>OGQQ01001332.1_pt1 | contig 19465 bp, 12 predicted proteins | sample 1553281 | NCBI WGS metagenome assembly OGQQ01 (sample SAMEA2579937, study PRJEB22360) | human gut metagenome | biome: human gut; feature: human-associated habitat; material: faeces | place: Denmark | collected 2008/2010 | reverse complement strand
CATTTGCGTTCCGTACACCGGTACAACTACCTGCCCAGCATGAAAAACCATGCAAATCCCCAAAGGCCGACATTCGCCATGGGGGCCGACGACGGAGGGCTTGTACTCTGCAGCTGGCCGCACGGAGGCCAGCCCAGCCGGCCGTTCGTTTACAGCAACGAAGTGTGGACCGGAATCGAATACCAGGTTGCCGCACACCTGATCTTTCTGGGCGAAACGGAGAAAGGGCTGGAAATCATACGCACGGTCCGGAACCGGTACGACGGGCGAGTCCGCAATCCGTTCAACGAGTATGAATGCGGACATTGGTATGCACGGGCCATGTCGAGTTACAGTCTGCTCCAGGCATTGACGGGAATCCGTTACGACGCCGTCGACAAAACGCTTTATATCGACCCTGCAACAGACGGCGACTTCACCTCCTTCCTCTCCACGGCAGGGGGCTTCGGCACAGTGGAACTGAAAAACGGAAAACCGGCCGTCACGACCTACTACGGCAATATCGACATCCGGCATTGCATGCTGCGCGGCAAAAAAGCGAAAGTCCGGACCGTTAACTTATAACGCCGGAAAAGAGGAGGGTGCAGGCCTCCTCTTTTCCGGCATGAACGGCTCCGAATATCCGTCACGGCAATAACTGCGACATCCTGGCCGCAAATATCGCGGCCATCTTTCGCTGAATGTACTGATCCTTTCCCCGCAACGGATGCCACCCGACCCGCACTCCATTCACCACCTGCGTATCGTCGGCATAAATCAAACTGATCTGCCCGCCCGTGACGGGATGCGGCATGTGACGCGAGAATCCGATGTTGGCATCGAATTCCACAAGGGGAAGCCCCCACTTCGCAGCCAACTTCCGCACGCTTTCATTATAAGCCGTGCGTGCGTCGTGCCAATGCGTACACAGGACGATCAAAGCCGGTTTACCCGATTGGGAACGGTAGTACTTCGAATCCGGGTCGTCCCGCAGGTTGTAACAATCGGACATATACCGTTTGATGACAAAATCGAACCCTTCCGCATAATTTCCCGTTTCAAGGCAGGAAGCGCATTCCTCCCAGCATTTACCTTTACCGAGGTCTTCACTGACGTACACGTCCCTGTCATGGACCTGCATGATCACCAAAGCATCCATCCGTTCAAGTTCTTCCCTGGAATACAACGTACCGTCGAGCATCATCTTCACGGTGGATAAAATGGACTGCCCGCCGACAGCCCGGTTGATCGGCGTCGCCCCGATGCGCTCGCAGCCGGTTTCGAACCAGGTATTGGAAGGAGATGCGAAGGAGGCGCCTGTCAATACGAATGTGTATCCCGCCTGCCCGCAGGCTGCGGCCGGATACAACAACAACAGAGCGGCGGATACTATAAAACAGCGGAATTTCATAACTCACAAGATAAAAAATGCCCGACAGCCATTCCCGCCGGGCATTCCGGTTTCACAATGTCAATAGCGCGGACTCACCTTTTCCTGCACCTCGGTATAGTCTCCCGAAGCGTTGGTGATGACCGTATACTTCAGATCGAACGATTTCGTTTCCGGATCGTATGTACTCACCGTTCCGTCCGTATTGGTCAGGGTCCATGAATAATTGCCGTAATACCCCACCATATCGACCGTATTGTCCTCTTTTATCGTGAGCCGGAACAAATTTATGGCGTTCGCTCCCCAGCCGCCGATAAAATTGCAGTCGTACGTATTGTCATTCGCCCGTTGCAGAATCTTTCCGTAATTGGACCACGCAATCGGATTACCGGCCTTACCGCCCGTATATTGGACACGCGAGCCCGTGGAAACATAGGTCAGGAACTGCTTCGCATACCGTTTGGGAATCGTGTCGCATGCACCTTTTTCGGGAATATAATAGCAGACCACCTCGAACGAAGAGCTTTCATCCCCCAGCACATTGCCCACATCATCGAACTTCGTCACCAAAGCCTGATTGGCCGGGTCCTTCTCCGAAGTGACATGTATCGTCTCCCGTTTTCCCGTGGATTTCTCCGTATAAACAATCTCCGAATAGGCATTCAGCATATCCGCATCTCCCCAGACTATCTCTATCGAATTGCTCTGCGTCTCCGCATTCGGCGTGACCGTAACCGACGAAATGGCGCGCTGCCGCAGCCCGTTGATATAAGCATCCCCGTACACATGGCCCGAAACGGTCTGGATCATGGAATACAGGCCTTCGACATTGCGGTTATACACCTCGAAATTGAAATTTCCCTCCCCGAGGCCCTCTATGAATACCGAATCCTTCTGCATTCCGGGAGTCGTTCTTACAAAAGGTTTCACAAGCGAATCCTGCCTGAAATTCCAATAGATGACGGTGCTGTCAATCTTGGGGTCCGAATTCATATACCAGCTCAGCATCGTCCGATTAAGGCCGCCATGAGCTTTCAGCGAATCGACCCGGCCGATATAGATTTTTTCCGGCCGGCCGGAATATTGCTCATGGATGCTGTCCATGTCTCCGCAGGCAGTCGCCGCCAACGAGGCCACCGCCCCTGCCAACAAAATTTCAAATATGATTTTCATAGTCTAAAGTCTTTTATTTCTGGGGAACCGTATTATCACCGTACATGCTGAGCTCGGACAGCATGAAATAATCGTTCAAGGCCCGCGGAGGATATATATCGGGGTGTGAACCGGCCCCGCTCCACGTACGGCGTACGACAAACCGTATATAATGAATCGGTTCGGCATCAATGGGAAAGTCGAAGGAGAAACCCGCTCCGCAGGCCGCCAGAAATATCTCCTGCTGGTTGGCTCCTTCCGGCACATCCGGCTTCACGATCTCGAATTCACCGAGGCATTGCCAGTCGTTTTTCCAATGCTCTTTCGCTACCGGATCGCCACCCTCTTCCGGCTCGTCGAATTCCGGAATGTCCTGCCAATAATAATCATGCCCGGAGAGCATCTCCGTTTTCAGCGCAGAGGTTCCCCACACTTCGAAATTACGCACGTTGATGCTTCCGAACGGCTCCGATGCGGTCCGCAGACGGGGATACAGCACAACGCGGCTCATTTTCATCCGCTCGCCCAGATCAATGGTGAACATATGTCCGTTCCCGAACTTGCTGCCAGACAGCCAGGCGTCCGAGTTGGTATTGATGGACGTGTGCCAGGTTCCGTTGCACACATTGGAAAACGCCCAGGTGTCGCTTACGACATCGCCCGGCAACCTGACGCGGGAAAACGGCTTCTTCGACATCGTCTCATAATAAGGCGTCGTAGTCAGCTCCAGGGTATCGGACGTATTCCCCCAGTTGTCGATCAGACACGCGCCGAACGTAGCCTCTTCGGCCTCGAACCCACGGAACGTCTCCTTCACCTCTTCGAGCCGGGAGAAACGGTATTCGTTGTCCCGGAATTCGCCGTTCTCATCCTTAACGAGGAATGCGACTCCGACCTCCGTGTTGAAGCGATTCTCCCAGAAGACCGACACGCCGCCGAAATCGGTCACCATCGAAAGCGTCTGCCGGACGAGGTAAAGCGGAGCAGTCAGGGGTTCGAAGGTTTTGACAACGGGTTCCGACCTCACTCCGTTCCGGGAAACGGTGTAGAAAGCAACCGTTACCGGATCGGTCGTAGCAAATCCTTCCATACGAATGGTATTGCTGTAAACCGACGATCGTTCGACGCATTTCTTACCATTCCGTTCATACTCGGCCATGACATACATGACTTCTTCGGAATCCGGGATCGAATACGTCGCAATCCCGCCTCCGTTAATCGGCGTTATGACATAATCTTCGATCACGGGAGGCTCCGGACCTGCCGGGCCTTCATCTCCGCTGCATCCGGACATCGTCGTCAGAGATGCCGAACACATAAAAAACACTATCGCTGCATATATCCGTTTCATATCAATTCCATTTTTCATTACCACCCGAACGTCTGTTCCAAATTCCTGTTCACAAGCAAATCATTGAGGCTCAACGGCCACAGGTACTCCTTAAACGACACCGAACGGCCCGGATACACCTCTTTCCGGACATAATAGGCTTCGGCCTTGCTTCCAAGGTTATCCCACCCATAGGTTGCCTGGGACCAATGCTGCTGCGCTGTTTTCCACCGGCGCATGTCCCAAAAGCGCTGACCTTCGAAAGCCAGCTCGATCAGCCGCTCCTTCCGGATGATCTCCCGCATATCCGCCTTGTACTTCGGCCGATCGGGATAATTGGAATACTGGCTCCAGGCATTCACGACCCCTTCCAGGCCGTTCACGGCCCGCACTTTGTCGATCCACTTGTAAACCTCGTCATCCGGTTCGTCCTTCACTTCGTTGAGCGCCTCGCTGTAAAGCAGATACAAATCCGCCAACCGGAGCAACGGCATCCGATAATTATAACCGCTGTACACGGGACCCGTGGACTGGCCCTGGCTGGCGCTCGTCTCGAATGCGACGAGTTTCTTGACCATATACCCCGTAACAGAGCCATTTCCCGGCTCCCCGTATCTCATTTTGAGCATATTGAAACTGGCCCCCGCATTCGACGTCGTGGTCGTCAGTTCATAATAGCCCCGGTCGAAACCGAGACTTCCGTAAAATCTCGGCTCCCTTTCCATATTCAATTTCGCCGTGATTTCATTGACCCCGACAAAATGTCCGCTGAAGGTGCCGGCTTTCACGATATCGAAATTGTAGCGGTCCGCATAGGGCCAGGACTTGTCTTCCTCAATGGGAACTCCTTTGCTCGTATAAAACAGCTCCGCCATATTCGCCGAAGCGGCCATCATGCCGATTTCGGAACGCGTATCTTCGCTGAAGACCTTCGCCATCAATGCCCGCTGCATATTCCCATACGATGGGAAAGCCCCGAGTCCCGAACCTTTCCCCTGGCCGAAACTCGCCGTAGACGCCCAGACCTGTCCCGGATTCCATCGTTCGGTCACAGCCTTGCGGACTGTCATGGCTTTAGCCTGCTCGTCGTCCATGGCCATCGACCCAGTAAATTTGCTTTTATCGAATTCGTAAAGCGCGTGTCCGGCAAAATGGCACGTGTCGATCGCTTCTTTCAACGCTTCCGCAGCGCGTTCCCACTTTTCCCGGCTGAACGTCGGAGAGACCAGCTGCCTTCCCCGGTTATCGGTCCAATTCGCATAGTCCGAATTTCCGTTGAACAACGGACTGGCCGCGAGCACGAGGGCTTTGGCCCGGATTCCCAGCGCGACGCTCTGCGTGATGCGTCCGTCGTCCTGAATAGGATTGGGCGGTGTCGTCGGCAAATCGGGCGCGGCCTCCTCAAGCAGGTTCACGATGTAATCAATACATTCGTCCACGGGTTCCCGGTATACCATCGTCTCTTCGGTAGGGGTCGAAATATCCAGATTTCTGTCAACGATGGCGACCGGGCCGTACAAAGACACCAGCCAATAATGGTAGTAAGCCTTCAGGAATTTCACTTCGGCAATCCATCGTTTCCGTTCATATTCCGGAATATCCCGGGGCGTGCCGATTCCTTCCAGAAAGATGTTGCAGTAACGGATCGCCCGATACATTGTCGGCCAATAGTTCTGTTTGGGACTGTTGGCATTCTGCTGCCCGTTCGCTATGGCATACGCCGCAGTTCCGACAATCCAGTGCATGCTGCCGATCTCGAACTCGTCGTGGCTGGTAAAATAGGCCGGATAATCGTATGGATTCGTCGGGTCCGGCAGGAACGAATAGCAGGTAAAGAGCGCCTTTTCGGCCGCAGCCCTGTTCTTGAAGGCGTCTTCGATCGTCGGAGCATCGTCCGGCACGACATCCAGAAAATCACAGGCCGTCATCAAGGTGATAGCACCCAGAAGCGATATAAAGTATCTATAATGTTTCATGGTCGTTTTCTATTAAAAATTCAAATTCAGGCCAAGATTGAAAACCCGCTGAAGAGGATATCCGAGACCGTTTCCGGCCATTTCCGGGTCCCACATCTTAAAGTCGGACAGGACGAACAGGTTGGTCGCATTGAAATAGATCCGCGCCTTATCCATCTTCACCTTTCTGGTCCACTTCACAGGCAGCGTATAGCCGACTTCGAGTTTTTTGAGCCGCAGGAAAGATCCGTTCCGAAGCCACCAGGTACTGTTCACCGTATTATTGGGCACTACGTCGTCAGCCAGTCTCGGCCATAGAGCGTCCAGCTTACGGTTGTCTTCCGACCAATGGTCGTCGGCATAATATTTCAGCAAAGCCCGCTGCCCGTTATTGAGGAACGGCGCCGTCTGCGTCGGACTGATCATAAATGAGGAGCGGCCCGATCCCTGGAAAAAACAGGAAAAGTCGATACTCTTGTACCCCAGCGAGAAGCCCACTCCATACACGACCTCGGGGGCCGTCGGGAATCCGATCGGGACCATATCGTTGGAATCGATCACCTGGTCATTGTTAATATCTTTGTATTTGATATCGCCCGCCCCATACTGAATGCCGCTTCCGGACGATACGGTCTGGACGGGAGAATTCTTCACATCTTCGTCGTCGATGAAAAGACGCTCCGCGATATATCCGTAAATCTGATTGATCTTTTGTCCCACATGCGAACGCCAGGGCGTATCGGAGAAATCGGCCTCTTCGTATTTGGTATATTTCCCGATCGCATACGTATAGTTGAACATCGCCGTAAGCCAGAAATCCGGATTAAAGGACTTGTTGAAATTCATCGAGATTTCGAAACCCTCGGAGTGCGCCTCGCCGACATTGGAGGTCGGCGTATATCCCAACCCCATGGTGCTCGGTATGTCGGCCCGCGTCTGAAGGATGTTCTTCCGCTTGTCAAAAAAGTAATCCGCCTGAATGTCCAATGCGTTCCAGAGTCCGAGTTCCACGCCGAAATCCGCTTTCCGGGCGATCTCCCACGTGATGTCGGGATCCGCATAGCGGTTTATGGCGATTCCGGGACGCGAATAGGTCAGATCCGTTCCGAACGTGTACCCGCCGGCCTTCATGTTGATGTTCGACAAATAGAAAAACCGGTCTTTGAGATTTCCGATCTGGTCGTTTCCGACAAGTCCGTAAGTCGCTTTCAGTTTCAGTTTGGTCAGCACCTTTTTCACCGGCTGCATGAATTTCTCGTTGGAAATCATCCAGCCGAGACCGATCGACGGGAAAAATCCGAACCGATGGCTCTTTGCGAATCGTTCGGAGCCGTTATAACCGAAATTGCCCTCGATGAAATAGCGGGAATCGTAACCGTAAGCAAGCCGCCCGGACAGCGAAATATTCCGGTTCGGCAACGACTCGTACAACGACCACACCTCCGTGGTGGAGGCATTCCGGATCGTACCGACCAACATCGCCGTAATATTGTGTTTCTCCGCGATCGTCTTGGTGTAATTGGCGCGAAGTTCCCCGTACAAGGTCGAAGTCACGTATTTGTTTCCGCCGTTAAAATCGAGGTATTCGGTTCCGTCGTCGGGATTGAGCGACTGCAACCGGTATTCGTCGTTGGACAGCCCGGCGACGGGTGCGTAATAAAACGGCACGAACCCTCGCTGCAAATCATAGTACGAATCCCGTTTCAGATTGAAAATTCCCGATAACACCAATCCCTCCAGCGCATTCTCGAACGTATGGGTCAATTCGACCTGGCTCGTCATCATCGAAGACGAACTTTTCTTGAATCCGCTTACCATTTCAGCATACGGATTCGTATAGACGAGTTTGCCGTCCTGGGTCTGGTTTCCGAAAAGGGTATGAGTCGTATGGCTGTGCTCTTCGTCCGGTTCATAAAAAGGGAGGAACATGACCGAAGTGGCATTACGCGCAGCGCTGAACATCTCGCTGCCCTCTTTCTTGGGTCCCGTGCGCTCGTCGAACGTCCCGTAGAAGCGGATGACCGCCTTGGTCCTGCGCGTCAGTTTGATGTCGACGTTAGAGCGCAGCTGAAACCTGTTCAGCTTGATATTGTTATCGAAATTATTCCGGCTGTCCTCCTTCAAAATGCCCTGATCCCTCAAAAAATTGGCGGACAGATAATATTGTACGGCCTTACCGCCTCCGGTGATATTCATGCTGTAACGCTGATTGATGGTAAAATCCTTCATCATGTAATCGTACCAATCGACAGACGGATAAAGCACCGGATTCTTTTTAAGTTGCGTATTCAGGATCTTCGCGGTAGAATAGGGCATCATCTTTTCCGCACCCCATCTTGTCCTCACAGCCTCGTTGTGCAGTTTCATATAGGTAACCGGATCGGCCAGCTCCACGAGGCTCGTGTTCATGGAGGTCGAGATTTCGGCCCGGACCGAAAGCCGCACGCTCTCTTCCACTCCGCGCTTGGTTGTCACCAGAATAACTCCGTTCGCACCGCGCGCACCGTACAGGGCCGCAGCGCTGGCATCTTTCATAACCGAAAAACTCCCGATGTCATCCACATTGAGACGGGCCAGATCGGAGGAGCTCATTTCGATTCCGTCGATCAGAATCAACGGGTCTTTTTTACCGGCGCCGAACGAAGTCACTCCGCGAATGAAAAATTCGGCGTCGTCGAGTCCTGGCTCTCCCGAACGCTGGTATGCAATCACACCTGCCAGCTGACCGGCAAAAGCGCTCGTAAGGTTGCTGGCCGGAATACGCAGCTTCCCGGGGTCGACGGTCGACACGGATGCGACGACGCTCTCCTTCTTCTGCGTTCCGAAAGCCACGACCACAACATTCTCAATCTCCTGCGACTCGGGCTGAAGGACCACCGCAAAGCGGTCCGCCTCTTTTGCCAGAATCTCCTGGGTCTTATAACCGATATAGGAATACACGACGATGTCCTCGGCATTTACATCCAATTCATATTTTCCCTCGGAGTCCGTGGTGACACCTTTGGTGGTGCCCTTTATCGTAATGGTGACGCCCACCAGCGAAAAGCCGTCGGGATCGACCACCCGGCCGGTCAGTTTCATCGGCTTCGCCGCCTGTGCCGCGGCAAAAGCCGACATGACGAACAACAAAGAGAGACAAAAGGCCCGGAAGGCCACTGTTATTGGCTTTCTTTTCATAGGTTTATCGTATTAAAGATCGGATTAATCGTTCATCGAATGGGCATCCATTCCACGAACAGCATTCAACGTAGCATCCGTTTGGCTGAGATAAATGAGTATGCCGCGGCGCACTCTTTTGAAATAGGAAAAATTGCTGTCGTAATTGTCGAAATTCATAACAATCGCATTGATGTATTCGCGCGCTTTCGCCGGATTTTTCCGCTCCAGCATTTTCAGCAATTCATAATCATAAATGCCGTCCCTCATCGCTTCAAGCCGGATCGAAGAGTATAGTTTGCGGTATCCCGGATAGGTTATGTTGGCATCGCCGGCCGGAAGTTTACCGCGGTCGCGCGAAGCGTCGGACGTCAGCGGGTCGCTGCCCCAGAAATTCAGCCCCCAGTGAAGATAGCCGACAAGTCCGTATTTGTAATTGATCCAGTGCAGGATACGGGTTTGCACGAGCGGCTGCTCCAGAAAACGGTTGGCGTAATTTCCCCGGGGACCTACGCAGGTGTAAAACCAGATTTCTTTGCCCTGTTTTTTGAGGTCCTGGTAAAATTTCCAGTCGCGGTGTATCACGTCCAGCACCGGAACCCACACGTCTATCGTTCCGGCAAGTTCCCGGGAGGTAAGCACGGCATCGAAGACCGGAACCCCCGGCAGGTGTTTTTTCACATATTCGCTGATCGCCCCGTAAGACGGTGCATTCCGCGCCGTCGGCTCGTCGGCAATATGCTGCATGTAGCGGCCATACCATCCTTTCTCTTCGAGATGGGCTTTCAGCGCGGGCAGATACTGATCCAGATAGTTCTTCGTCCGGGGGTCCGTGATGGGCAGAATCACCCGGCGCAGTCCGTTTTCCACCTTATTGGGAGCGGCCGTCCCCTTGTATTTCCGGGTTTCCTCGTTGTCCGGAAGCAGAATCTCGACATGGAACGGTTCGTCCCAGGCGCCGGAGCGCCAGGCGAGGTGCCCGCCTTCGATTCTCTTCAGAGGGGTCTCTCCCACCGCATCGAAAAGTTCCACTTCCCGGTCGAACCGGCTGAAGTCAAAAGTGTATTTACCGTTATCATAGGTCGCCAGCACATGCCAGGAAGGAAATATCCGAAGAACGTTCTGTTTGTGCGAAACCATCATTCGAGCATGGACGCCGATCAGTTCCCAATATAAGTCGCTGTACAGTTCGACCGGAGCCATTCCGTTGAGATAGCTCAATGTCACCGGCGAAGTGTGTGCGGACCAGTTGCTCACCAGAAGCGAAGTCTCCTCTATTGTGACGGGAAAAACCCGTACATAAAAATCCTTGCTCCACGACTGTTTTTTCCGGTCGACCTGTCCTTCTATAACGAGCCTCCCCTTATAAAGGCCCGGTTCCGTATCCCTGGCAATCGGAACGGTGACCCACACCGGCTGCACATCGTTCACCTCCATATCCATTTCGACATCCGTCAGAATTGGGTCGGGGAAATAATCCGACGGAGTTCGCAGCAGATCCTTGGACGTCGGCTGATACTTCCGGCCGGCCCTTACATATCCGACCCAACCGGTCTGCGCGCCCTCGATCTCTCCGGCTCCTCCGGCGACAGATTCCACATAGGCCCGCATCCCTTTTATCTCACGATTGGACTTGATGACCACCTGAAGCGTCGCATATTCGCCCCTGGCGACTGCAAGGGTGTCGATTTCATCCACGAAATAGCGCCGGTCCTTGAACACTTTATCCAAAGCATCCACCTGATAAAGATAGAGCGCCGGATCTTTCGCATGCAGGGCTGTCAGACAACAGAACACGCCGCAAAAAATTAGAATAAGTTTTCTCATACTGTTAATTTTAGATTGGTTAGTGGTTCACTGTTATTCAAAAAAGCCGGTTGTCGGCCTTTGCCGTAAGCGTCTGAATCAAGGGTTTGTAAAAATCCAGGGCCGTATCCGAAGCATACTCTCCGCGTCCGACCACTTCCAGAAACTCCTTTCCGTTCCGATGCGCCGTTTCATCTTTTTGTGCGGCAAACCATCCGTCAGCCAGTTTGCGGGCTTTCGTCTCGTCTCCGGCTATATGCCAGGCGGCGGATTGCAGAAGCAGGTATTCCGGGGTGTTTACATTCGAACCGACAAGGCGCTGCAAGAAGTGCTCCCGTTGCCCTTTCAGCCCCCCGCGTTCCGCAGCAACGAACGACAGCCAGTCTTCGAGTCTCGTGTCGATCACCTCGTCATACGGTTTGCCGACGCCGAGATTCCGCGGCCACAATTTCGCCTCTTCAATTTTATCCAAGGCCGCTTTATGCTGCTTTTTCCGCATTTTATCCACCGCCAGCATCAACTTGATATGTTTTTGCAGGTTGATTCCGTCCTTTGCCCCTTCGAACGGAAGGATGCGGGTTTTCGCAAGGACCCGTTCGGCTGCGCCATACTCTTCATTGCAAATCAAGGCTCTCACCAAAAGCGTTTCCGTCGGGAAATGGTTCCGCTTCCGCCGGCTGAACTCTTCGATCACGGACAACGCTTTCCGATTTTCCGAATGCCGCATGTAAAACCGGGTGAGCGCATGTGCATAGCGCCACTCCGCACCGTCGAGCGCCACGGCTCGCCTGTAATCCGCCTCCTGCAACGTCTTGTCGGGTTCGAGACTCGCCCTCGTTATGTAAAACGGCGCGAAATCGGGTTCCCGGCCTTGTTTTCGCAACAACTCCAAAGCCTCGGCATCGTTATTCCGGGAATAGTGGACAAGCGCCAGCAAATAGGCGCTCCGCCAATTTCCGCTCTCCTTCATCGCCCATTCGAATACCGGCACGCTCTCCTCGCGAAAAGGAAACACGAACGACACATCGGAAACATCGGCTTTTTCCAACAGCTCCCGATCCTGCGACAGATATGCGCGCCAATACGCAGTTTCCGCATCGCCCGGCGACATCGACAATACCTTTTCCGCCCGGCCGACCTGCCCGATCGAATAATACCAGATCGCCAGTTCCAGATAATTCTGCACAGCCATCTCATTTCGGATCAGCGACTGAAAGGCGGTCCGGTTCTTCTCGTCCGGGTCGGCCCAATAGCGTTCAAAGCGCACGAAGTCATTGAGCGGATCGCAGTTTTCGATCGCCGAAAGCACGGCTTCGGCGTCTTCCGAGAGGCAATCGGACGCCATATACAACATTTTCAGGCCTTCAATGTTATAGGCATTCCCGATCAAACTCTTCCGGGCATACTGAACGCCCTCTGCATACTGCCCGTCCCTGACATACAATTTGGCCAACTGCGTGCAGGCCGCACTACGATATTCATTCGTAAGCGCCGCGATTTCGAATCCGTCCATCGCATCGTCGGTCCGGCCGAGCCTCATCGCCGCACATCCCATCAGGTAATTGGCCTGTGCATCGTACGTATCGACGGCAAGCGCCCGCATCGAACAATCGAAAGCTCCCTGACAGTCGTTCCGGTTAAGCAGCAGGACGGACATCAGATTGAGTCCCGGCACATAGCACGGGTCATACCCGATACTTTTCCGGGCAAAAGGTTCGGCTTCGGCATAGTTGCGGAGCCATACGAGATACTGCCCCCGCACCCATTGTCCGTAAGCCGTTTCCCAATTGAAATCCCCGGGGGCGACCATCGGACGGGAGAGCGTCTTGTCCCGGCCCGTCCACAACTCCACCCCGGAAGCCATCACCCGCCCCAGAGAGTCCGGAGAGACCGGCACCTCCATCCGGAAGGGTTTTCCGGGAGACCAGTCGGTCCTCCGCTCCGCAATCTCTCTTCCCGATTTGTCATATACTTGCAATACGACGGATTCGCGGCGAAGCGGAGAGACGACGATCTCCGTACCCGATTCCGTCCCCTTCAGATTGACGACGCCTTTCAACGTCACGTCGGCCGCCCCTTCCGTCCCGTGATACGGGAACCAGTATTCCGTCCACATATCGGTTCCATAAGGGGCGAAACCGGTCTGTTTGTAAGGAGTCAGAACGCTCGTAACCATATTTTGATTGAACAGACGACCGCTTTGAAGCTCCACGTACTGCCCCGCATTATCCGTAAGCAATTCCTCCCAGATGTCGCCCTGATCCGACAATGCCCAACTGAACATCTTCCGTCCCGGCTTGTCGTCCCGCTCGCTGTAATGCATCATCCCGAAATTCCGGTCGGCCCACCATGTTCCGAAATATTTGTCGCGCGTACCAACGATGTGATACGATTTAGACCACAGAAAATTATTCTCGCGCCATTTCGAAAGATCCTTGCCGTACTCCCTGTCATAGGGCCAATCGTGAATAGTGCCGTCGTGCCGCACGACCATCGTTCCGGGATAAACGAATTCCAGATCTTCCGTCGCCGAAACGCCCGAATTGGCCCAACTGTAATAAGGCTGCGAAACGCCCGAGCTATTATGCCACACGGAATTCGTCTCAAACCAGATTCCATCGGCCGGCAGCCGTATATCGACGCTCCAGGTCGTCCGCGTCAGCAAATCGAGCATCCGGATGATACAGCTTGCGCTGCCGTCCGCGTTTTCGCGGGTCAGATAATCCACCGGATATGAAGTCGTAGGGCTGTGCCCCACCACTCCGTAATTAAACTCGATGCCTCCGCTCGTCCAGGGTCCGCGCAGGGAAATATCGCGGAACTTGACCACGTCGTTGTCATAAATATATGCGAGGCCTGTCGTTTTATCCGTAGCGCCCCACACCTTGCCTCCGATCTCCGGCATGATGGTGACAGCCACATAATCATTTTCCAGCACCACGACATTCCATGCCTTGTCTTCGGCCCGGTCCGTGAATCCGTCATACCGAAAATACGGATATATCTTTCCCCGTACAGCTATCGGATTAGGATCTGAAAAAGGATATGTTTTATACACCGTGCGCACCTCCCTTACCGTGGCCCGAGGCCCGCCTGCTGCAAATACGGCAGCAGGCTGCACAAGAACGTACAAAAGAAAAATCAGGATAACGTGTTTCATGGTCTTGTCGTTATGATTATGGCGGATCTCTTCCGGCTACTGCGCCATCTGCGGAACCATGTATTTTTTATCTATTTCCATCATATAGGCACCATCCCTGTATCGGAACATGACGTTGCTGATGAACATGTTGCGCGGATGTATTTTCTCTTTGCTGTTGTGTGCATGGAAGACGATACGCAACCGCCCCGTTTTATCTTTGAACATGGCGCTGTGTCCCACGCCCACCAGGTCTCCGGGGAACTGCAATAGCGGATTATGACCGTATTTGGTCCACGGGCCGACAGGAGAGTCGGCCATCGCGCATCCGACGCCGTAATTGGGGCTTTCGTAGCTGTTTGCCGAATAGGTCATGTAATAAATACCATTATGTTTTATCACGAAACAGCCTTCGTTCACCCGCGGCCACACGGTCTCCCATTCCTGGGAAACATGGATACATTTTTGCATGGTCCCGGGTTTAATCCGGAGCAGATCATTTTCGAGTTCACACATCCAGATATTGAGACCGTCGTTAAAACGATCGAAATACATGTATTTCCGTCCGTCATCATCAATGAAAAGAGTGTTGTCGATACACTTCTCTCCTTCGATCATCGGTTTCTTCTCCTTCTGCACAAACGGACCCAAAGGCGAATCGGACACCGCGACGCAGACATGCGATTGCGCGGAGAAAAACATATAAAACGCTCCGTTGATACAGTAAACCTCCGGAGCCCAAAACCAGCGGTCTCCGTATACGTCGTCCTTATGCAGGGCCAGGCCTTCGGCAGCCCGCCCGGAAGCCTGGCGCCAGGTTTGCAGATCATCGGATTCGAAAACGGCGATTCCATGCTCGGCCTTTGTTCCGTAAGCGTAATACGTACCGTCATGCAACAGAATAAAAGGATCGGCCAAAGGCACATGCACCACCGGACGTTCCTTCTGTGATTCCGAAACAGACTTTTTCTGTCCGGGAGTTATCAAGCCGCATCCGTTCAATAACATCAAAGTCATCCATGCAAAAATCGCTGATTTCATTTTCATTCGAATTCCGTTTTTAAGGTTATAGCAAATGTAGCAGAGCCTCAATCCTTTTCGGGAAAGTATCTCGTCAAAAAATACGACAGTCCGGCACCTGTCGCACAAAGCAAATACACGCTGATTATAAGATAGTTACATAAAATAAATGTAAGTTTGTAGCATAATTTGACCGAAATGCGTCATTAATGACGAAGCGGAAGCGGCGTAAAACGGCTTCTTGCGAAATCCGATTTAATTCCTATCTTTGCCTCACCGGTTGATCCACAGATGACAATTTGCATCCGGCGGCACCGATTTTACCTCACAATCGTTATCCCAAACAGTACCACGAAGGTGAAAAGCAGGGTTTTATATCGCGTATATCACGCTGCAAAACGACACCGGACGGTAAAAACAGAAAAGACGTTAAATCTGCGTTACACACCCTAATATGTCCGAACTATACGAACTTTTCAGCCAGCACCCCCGTATCTCGACCGACACGCGCCGGATCGAGCCGGACTCCATCTTCTTCGCCCTGCGGGGCGATACCTTCGACGGCAACCGTTTCGTCGCCGAAGCGCTCGAAAAAGGCGCGGCCTACGCCGTCTCCGACGATCCGCAGGTCGCCGCTTCCGACGAGCGGCAGCGCATCGTGCTCGTCGACGACACGCTGAAAGCCTTGCAGGACCTTGCCCGCTGCCACCGCCGGGCGCTCGGAATCCCGATCCTCGCCATCTCGGGCAGCAACGGCAAAACCACCACGAAAGAGCTTGTCAGCCGCGTGCTGGCCGAGCGGTTCGAGGTCTACGCCACCCGCGGCAACCTCAACAACCACATCGGCGTCCCGCTGACGCTGCTGGCGATGGATGCCCGCACGCAGTTCGGCATCGTGGAGATGGGCGCGAGCGCCTGCGGCGAAATCGCCCTGCTGGCCTCCGTCGCCGAACCCGACTACGGCCTGCTGACCAACGTGGGTCGCGCCCACCTCGAAGGGTTCGGAGGCCCCGAGGGGGTCCGCCGCGGCAAGGGCGAGCTGTTCGACTACCTCGCCGCGCACGGCGGCACGGCCTTCGTCCCCGAGGAGGACGCGACGCTCTCGGCGATGGCCGCCGAACGCCCCGCGATGGCCGTCGAACGCTATTCGCGCTCGCTGGCCGACGGCTTGGAAAACCGGCTCGAAGGTAGCTACAACCGGTACAACATCGCCGCGGCCGTCGCCGTGGGACACCGCTTCGGCATCCCCGACGGGGAGATACGCCGTGCCATCGCCTCCTACACGCCCGACAACAACCGCTCGCAGCGCACCGAGACGGAGCGCAACACGCTCGTGGTCGATTGCTACAACGCCAATCCGTCGAGCATGCGCGCGTCGGTCGAGAACTTCCTCGCCGAACCGCTCGGCCGCCGCACGGCCCGGGTGCTCATCCTGGGCGACATGCTCGAACTGGGCGAGTGGTCGGCCGAAGAACACGCCGCCGTCGTCCGGCTCGCATTGCAGGGAGCCGGCGCCTCCGGCGCCGCACCGCTTCCGGCCGGAACCGCCACGCAACTGCTGCTGGTCGGTCCGGAGTTCGCCCGCGCCGTGGCGGCCCTTCCCCGCAAACCCGCCGCGACGGAGTTGTTCGCCTCGCGCGAGGAACTGCTCGAACGGCTCCGCACGCGCCCCGTGGAGAACGCGCTCGTCCTGCTCAAGGGATCGCGCGGCATCGGACTGGAGAAGGCGCTCGAGGCATTGTGATCCGCCGGAACACGGCACGGACGGCGCGGGAAACGGATTTCCGCGCCGTTCGTCGTATCGCCGCCACCGGAGTCTCCGGAAGAGAGCACGGCTCCGCCTTCGGAATCAGAAGCGGCACATCAGCTCCACCACCAGTTTGTCCTGCTCCGAAAGGGCCGGACGCACCGATTCGCGGTAGAAATAGGCCTCGTAGTTGAGCCGGATGTCGGCCGTGAAGGGCAGCCCGAGGCTGAACGTCAGGCCGCCCGTGAGACGGTGGCGGCGGGCGTCGTCCGTCTCCAGCACGCCCCCTTCGCCGAACAGGCCGTCGCTGTGGTCGGACATGTAGTCGTAACGCGCCAGCACCGAGACCTTGCGGAACCATCGCCGGAGGGGAAAATCCCGGCATACGAAGGCATCCACGGCATTCACGCCGGGAAAAAGCCCGTCGGCATACTCCTTGCGCAGGTATTCGCCCTCGACATGCCAGCGGCCGTGCTCGTAGTAGGCCCCGGCGTCGTACATCATGATATCGACCTCGCCGGGACGTATCTTCTGCATGCTGGCCGACAGGTTGAAACGCCCGCCCAGCCGTGCCTGCGCCTTGAGCGAATAGTTGAACCGTCCGGTCCAGAAATCCTTCTGCGCGGTCAGCCCCGAACCGTTGAAAACGCCCGCCTCGAGCACCACCGGCACACGCTGCCCGAACCGCCAGCCGAGCGTCGCCCCGACGTCGCGCACGTTCCCCGCCTGCTTGGCGATGAACGAGCGGTTGGCGAAATACTGCTCGTGGGGCGAACGGTGGGCGTCGATGGTGAACGGCACGCGCATCTGTCCAATCGTGAAGGAGAGCCTGCGGCGCAGCATCCCCAGCCGGACATAGGCGTCGAGCATCTTGATCGAACCTTCGTCCGAGAGGTCGATCTCCGCCTTGTAGGCCACCGCCGGCAGCAGATCGCCCGAAAGGCTGAAGCGGGCGTTCCGCACCTCGAAGCGCCCCTTGCCGATTTCGGGCTGGTATTCGAACTTGCCGCGCACGGTCCCGTGGACCTGCACGGAAAAGGCGCGCCCGGCGCTCCGGGCCGCCAGCGCGGCGTCCTCGTCCGAAAAGTCCACCTGCACCTCCTCGGGCGCATCCTCCTCCTGCGGAGCTTCCACGGGCTCCGCCGCCGCCCTGATGCGGGCACGGCGCGGACGCGGCGCATCCTCCTGCCGCACGGCCTCCCCGGCGGGAACCTCTCCGGCGACCTCTTCGGCGGCAGTCTCCGTCACGAAATCTCCGGCAGCGGTCTCCCCGGCGGCATCCGTCCCGGATTCTGCGCCGGCGGCCTCCGCGACAGGGGGTTCCGCCGCAGCGGGCATTTCGGGATCGGCGACGCCGTCGGTCGCCTCGCAGGCAGCGATCACATCTTCAGCCGCAGGGCTGATTTGCTCCTCGGAAGCAGGAAGGTTCGGTTTTTCAGTAGCCATTTCAGTACGCGTTTTCTTGCCCGCCGCGAAGCGGGAGTACATAAATCCCGCAAATATACTTATTTTTCCCGGTACGCCGAAGGTTTTAGCGGGAAATTTGCTATCTTCGCGGAAAGATAATCCGGGCCTCCGTCCGAAGGACGCCCCCATCGGAAAACCGACACATGAGCCATCGCATCCTGCTGGTGGACGACGAGGTGGACATCCTCGAATTCGTCCGTTACAACCTCGTCCGCGAAGGGTACGAGGTCTATACGGCCCAGAACGGCGCCGAAGCGCTGCAACGGGCCGCCGCCTGCCGTCCGCACCTGATTCTGCTGGATATGATGATGCCCGTGATGGACGGCGTGGAGACCTGCCGCGCCATCCGCCGCGACCCCCGGCTGCGCGACACGATGATCGTCTTCCTCTCGGCACTGGGCGAAGAGGAGCAGCAGCTCGCCGGCTTCGGCGTCGGAGCCGACGACTACCTCACCAAACCGATCAAGATGAAGCTGCTCGTAAGCCGCGTGCAGGCCATTCTCAAACGCATCGACGCCGACGACACTCCCGCCGCGCCGGACAGCGCGCAGACAGGAATCACGGTGGACCGCGAACGCCACACGGTGCTCTGCGACGGCCGCGAAATCACCCTGCCGCGCAAGGAGTTCGCCCTGCTGGAGCTGCTCTGCGCCGCCCCGGGAAGGCTCGTTTCGCGCGAGGAGATCTACGCCCGGATCTGGGGCTCGGAGGTGGTCGTGGGCGACCGTACGATCGACGTGCATATCCGCAAGCTCCGCCAGAAGATCGGCGAGCGGCGCATCGTCACGGTCAAGGGCATGGGTTACAAATACGAGCCGTAATCCCGCCGCACCCGGGAAACCGTCCCCGGAAGCGCACCGGCAATATCCCGCCCGGGTCGTCCCGAAGCCCCTGCCCGGAACCGTATCCGCTCCCCGCAGCCGGTCCCGCGCGGCCTCCGATTCTCCGACGCCGCGCCCATTCCGACAAAATTCCCGAAAAATTCGGCAGGCATCATAACAATCCGTAATCATTTTTTATCTAAATTTGCATATTCGCAGAAATATACATATATTTAACTTATGATTCGTGAACTCATCGCCGTAGGAATCGGGGGCGCCGCCGGAAGCGCCGCCCGCTACGCGATCTCCTGCTGGATGCTGGCCGGGCACACGCTGCTGGGCTTTCCCGCCGGGACGTTCGCCGTCAATGCCGCGGGGTCGCTGCTGATCGGCATTCTGCTCGAAAGCCTTTCGTCCGCCGCGGCCGGATGGCTGCTCGTCACGGGGTTCTGCGGCGGGTTCACCACCTTTTCGACCTTTTCGGCCGACGCCGTCCGCCTGCT
>OGQQ01001320.1_pt1 | contig 19598 bp, 20 predicted proteins | sample 1553281 | NCBI WGS metagenome assembly OGQQ01 (sample SAMEA2579937, study PRJEB22360) | human gut metagenome | biome: human gut; feature: human-associated habitat; material: faeces | place: Denmark | collected 2008/2010 | reverse complement strand
CATTGAGATTTCCAAAACAGAAGCCTTGCGGCAAAAGAAGATAGAAACAGACTGACTGTGCGCTGCAAAGAACAACGCCTTCAGACTGTATCAGAATTATCAGAAATATAATGCTTTCTGATATTATAGCACAGATAATTTTTCAAACAAAGACTTGACACAGAACTTTGCGATTGCAAGGGACAATGCTATAATGGACTCATAGTAAAGAAGGGAATATCCAGAAGAGATGTAAGAGATACCGGGTGTTGGTGATGGTTATGGCTCCCGGTATATTATAGAAGGAGGGGATAGATATGCAGCAGATGTCATTGTTTGAAAACCGGCAGATGATGACACCCCTTGCCAGCAGACTGCGCCCGGATTCCCTGGAAGATTTCGTGGGACAGGAGCATTTGATAGGCAAAGGAAAAATATTGAGACAGCTCATCGAGAAGGACCAGATTTCCTCTATGATATTCTGGGGTCCTCCCGGTGTGGGGAAGACCACCCTTGCCAGTATCATCGCAGGCAGGACGAAGTCGGAGTTTATCAATTTCAGTGCTGTGACAAGCGGGATAAAGGAAATTAAGGAAGTCATGAAGCAGGCGGAGGAGAGCAGGAGAATGGGAATGCGCACAGTCCTGTTTGTGGATGAGATTCACAGGTTCAATAAAGCCCAGCAGGATGCGTTTCTGCCCTTTGTGGAGAAGGGCAGTATCGTTTTAATCGGGGCGACCACAGAAAATCCCTCTTTTGAAATCAATTCCGCGCTTTTGTCCCGGTGCCGCGTGTTTGTCCTCAAGGGGCTGGAGGAGAAGGATTTAATTTGTCTTTTAAAAAATGCTCTGAAAAATCCGGCGGGCTTTGGCGGGCAGGATGTCCATATCACAGAGGAGCAGCTCGGTGCGATTGCGGCATTCGCGAACGGGGATGCCCGCACTGCCTTAAATACGCTGGAAATGGCAGTACTAAACGGGGAAATTACAGCGGAGGGCATCACAGTGACGCAGGAGGGTATGGCACAGTGTATCAGCCGGCGTTCGCTCCTCTATGACAAAACCGGGGAGGAGCACTACAATCTTATTTCTGCCCTGCACAAATCCATGCGCAACAGTGATGTGGACGCGGCAATCTACTGGATGTGCCGCATGCTGGACGGCGGGGAGGACCCGCTTTATATCGCCAGGCGTCTGATACGGTTTGCCAGCGAGGATGTGGGAATGGCGGACAGTCAAGCCCTCCAGGTGGCGGTGGCGGCATATCAGGCGTGCCATTTCTTAGGGATGCCCGAATGTGATGTGCATCTGACCCATGCGGTCACCTATCTTGCTATGGCGCCAAAGTCCAATGCGCTGTACCGGGCATGTGAAGCGTGTAAGCGGGATGTGAAAAGCTCCCCGGCAGAGCCGGTGCCATTGCATCTTCGCAATGCGCCGACGAAGCTGATGAAGGAGTTGGATTACGGGAAAGGATATATTTACGCCCACGATACGGAGGAAAAAATCGCCCATATGCAGTGTATGCCGGAGTCGCTAAAAGACAGAAGCTACTATCATCCCACGGAAGAAGGAATGGAGCGGAAGGTGAAAAAAAGACTGGAGGAAATTCACGCCTTTTCGGGAAAAGAAAGCCGGATGTAGAGGCTTCCATCTATATATTCTGCGGCAATGGTTCCCTGCAACTCTTCTGTCAGGTGTCTGGCGATTGCAAGACCAAGTCCGGTGGACTTTGAGGCTGTCTCGACAGTGTAAAAGCGGTCGAACAGCCTTTTTGTCTGGACTTCATCGAGTCCGGAGGCGCGGTTGGAGAACAGGATTTCTCCCTGTTCATTCAGTGAGATATGCAAATCTCCATCGCTGTATTTTAGGGCATTGCTCAAAATATTGGCGAAAATGCGCAGAAGGGCATCGGAATTTAGTGTGCGCAGAACCTTCTTTTCCGGCATGGTAATATCCGGAGTGATGGATTTCTGTTTTAAGGCGGCATAGTAGGCGGAGATACTGTCTTCCAGCAGGCGCTTTACATCTACGGGGTATCGTTTGAGACTGGCAGATGTGGAGGAAAAGACGGAGTAGCGGAAAAGCTCTTCCGTCAGTTGGGTGAGGATTTCCGTGCGCTGGCGGATGATACGCAGATAACGGTCGGCATCCGCAGATTTTTCTTCACTTTCCAATAAATCCAGATATCCGCTGATGGCAGTCAGAGGTGTGCGTAAGTCATGAGAAATATTGGTGACAGCATCCTTTAACTCCATATCTCCCTGGATGAAACGGTGGCGCTCCCGGTGAAGCTCTTTTAGCTGCAGGTTGAGACCTGCAGCCAGCTTTTTCATGTATTTGTCCTGTCCTGAAATGTCAATCAGGACATTTGTGTTTTCCCGGATGCTCAAAGCAAATCGGTTTTCAATCTCCCGCGCGGATTTCCGCAGAAGATGCAGCTTGATGAGCAGAGCCAGAATAAATATAAGAAGTATTGCAATGGTTCCCCACAGCCAAAGTTCCATAAAGTGATTCCCCTTTTCCTTTGTGTATAATTTTCTGCTTTGCCGTGCGCCTTTCACCGGTATGTTCCGGTGTCTCTGTAAAACTCTGTGAACCGGTATTTCCGTGTTCTGTGCGCGGGAGCATGTTTATTTGATATCCTTGCGGTTAAAGGCAAGGACTCCAATTCCCGTGGCGGCAAGATAGATGACCACAGAGGAGACGGCAAACAGGACAGGTGAGTGCGCGCTCCACTGGGAGAGCTGGATGGTCTGTCCGCTGGGCAGAAAGTCGAGGAAAAATTCATATACCTCCCTCTTTGTGCCTTTAAGATAGTTGGGATTCGGTTCTTTGTCAGTTTGGACGAACTCCCCGGATTGCGATTCATAGGCATAAGCATCGTAATATTCCGGCTCCTCCAGACGTGCCTGGATATAGGCGGCGGCAAAGAGAAGGATAAGGACTCCCAGGATATTTATGACCGCTGCCACAGCGCGGCTCTGTTTCAGCATGGAAACCAGCATGATAAGCGAAGTAAATGCCAGCGACATGAGGAAACTTAAAGCTGCCAGAATCAGAAAGACGCGGACTTCGGTCTCAAAAAAACCTAACAGCGGAATCCCTACAATGAGGGAAGCGGCAATGAAGGAAAGGCACATCATCAGCCCGGCAAAACCGCAGATAAGCAGATTCGACAGATAGATGGCAGTGCGGGTGTGCCCCACAATAAGTTTATTGCGGATGGTGCCGTCGCTGTATTCAGTACCTGCAAACAGGCTGATAAATACTGCCAGAAGAATACCGATGAACATACAGTAGGTAAACATGGCACTGTCCAGAGGTATCACATAGCCGTACTCTTTCATATTGAAATAATTGCTCAGTTTGATGAAAACAGCAAAAGCTGCCATATAGATGATACAAATCCAAAATGGTTTGTCCTTTTTTAAACGGGCAAAATTTGCCGCAAGCAGTTTACTCATGATGCACACCTCCTACCAGATTTACATAATAACTCTCCAGCGTCTCCTCCCGTTCGGTCATGGATATTATATCGCAGCCTTGTTCTGAGAGAGCAAGCACCAGCTGGGAAATATTGAGCTTTGCATAAATATCCGCCATGGTGTCAGAGAAGACATTGTATTCCATATCCATGCTATCCAGTACCCGTGTAAGAGCCCGGATATCGGAAACCTGAACGCGCAGGCATTTGCGGCATGCACTTTCCAGCTCTTTGGCGCTGATTTCCCGGACAATGTGCCCTCTGTCGATAAAGCCGTAATGGGTGGCGAGACGGGAGAGCTCATCGAGAATATGGCTGGAGATGAGAAAGGTAATCTGCCGTTCCCGGTTCAGTTTAAGAATCAGTTCCCGCATCTCTATGATTCCCTGGGGGTCCAGTCCATTGACGGGCTCATCCAGGACAAGAAAATCCGGATTCCCCGCCAGAGCCACAGCGATACCCAGCCTCTGGCGCATTCCTAAGGAAAAGTTTTTTGCTTTCTTTTTGCCTGTATCCGCAAGCCCTACCAGATTTAAGAGTTCCGGGATATCATCAAAAGAGGGCAGTCCCAGGATACGGTACTGTTCTTTGAGATTTTCTTCCGCCGTCATATCCAGATAGATGGACGGGGTCTCTACCACAGCGCCCATGCGCCGGCGCACTTTGGTGATAGCTTTTTGTGTGTTCTTGACTCCGTAGAGAGTGTAGCTCCCCTTTGTAGGATTTTGCAGTCCGCAGATTAAGCGGATGAATGTGGTTTTGCCGGCGCCGTTTTTACCTACAAATCCATAGATGGACCCTCTGGGGATGTGCAGGGAAAGGTCATCGAGCGCCTTGAAATGCCCGTAGTATTTACAGAGGGCATCCGTTGTCAGAATATACTCCATATAGCAGCCTCCTTTATATTTGTACCTTTTCTGTTGATAATCCTAACAGATACCGGTTAAGGAAGTGGTAAAGAAGAACGTAAAGAAATAGTTAAGACTGCAGTTTGAAGCCGATACCCCATACAGATTCGATATAGTCTTTCCCGTTGACTGCTTTTAATTTCCTGCGCAGGTTGCTGACATGGACCTTCAAAGAACTCTCCACACAGTCCGGGGTATCTCTGCTGATATCGTCCAGCATGACGGACTTGGTGATGACCTGAGCGGGATTTCTAAGCAAAAGCTTTAAGATGGCATACTCCGTAGGTGTGAGACGAACCGGTTCCTCCATGACAGTGACCGTATGGGAAGAAAGGTCCATGCGTATCTCGTCAAAAGTGAGAGCGGAGGTGTCCCGGGCAGGAGTCTGCCTAAGCCAGACAGCGATGCGGGCGAGGAGTTCGGAAGTGTCAAAAGGCTTGGTGAGATAGTCGGAGGCGCCGTTTAACAAGAGATTGACCTTGTCGCATACATCGCTTTTTGCACTGGTGACAATGACAGGGAAGCGTTTCATCTTTGGAAGGACTTCCTCCCCGCTCAGTCCCGGAAGCATGAGGTCCAATAAAATCAGGTCTGGTGTGTGCTCCTTGAGATAGAGCAGGGCTTCTGTGCCCGAATAGGCGCGGGACACCCGGTATCCCTGTTTTTTCAGCACTTCCTCCACCATATCCCCGATATAGATATCATCGTCCACGATAAATATTTCCCTGCCTTCTCCACACAGGGGCATAGTCCCTTTTTTCAAAGCTGTCTACCTCCAAAATAAATAATGAAAAAAGAACTGACTTCAGACAAGGAAGGGCGCTGTTTTGTCAGCTCTTTTGTTTTCCTATCTTATTGTATCCGCTGCCGGGGGAAAAGACAATCCATGTTTTTGAAATTTAGCAGGCATATTTTACTTGTCCACTCATATATTGTTTAAAGAGGTGGACAAGATGGAGACAGAGAGAAAACATACTCAGATTTTGCAGGTCCTGGCAAAGCCGGTGCGGGAGATTATTCAGAAGGAGAGGCTTGACTTTTCCAACCTGCAGGAAATCAGGCTGCGGACCGGACAACCCCTGCGCCTGTTATACAAAAATGAGGAGATGACACTGCCGCGAAAAGGCGGGGCAGTTCATACCGTGACAAGAGAAGAAATCAGAGAGACTATGGAATACATCAGTCATTACTCATTGTACGCATATGAGAATGAACTGAAGCAGGGATTTTTAACAATAGAAGGAGGGCACCGGGCAGGCGTGGCAGGAAAGGTCATTGTAGAACAGGGAAAGATTAAAAACATACAGTATATTTCATCTATCAATATCAGGATGTCCCACGAGGTATTGGGATGCGCGGGGCGGATACTGCCCTTTATCACCAAAAATAGGCAGGTGTGCCATACACTTATCATCTCCGCGCCCCGATGCGGGAAAACAACGCTGATTCGGGATTTGGTACGGCAGATATCAGACGGGAATGAATTTGTTAAAGGGTGCACGGTAGGAGTGGTGGATGAACGCTCGGAATTGGGCGGCTGCTATTTAGGAGTGGCCCAGAACCATCTGGGGAGCAGGACAGATGTGCTGGATTGCTGCCCGAAGGCGGAGGGGATGATTATGCTCATCCGCTCCATGGCGCCTCAGGTCATTGCTGTGGATGAAATTGGCACCCAGGAGGATATCCATGCCATCGAGTATGCCATGCAGTGCGGATGCCGGATGATTGCCAGCGTTCACGGTGCATCCATGGAGGAGGCAAAGAATAAGCCCGTCCTGGGGGAACTCATACGAAAGAAACGGTTTGAGCGTTATGTAGTGCTCCAGAACAGAGAAAGACCCGGAGAGATTCAGGGAATCTATGATGAACGGGGGAGTCTTTTATGCAGAGATTGCTGGGAAGCCTGCTGATTATCACAGCCACCACCTGCGGCGGTCTCCTTTATTCGGCAGAGCTGAAAGAATATCTGGATAAGCTGCTCTATATCCGCCATGTCATTTATCTGATACAGGGAGAGATGGAGTATACGAACGCGCCGCTTGGCGAGGTGTTCGGCAAAATTAGCCTGCGGGTGAAGGAGCCCTACAGCAGGTGGATGAAGGCGATGGAGAGAGAAGTAGAGACAAGGAGCCAGAGAGGATTTACGAAAATCTGGAATCAATCCATTGATAAATACCTGGGAGAACTGCATTTAAAAAGCACCCACTCTATCCAGCTAAAAGAGCTGGGGACATTCCTGGGACAACTGGACAAAGACACCTTCCAATCCACCATGCAGATGTACTTAAACCGCCTGGAACTGGAGATTGAAAAGGTGAGAGAGGGGATGGCTTCCAAGAGGAGAATCAGCAGCTGGCTGGGAGTGATGGGCGGTATCTTTCTGGTTGTTATACTGCTGTAAACAAGGAAGAGACAGAACAAAAAGCGGGAGGAATCCATGACTATAAATCTGATATTTAAAATTGCGGCGGTAGGTATTTTAGTATCCATCTTAAGCCAGGTACTAAAACACAGCGGGAGAGAAGAGCAGGCGTTCTTAACGAGTTTCGCGGGGCTTATTTTAGTACTGTCATGGGTGCTGCCCTATATTTATGACTTGTTCTTGTCGATTAAACAGTTGTTTTCTCTATAATCAGCCGGCGCAGGACAAATGTCTTCCGGACGTTTGCGCCCCGGGCAGTTCAAAAACCGTTATTCGCAAGGAAAAAGAGAGGAGAAAACGAAAAGGGGACAGGCGTATGAGTGTACTGCAGATTGGGATTATCGGGGTGATTGGGGCTCTGATGGCAATCCAGTTTAAAAGCGGGAAAACAGAATACGGAATCTATATGAGTGTGGGGGCGAGTATCCTTTTGTTCTCCTGCATTGTGGACCGCCTGGAAATTTTTATCAGCACAGTGGAGGAAATCAGCCGGTTTATCCAGATTGACACGGGCTATATCACGACCATGTTAAAAATGGTGGGCATCACGTATATCGCGGAGTTTTCATCCAGTATATGTAAGGATGCCGGGTATCAGACAATAGCGGTGCAGATAGAGATTTTCAGTAAGCTGACGATACTGGCGCTGGGGATGCCCGTGCTGCTGGCGCTTTTGGAGACCATACAGGAGTTTCTGTCATGACGGCGGGGAAGGAAAAATACCGCGAAGCCGTCCGGACAGACAGAGTGCGCGTACGCAGAAAGAATACACGAAAGTCGGTACTTCTCTGTCTGTCTGCTGCGCTTTTATTGTTCCTGAGCGTACTCTTATCCGGCGCCGGTTATGTGCTGCCTGTACAGGGCGCGGAGGAGGAGAACATACAGCGCGGGGAATCAGTGGCGGAGAAAACTGCATCAGAAAGTGGGGAAGTGAAGACCAAGGGGGAAATTTCATCAGAAAGTGAGGAGACCATGACAGAGGAGGAAGCCACCCAGCTTCAGAGGGAGGTGGAGGAGGCGCTCATCGATGAGTTTGATTTCTCGGAGGTGGACAATAGTTTAAGGCAGATGTTTCCGGCGGAGAAAATAAAATTTGAAGATGTATTTTCCTCTCTCATATCCGGCGACATCGGACAGGCGGGAGAAATGCTCCTTCACTTTCTGATGGACCAGATTTCCTATGAGTTTCGCTATAACAGAAGGAACCTGGTATACATATTGCTTATCGCGCTCATCGCGGCAGTGTTCACAAATTTTTCCAGCGCCTTTCAGAACCGGCAGGCATCGGAAATCAGCTTCTATGTCATGTACATGCTGCTCATTACCCTGTGTTTGAGTTCCTTCCAGATGGCGATGGAGGGAGTGGAAGAAAAGCTTGGATTTTTAGTGGAGTTTATGCAGGTGCTCTGCCCCAGTTATTTTCTGGCTGTGGCACTGGCATCAGGGAGCGTGACATCTCTGTTTTTCTACAATTTGATTTTGTTTCTGATTTACGTGGTGGAGGTTTTGATTTTGCGTTTCCTTCTGCCGCTGATTCATATTTATATCATGGTGCAGGTGCTGGGAAAACTAACAGGGGAGGACTTCCTTTCCCAGCTCGCCGGACTTTTGAAAAAACTGGTATCCTGGCTCTTAAAAACGCTGCTTGCCTGCGTCATCGGAATCAATGTGGTGCAGGGGCTTCTCGCTCCGGCGATAGACGGGCTCAAGCGGGGAGCGCTCACAAAAACAGCGGAGGCGCTGCCGGGAGTGGGAAACGCCATCGGCGGCGTGGCGGATGTGGTACTGGGTACCGCAGTGCTCATCAAGAATGGAATCGGTATGGCGGGAGCGGTCATTGCGGTTGGCATCTGCGCGGTGCCTCTTCTACAGATGCTTTTGATGGCATTTATGTATAAATTGGCGGCTGCACTGGTGCAGCCGGTATCAGACAAAAGGATAACCGGATGCATCAGCAGCGTCAGCGAAGGGTATGAGCTCATTGTGAAAATCATCTTTACTGCGGGAATCTTATTTTTGCTCACCATTGCGGTGGTGGCGGCATCCACGTCCTAGCTTTGCCTTGCAGCGTGAAAATCCATTCTGCTGAAAGCAAATGAGACAGTGCATTGGCGTAAAGGGGGCATGAAACCACGAGAGGCAAAATCGTGAGAGGAAAAGTAAGAGAAGAAATGAGAGAGAACGCAGGCGGGGAGGTATGAGATAGTGTTAGAGCAGTTGTATGGCTGGATTCAGAGTATCGCGGTATATCTCATCGTTGCGGCGGCAGTGCTGCAGGCGATACCGGGTAAGGAATATAAGAAATATATCCAGTTTTTCTCCGGACTTGTCTTAATTCTGCTGTTATTCACACCTATCCTAAAGCTCACCGGCATGGCGGGGACTTTTACGGAAAAATACTACGGCAGGGAATATGAAATGCAGCGCCAGGAGATAGAGAAGGCGGCGGAAAAATTTGAGGACGTGGATATTCTCGATTTTGTGCCGGACACATACGGCGGGGCAGAGACAGAGGAGAAATCAAAGATAGAGGTGGAGGAGATAGAGATTGGAGAATAAGTGGAAAGAGTGGCTTGAAAAACTAAAAGGCAGAGAAAAACTGCCAAAGAAAAACCAAATTCTGATTCTTCTCCTGGCAGGCATTTTGCTTCTTGTCATTGTCTTTCCGGTACCGGAACAGAGCAGCGGGCAAAAGGAAGAAGAGACGGCAGAGACAGCAGAAGCTGCGGCGGGGCTGGATACCGCACAATACCAGGAATATCTGGAAGAAAAGACAGCCCGGACATTAGAGGAGGTGGAGGGAGTGGGAAAGGTCTCTGTGATGATTACTTTAAAATCCTCCTCCCAGAAGGTCATAGAGAAAGATAGGCAGAGCGCCAGCCAGTCCACTACGGAGGAGGACAGCGAGGGCGGGACACGCTCCAGCACAGACCAGTCCTCTACCAGGACCAGCATATATGAGCAGAGCGCGGACGGCAGCCAGAGCCCTTATGTGAGTAAAGAAATGACCCCGGAAATCGAGGGTGTGGTCGTCATCGCGGACGGCGGGGACAATGCAGTGGTAGTACAGGATATAACCGAGGCGGTTCAGGCATTATTCGGTGTGGAGGCGCATAAGATTAAAATAATGAAACGTCACAGTACATAATTAAAGGAGGATTCCATGAAACGTTTATTTAAGAAAAACCAGATTATCATTACAGCGCTGGCGGTGATGATTGCGATTGCCGGATACCTGAATTATTCGGGCAAGCTGTTCGGAGAAGAGGAAAAAAGTACGACGGAAGCCAATGCGGAGCTGGCAAATCAGGAATTGTTGGATATTTCCCAGGAGGATATTGAGACAGGAACGGAAGATATTGCAAGCAATGACTCGGAAGTGGAGGGCACGCCGGGGGAGGCGGTGCTCACGAGCGGCAGCGCGGACACTACTGTGGCACAGGCTAAGGTATCCAGAGAGCAGGTGCGCGCCCAGAATAAAGAGACTTTGCAGGCAATCATCGATAACGCGGATTTGAGCGACGAGGAGAAACAGAGTGCGGTGGCGCAGATGGTGGAAATCACGGAACTCTCCGAGCAGGAGGTGGCGATTGAGACGCTGATGGCGTCCAAGGGATTCTCGGAGGCAGTGGTGAGCCTGACAGCAGACTCCGCGGATGTGGTCGTTAACGCGGAAGAATTAACCGATGCCAACCGCGCGCAGATAGAAGATATCGTGACGAGAAAGACCGATATCGCGCCGGAGAATATCGTGATTACGCCAATTCATGAATAAAAGAAAACGCCGGGGGCTTTTTAAGAAGGAAGCACCGGCGTTTTTTATGTGGGGAAGGATTTTGCGGTATGTGTTCTTCTTGTCGCGTATAGGTAAGTACTATATAATAAGAGCATAACAGGGAACAGCAGATAAAGGAGGGGCGGATGAGAAACGTATTGAGATGGGCAGTCGCAGGTTGTATAGGTTCTCTTTGCATTTTGGCAGGAGCTGAAGATGTTAAAGCGGAGGAACAGGTTTCTTCCTGCGAACTTAGTGAGGAGATGTATCAGCAGTATGAGCAGGACGGGACTTTGGATGAGAGGATGCAATATTATACAGAGGCAGGGATGGACAGCTTCTCAGAGACATTGATACAGAAGGCGCTGGAACGGGAGAAAGAGGCATTCCCTCAGGCAAATAACCTGCCGGATGACTGGGGAAATATAGAAGGTGGTATGGCGGCTGAGGGAGAAGCGTGTATTCTGCTGCTGCAAGTGGATTTCCCGGATGTGGGATTTGCTCCGGGAGATACGAAAGAAGCTCTTGCGGATATTGCTTTTGAAGGAAAAGACGGAACTTATCCTTATGAAAGCCTGGCTGCTTATTATGAAAGGGCTTCCTATGGAAAACTGCATATCAGCGGAGAAGTATGGGAATACAGCGCGAAGAATGAGCGGAGCTACTACGAGCTAAACGGAATACAGAGCCTGTTCGAGGAAACACTGGCTGCTTTGGATGAAACACTGGATTACAGTAAGTTTGACGGAAACCATGATGGTTATATAGATGGTATTTATCTTCATTTTGCAGGAATGGATACGGGATGGGCGAGTATATGGTGGAGCATGGCTTATGGCGGAGGGATTGATACGACCTATGACGGTATGAAGGTGGGGCATTATGTAACCCTTCATAATCCGTCCAACACGGAGACGGGCGCCAGGACTCTCATCCATGAGACGGGACATGTGCTGGGACTTCCCGATTATTATTCCACCCAGGAAAATACATTTGAGAACGGGATTTGTACCTATGACATGATGTATAATAATTCCGGTGATTTTAACGGATTTTCCAAATGGCTTCTTGGATGGATTGAGGAGGACGAGGTTCTGCGAATTACTCAAGAAAACTGGGAAGAGAAGGGAATGGTTTCTCTGGCAGCTGTTTCCGGTCTGAACAGTGCGGACGGCTATAAGGTGGCGGTGATTTCTCCGGAGAATCAGGGCATCTTTTCGGAATATTTCTTGATAGAATATGATACCAGTGTAGGGAATCAAAGTAATATGGTTTTCCGGGGAGAGACGCTGCCGGATGGATTCCGAATCTTCCATGTAAATGCTGTACTGGATGAAAGCGGACTGAAATTTTCCTATGCTAATGTGAATCAGAACCAGCCTAAACTGATTGAACTTGTGGACCCTGATGAAACGCAGTACCATATGGAGGACCAAAACGGTGTGCCGGGTGCAGCTTGGGGAGACTATCACTGTAAGTGGAGAGAAGGAGATACTCTTTCTCCATATACAAAGCCGTGGTCATCCTTTGAGGGAGGACAGTACACAGGATACACCGGAATCTGGGTACAGGATTTTGTGACAGAAAGCGAGAATCCGGGTTTCTCAGTGAAGTTTGAAGCAGAGGCAATCAAACTGAATCCGGAATTGTTTGCGATTACCCCCTATGAAGCATGGAAAAACGCAGAACAGAGCAATGTGGTGATACTGCCGGTGGAATTGTCCATGGAGGCTGGCATGCAGGGGGAGACGGAAGCTGTTGACATTGAGGCACCGGATGGACAAACATTTTCCGCAAAGATGAAAAAGCTTTCCGGTACGAAATACCTCCTATGGGCGCAGGCAGAGCAAATGCCGGAGGGAGAGTATAGGGCAGTGTTTCCGGAAGGCTATTTTGATTTAGGCTTGGGTGTCGGTTCTCCGGCAGAAGAACTTTCCTTTTATGTGGGGAAAAATGCGGAAAAGACAGGGGAGGCTTTGATTGATTTCGGCAACGGAGTATATAGCTGCGCGGATAGAAACGGAGGGTGGTATCTGCTGCTGGAAACTTTTGGGGAAGAACAGCAGTTGTATCATATAGGAGCCGATGGGGAGAGCACATTTGAAACATTGGATACCTCCGGCTGGACGGGCTGGATTTCTCCGCAGAACGGCATGGTGGATGAGATGGCATGTCTGGAGGATGGAACGCTGGTGCTCAAAGCAAATGATTGGATGAACGGTACGCTCCTGCTCGCCCATATAGACGGAGAAGGGCATTTGTTGGATGAGGTGCAGAATTTGAATCTGCAGGGCTCTTTCATGGAAGTTGTAGGGAATACAGTAAAGTTGTTCCGAATCAGTACCTATGGGGATATCATGGGATTTTGGAGCGTAGATTTTCAAGGAGGAGTACGGGAGAATGAGGTGACAGAAGCCAAGCAGTACGGCAGGATTTTTTTCCTGGAAAAGAGCTATTTGTGGCAGTATATTTCCACCGGTAATCCCAATGCGCCGGGAGAAGACGATGGCAGTACATATCTGTGTTATGATTACTATGAAGAAGATGACAAGTGCAGACAAACTTTTTCTTATCGGCTGGATGGCAAGGAATTTTATTCGCCAGAGCAGATAGGCGCTGTTGAAACAGACGGGAAGCTGTATCTGTTCGGTATGGATGACTATTATGACAGTATGTGGACTGTAAATGACAGAAACTATATGGGCAGCAGGCTTATCTGCTATACGCTGGATGCACAAAACGGACAGATACTCTCTCGCAGCTTCGTATTGGAAAATATGCGTTACGCAGGGAAAATACCGGATTCCACACGGTGGTTGAATGTACAGACGGACTTAGGAGAGAATGGCATCATGCTGGAGATTCTGAATTATCTGGATGGTGAATCTACAGTCCGCGATGCATATTTTATAGACATGGAGGGAAAATTGGTGTCAGGAATCAGCTTGGCTGATGGCGCCGGAACCTGCTTTTCGGGCGGCAGGCAGCTGCAGCTGCGCTGGTCGGATAATCAGTTGCTTCTGGATATATACAGTGGATTTAAGCAGACGGAGACAGAGACGCCAGACACTCCCGGTGAGATACCTCCCGCAACGCCGGAGGGACCACAGACGGTACATTCTTCTGGCAGGTTACAAAAAACTACGCAAACTGCTGCCTCTACGGGAGATTCCAATCAGACAGAGCCTTACGTGTATGTCTTGCTGTTGGCAGCGTCGGGAGTTCTTTTAATTTTTACTGGCGTTTGTCGAATACGAAATGGCGCAAGGTTACGTGATTTATAAACATTGCCGGTTTGATAAGCCATAAAAATGACATTGCAGTCTGTTTCTGCTTGTGCTAAACTGAATCTGTATGTCCGAAGCGCTCTCAGGAGGTATTCGTAAGGCGGAATCCGCAGGATGGCGCGGCGGAAGTTTAAGTGACAGGAGAAGAAAAACAATGTCGGATATTACCAATGAAATAAAAAAGAGAAGGACCTTTGCCATCATTTCCCACCCGGATGCGGGAAAGACGACGCTCACAGAGAAATTTCTGCTCTACGGGGGCGCCATCAACCTGGCGGGGTCGGTAAAAGGAAAAGCCACGGCGAGACATGCGGTCTCTGACTGGATGGAGATAGAGAAAGAGAGAGGTATCTCGGTGACGTCTTCCGTTCTGCAGTTTAATTACGGCGGATTTTGCATCAACATTCTGGATACGCCGGGGCATCAGGATTTCTCGGAGGATACCTACCGGACCCTGATGGCGGCGGATTCCGCTGTGATGGTCATTGATGCGTCTAAAGGTGTGGAGGCACAGACAAGAAAGCTGTTCAAGGTCTGTGTGATGCGGCACATCCCCATCTTCACCTTCATCAATAAGATGGACCGGGAGGCGAAGGATACCTTTGATTTACTGGATGAGATAGAGAAGGAACTGGGAATCGCCACCTGTCCGGTGAACTGGCCCATCGGTTCGGGAAAATCTTTCAAGGGCGTCTATGACCGTCAGAAAAAGGAGGTAGCTCTCTTTTCCGACACCCACAAGGGAACGACCATGGGTGAGGTGAAGACCGTAGATGCCAACAACCCGGAGCTGGACTGGCTCATTGGAGATGAGGCGAAGACCACACTCCTGGAGGAGATTGAACTGTTGGACGGGGCAGCCGCGGAGTTTGACCAGGAGCTGGTGGACAAAGGCGAACTCTCTCCGGTATTTTTCGGTTCCGCCCTCACAAACTTCGGAGTAGAGACCTTTTTGCAGCATTTCCTCAAGATGACCACAGCGCCTCTGCCGAGGATGTCGGACAAGGGGGAGATTGACCCCATGACGGAAGAGGAGTTTTCCGCCTTTGTCTTTAAAATCCAGGCCAATATGAACAAGGCGCATCGGGACCGCATCGCCTTTATGCGTATCTGCTCCGGAAAATTTACAGCGGGTATGCCGGTGTACCATGTGCAGGGCAAAAAAGAAGTGCGTCTCTCCCAGCCCCAGCAGATGATGGCGAGCGAGAGAAAAATCATAGAGTCCGCCTGCGGCGGGGATATCATCGGTGTCTTTGACCCCGGGATTTTTTCCATCGGGGACACACTGACCACATCCAAAGAAAAGTTTGCCTACGAGGGAATCCCTACCTTTGCGCCGGAGCATTTTGCCAGGGTGCGCCAGGAGGATACCATGAAGCGGAAGCAGTTCGTCAAGGGCATCAACCAGATTGCGCAGGAGGGCGCCATCCAGATTTTCCAGGAGTTCAACACTGGAATGGAGGAGATTATCGTCGGCGTGGTGGGCGCGCTGCAGTTTGACGTGCTCAAGTATCGGCTGAAAAATGAGTACAATGTGGAAATCCGTCTGGAAAATCTCCCCTACGAGTATATCCGCTGGGTGGAGAACGAGGATTTGGACATCGACAGGCTTACCGGCACATCCGATATGAAGAAGATTAAGGACTTAAAGGGCAGACCGCTTCTCTTATTTGTGCATGAATGGAGCATCCGCATGACCCAGGAGAGAAACGAGGGACTGAAGCTCTCTGAGTTCGGGCGTTCCTAGATGAGGAGAGGTTCGGGCGTTCGCAGATAGATTTGTTGGAGCGTTCGCAGATGGAGATTTCCCTTTGCAAACAGAGGGAGATTTGTTATAATGAGAAATAAGACAGGACCAGAATAATAAAGGTCAAATGATTCAGAGGTCCAATTAATAAGAGGTCAAACGAGACAGGAGGTTTTGCAAGATGGCAAAGGACGAAAGAAATACGTATACGATACAGAACGATGCGAGCATGGGCGAAGTGAAGATAGCGGATGAGGTTGTGGCAATCATCGCTGCGCTGGCAGCCACGGAAGTTGAGGGTGTGGCATCGATGGCGGGCAACATCACCAATGAGCTCATCAGCAGACTGGGAATGAAGAATCTGTCCAAGGGCGTGAAAGTAGACGTTCTGGAAGGTGTTGTGACGGTTTCCCTGGCTCTGAACCTGAAATACAACTACAGCATCGTGGAGGTTTCCGGCAAAGTACAGGAGCGGGTAAAGAACGCGGTGGAGAATATGACAGGTCTGGAAGTGGCGGACGTGAATATCAAGGTCGCCGGCGTGGAGATGGAAGCCCAGGCTTAATCCTTTTGCCGGATAGTAATCTGGTGCCGGGAGAGGACGGAGGTTTCTCATATACTGGCGTCTTAGAACCGTGCGATACGAAAAGGGAAAACTTTTATGGGGGATACTTTTCTTGAGCAGTTTTTGGTCAGGAAGAGTATCTCTTATTATGCGCAAAATGTGATAAACTTTAAATTCAATAGAAAGAGTTTATACAAGAAAACTTAAAATTCAAAAGATGAGGTATTTACATGACACAGAACATGACTGACACAAAAAAATCCCGAAAACGCTGGAAAATCGCGTTGATTATCGCGGGTATCCTGCTGATACTGCTGCTGGGAATCCTGGCTTTTGTGGGAAATTATTTTTATAACTTTGCCTTGAATCCCAATGCGGAGGATGGCTTCGGCACTGCGGCGGGGATTGAGGACAACGAGTATACGAGGTGGCTCCTCGCGGATTCGGAGGATGTGTATCTGGACAGCTTCGACGGACTGAAGCTGCACGCGTACCGGGTGGACGGCACGGCGCCTCATCGGTATGCGATTCTCTGCCACGGCTACCAGAACAATGCCACAGGGATGTCTTCTTATGCCCGACATTTCTTCGATGCGGGATACACGGTCCTCCTTCCGGATGCGAGAGGACACGGGGAAAGTGAAGGAGATTACATCGGCATGGGCTGGCACGAGCGCAGGGATATCGTAAAGTGGGCGGCGTCTATTGTACAGGAAGACGCCCAGGCGGAAATCCTCCTCTATGGGCTCTCCATGGGGGCTGCAACGGTGATGATGACTTCCGGGGAGGAGGATTTGCCCTCCAATGTCAAATGCATTGTGGAGGACTGCGGCTATACCAGTGTATATGATGAATTTGCCGGACAGTTAAAGGAACTTTACGGGCTGCCTCCGGTGCCGATTCTCAACGCGTTTGATGTCGTCTGCCGCATCCGCGCGGGATACAGTGTCTATGAGGCGAGCGCGGTGGAGCAGGTGAAAAAGAGCCATACGCCTACACTTTTCATTCACGGCTCAGCGGATACCTTTGTGCCCTTCTGGATGCTCGATGAAGTGTATGACGCCGCCGCCTGCGAAAAAGAGAAGCTGGTGGTGCCAGGCGCTGCTCACGCGGAGTCTGCGGAAACAGACCCTGCGCTTTACTGGGAGACGGTAGATGCTTTCGTGGCGGGTTATATGTCCTGAGAAACCTTTTCATTGCCAAAGCCCGTATGGATGTAGTATAATAAAGGATGTCGCAGGGCATCCTTTTTCCATTTGCAGGAAGGAGTACTGCGTAAGAGGAGAGAAGAGAAAAGGAGCCGTTATGGTAAGAACAGAACTTCGGGAGCACATTTTCAAGATGTTGTTCCAGATTGAATTTAATACACCGGAGGATATGCCGGAGCATATGAGCCTTTACTTTGACAGTCTTGAGACTGCAAAGGAGAAGGACAAAAACTATATACAGGGGAAATACGAGGCAATCGTCGGGAAGGTCCCGGAGATTGATAAGCTGCTCAACGAGAAGACAAAGGGCTGGAAGACAAGCCGCATGAATAAGGTGGATTTGACCATCTTACGCCTGGCGGTCTATGAGATTTTATGGGATGAGGACATTCCCACATCTGTGGCAATCAACGAGGCGGTGGAGCTGGCGAAGCGTTTCAGCGGGGATGACGGTCCTTCTTTTGTAAACGGAGTACTCGCGAAGATTACGGCGAAAGAGTCTTAGGAGATGTGCGTATGCGCAATGTCTACACGGTAAAGCAGGTCAATGCCTATATCAAAAATATGTTTGCACAGGACCTTATGCTGAACCGCATCTATGTGAAGGGCGAGGTGTCCAACTGTAAATATCATACATCAGGGCATATTTATTTTACATTGAAGGATCGTGGAGGAGCGATTGCCTGTGTGATGTTTGCCGGGAACAGAAAGGGACTGAATTTCCGTATGTCGGAAGGTATGGCCGTGATTGTTTACGGCAGTGTCAGTGTGTATGAGCGGGACGGCAAATATCAGCTGTATGCCCGTGAGATCATACAGGAAGGCGCAGGCAGACTTTATGAAGCATATGAAGCATTGAAGAAAAAGCTTCTTGCCGAAGGCCTGTTTGATGAGGAACATAAGCAGAAAATCCCGAAGTATCCGAAGAGGCTGGGCGTTGTGACGGCGAGAACCGGTGCAGCTGTACAGGATATTATTAACGTTTCCCTGAGAAGAAATCCGTGGCTTCAGATCGTGTTCTGTCCGGCTGCTGTACAGGGAGATGGAGCGGCTCAGTCTGTTGTCCGGGGAATCCATGCGCTGGAAGCAGCCGGCGTGGATGTGATGATCGTCGGGCGCGGCGGCGGATCCATTGAGGATTTATGGGCCTTTAATGAAGAAATTGTGGCCAGAGCGGTTTATGAATGCTCGGTTCCGGTGATTTCTGCAGTGGGGCATGAGACCGATACGACGATCATTGATTTTGTGTCTGATCTGCGTGCACCGACGCCATCAGCGGCTGCCGAACTGGCTGTGCCGGATATGCGGGTGATCCTTGGTCAGATCCAGGGGTATGAGGAGAGTCTCAGTCATGCCATGGAACAGGCGGTGTTGCGAAACAGACAGCGCGTGGAGAACTATCAGCGTATTTTCAGACATTTGAACCCACAGTCCCGTCTGAACGATAGGCGACAGCGTCTGATGGAGATAGAAGAAAGACTGCGTATTGGCATGAACCGAAAGCTGGATGCAGCCAAGTCAGAACTGGCAATCCGGACGCAGAAGCTGGAAGGTGTTTCGCCTCTCAGACAGTTAGAGCGAGGTTATGCTTATGTGTCGGATGAAGAAGGACATGGCATTACATCAGCCGGACAGGTGACAAAAGGGCAGCTGCTGCTTTTGGATGTCAGGGATGGAAGAATAGAGCGAAGTAACAGCGGTTAAGAAGCGGACGAGCTGAAAGAGGAGGATACACGATGGCGAAAGCAAAATCACTGGAGACAGCATTTGAAGAGCTGGATGCGCTTGCTGCGAAGATGGAAGACAGAGATCTTCCTCTTGAAGAAGCTTTTAAGCTGTATCAGGAAGGTGTGAAGCTCTTGAAATACTGCAATGGTGCGATTGACAAGGTTGAGAAGAAGATTATAGAAATTCATGGAAATGAAGATGAAGAGGACGAATAGTCCGGAGGCTGTGAGATGCAATTGGAACAGGAATTAAAAGAGAAAACAGCAGATATAGAGAAGTTACTTGAGCGGATGCTTCCGGAAGAAGCGGGGCTTCAGAAGACGATTTTTTCAGCGATGCGATACAGCCTGATGGCTGGCGGCAAGCGGATTCGTCCATTACTGATCGCTGAGACCTACAGATTTTTCGGCGGTACGGATATGGCATTGGCAGAGCCTTTTATGGCAGCTATTGAGATGATCCACACGTATTCGCTGATCCATGATGATCTGCC
>OGQQ01001316.1_pt1 | contig 19664 bp, 15 predicted proteins | sample 1553281 | NCBI WGS metagenome assembly OGQQ01 (sample SAMEA2579937, study PRJEB22360) | human gut metagenome | biome: human gut; feature: human-associated habitat; material: faeces | place: Denmark | collected 2008/2010 | reverse complement strand
CGTTGTTTCATACATACGGGCAACGGTCGGATAGAGCAGCTTTGTGATACAGTTTCCGATAGAATCGTCCCCACGCGTGTGGGGACAAGCCGAGTATTCAGTTGACGCTTTTAACCGTCTGGGGATCATCCCCACGCGTGTGGGGACAAGTTGCGGAGTTCATCGAAATAATAATCAAGGTTGGGATCATCCCCACGCGTGTGGGGACAAGTCTGCGTATCGTAAAACTGCCGCCTAAGCTCTAGGATCATCCCCACGCGTGTGGGGACAAGTGCCCAAAGTCAGCGTCGCAAATCTTACAATTAGGATCATCCCCACGCGTGTGGGGACAAGGAGCAAGTGCTTGACACACTGTATGATACAGGAGGATCATCCCCACGCGTGTGGGGACAAGCGTCTACCGCTATCTTCAAGCCGAAAACAATCAGGATCATCCCCACGCGTGTGGGGACAAGGCTACCACTTCGGGCAAGATTACTACGCCGCCGGGATCATCCCCACGCGTGTGGGGACAAGGTTTTATATCCTGTTGCCTTACGGAATAAAGCAGGATCATCCCCACGCGTGTGGGGACAAGTGAGAAATTATTACGGCGAATTCAGGCAGATGCGGATCATCCCCACGCGTGTGGGGACAAGGTATCACTCGTAAAGCTGTCACTACTACTGTCAGGATCATCCCCACGCGTGTGGGGACAAGAAAATGCAGGAAATAATGCCCAAATATAACGAGGGATCATCCCCACGCGTGTGGGGACAAGTCGATACATTTTTTTGAGTGCCTGTGTTGACAGGGATCATCCCCACGCGTGTGGGGACAAGGATTGACTTGACATCATAGAGGGATAAAGTGAGGGATCATCCCCACGCGTGTGGGGACAAGAGATAATAACTCCGTTATTGATATTAAGGTTTTGGATCATCCCCACGCGTGTGGGGACAAGTTACTAACAAGTATTATACGAATCCTTTTGCTAGGATCATCCCCACGCGTGTGGGGACAAGGTTAAGGCACATAGTACCTTAACGCTTTTCTTAGGATCATCCCCACGCGTGTGGGGACAAGCAAATAAGATTTGCGGGGGAGACCCTGTCCGCAGGATCATCCCCACGCGTGTGGGGACAAGACTTGGACAGCAAACACTATATTTGGCATTGTAGGATCATCCCCACGCGTGTGGGGACAAGCGGCTTTATATATGCAGATACTGATAGTATACAGGATCATCCCCACGCGTGTGGGGACAAGAAAAGGAGAGTGACTAATAATGCCAAATATTGAGGATCATCCCCACGCGTGTGGGGACAAGGCCGAAGCTAAAACTTCGACATTTCGCTTAGCGGGATCATCCCCACGCGTATGGGGACAAGTATCATAGATGATGGCACGAACGTATTTAAAAGGGATCATCCCCACGCGTATGGGGACAAGTTAATATAACGCACTTCTGTGTCACGAATGATAGGATCATCCCCACGCGTATGGGGACAAGATTGTTTCGCTCGCCCACTGCATAAAATACTTAGGATCATCCCCACGCGTATGGGGACAAGACTTTTGGCGATATGTAAGGGCAACATCTGTCAGGATCATCCCCACGCGTATGGGGACAAGTGTGCAGTAACTCTGTGTCGCTTCTTAATCCCTAGGATCATCCCCACGCGTATGGGGACAAGGGCAACAACTCAAATCGTTTGCTTGCAGGGCAGGGATCATCCCCACGCGTATGGGGACAAGAAGATAGCAAGACTGTCAGACGGAGTGTTAAAGGGATCATCCCCACGCGTATGGGGACAAGTTGCACAGATAAACAGCCTTGAAAGAGACGGTAGGATCATCCCCACGCGTATGGGGACAAGTACAGTATCACCCCAGTCCGATAACTCTGATAAGGATCATCCCCACGCGTATGGGGACAAGTTAAGCCCTTGTACCTACAAGGGCTTGGGGTTAGGATCATCCCCACGCGTATGGGGACAAGCAGACTGCCAAAGTTATTTATATGAAAGTGCCAGGATCATCCCCACGCGTATGGGGACAAGTGCTTTAATTAACGATTGCTTTCTGCTCGTTGAGGATCATCCCCACGCGTATGGGGACAAGTATCAAACTGATACCATATATCAAGCCCAAACAGGATCATCCCCACGCGTATGGGGACAAGTATATGTAATGTTACGAGCGCAACGTTGAACGAGGATCATCCCCACGCGTATGGGGACAAGGCTTTAGTTCGGCAATCAAAAATCACAGGCACAGGATCATCCCCACGCGTATGGGGACAAGTGGTAGAGCAAGATTGCTTTACGGCGTTAATTAGGATCATCCCCACGCGTATGGGGACAAGCCCTTGTCAGACGCAGTATTTGCCGTCAGCGTAGGATCATCCCCACGCGTATGGGGACAAGCTTGACACTACGTATTTTACAAGCAAGCAGACAGGATCATCCCCACGCGTATGGGGACAAGATTATAACCGCAAGAATACCAGCAGGAATAATAGGATCATCCCCACGCGTATGGGGACAAGAGTGTTGCGCAAACAAATGGTGGCTATATGCAAGGATCATCCCCACGCGTATGGGGACAAGTATAATCGGCGACTTCTGCAAGCCGTTGATTGAGGATCATCCCCACGCGTATGGGGACAAGTGAAAAAGCGTGGAATATGATTTTATCCCCTCGGGATCATCCCCACGCGTATGGGGACAAGTATAATGATATAAAAGGGGGTGATGAAATGGAAGGATCATCCCCACGCGTATGGGGACAAGACATCTCGAAAGCTACTTATAAAATTATTACCGGGATCATCCCCACGCGTATGGGGACAAGCTTGATTCAATTGTCATCTGCATGATGCCATTGGGATCATCCCCACGCGTATGGGGACAAGGTATTCCAAAATCTTTTAATATTTTCTGTATTGGGATCATCCCCACGCGTATGGGGACAAGTAAAATAGGGGCAACCTCACGATATGACCCCAGGGATCATCCCCACGCGTATGGGGACAAGGCATTATGCCTACCGCAGATATGCCATAATCAAGGATCATCCCCACGCGTATGGGGACAAGAAAAATACATTATTTGTAATTAATTCGGCTGGGGGATCATCCCCACGCGTATGGGGACAAGTTTATTTTTTAGACGCTCCTGTATACAGCAGAAGGATCATCCCCACGCGTATGGGGACAAGTTGCACCTATACCATTAACAAAATTAACTGCTGGGATCATCCCCACGCGTATGGGGACAAGCTTTTTTGAGCCTGCTGAGGATACACTGTCCACGGATCATCCCCACGCGTATGGGGACAAGTTTTGGATATACTGTGTTTGCTTCTAAATCCCAGGATCATCCCCACGCGTATGGGGACAAGCGCCAATCGTGTATTTTTCTCCGTCAAAATCGGGGATCATCCCCACGCGTATGGGGACAAGTGAAAGGAAAACCAAAAATTATGGCAAACACAAGGATCATCCCCACGCGTATGGGGACAAGTGTCTAAAGCCGAGCGTGACAGGACGAAGCTGAGGATCATCCCCACGCGTATGGGGACAAGTTGTCGAACCCTCTGTGATGTCCTGTGTCGAGGGGATCATCCCCACGCGTATGGGGACAAGTAGATAGCAAGTGCGATATGTATGAGTATTGTAGGATCATCCCCACGCGTATGGGGACAAGATATATGGAAATTCTGCATCATCGGGGACGGAAGGATCATCCCCACGCGTATGGGGACAAGTCGGCATTGCGGCAATCAGCCCCCTTACGCTTAAGGATCATCCCCACGCGTATGGGGACAAGCGTCACATTCTATCAACTGACCGCCTAAGCCTAGGATCATCCCCACGCGTATGGGGACAAGGAACGGTAGACTTCCCGAAACGTATGTTACAAAGGATCATCCCCACGCGTATGGGGACAAGTAAAGCTTATAGACAGCTTCGGTTCACTCGATAGGATCATCCCCACGCGTATGGGGACAAGCTTTGTGAAAACTGTGTGATAGTTTTGTGATAGGGATCATCCCCACGCGTATGGGGACAAGTTTACTAACAACACTTGGACAGCAAATACTATAGGATCATCCCCACGCGTATGGGGACAAGTAAGCACATTTGATACTGTCAGCAGTCCACTCAGGATCATCCCCACGCGTATGGGGACAAGGGGTTTGCGGTCATTTGCTTTTTGCGTGGTAAAGGATCATCCCCACGCGTATGGGGACAAGCCGTTATGCAACTTCATTGATACGTTTATCTGAGGATCATCCCCACGCGTATGGGGACAAGCAATATAGTGAAATTTGTACCAGACCGATTTCAGGATCATCCCCACGCGTATGGGGACAAGGCTCATCAAACGCTTTGATACGCATTGACCTTGGGATCATCCCCACGCGTATGGGGACAAGTAACGCTGCCGTTGATGCTGTTAATCGCAACGCGGATCATCCCCACGCGTATGGGGACAAGCTCCTGCCCTTAGGGCTGTCATTGTTTTGAGGTGGGATCATCCCCACGCGTATGGGGACAAGAAGCTATTGTATCTGCACCGCTATTTTCCACTGGGATCATCCCCACGCGTATGGGGACAAGGATATGGGATTTGGGGGAAGTTATGAAGGTGAAGGATCATCCCCACGCGTATGGGGACAAGTGATATTCAAATTTGGTACGGTTGTGAACGAGAGGATCATCCCCACGCGTATGGGGACAAGACAGCGAAAAGTAATTGCCCTTGCAAGCATTGAGGATCATCCCCACGCGTATGGGGACAAGCCCTTGACGCAATGGAAAAATACGTTAGGTCAAGGATCATCCCCACGCGTATGGGGACAAGGAAGCTATCTTGTGATTAGCCGTCCACTCGTCAGGATCATCCCCACGCGTATGGGGACAAGCGGTATTTCTTGCATATCTTACCTCGCTTTTCAGGATCATCCCCACGCGTATGGGGACAAGTTGATGGATTTATGGGTAGCGGTTCAACAGGCGGGATCATCCCCACGCGTATGGGGACAAGTATTGGCGTTTTATATGACCGCTGGGCGGTTGGGGATCATCCCCACGCGTATGGGGACAAGCAAAATATTGTTTGTGTTCAAAAAACATTAACAGGATCATCCCCACGCGTATGGGGACAAGACACTACGCAAACAAGTACACGGCTAAGCGTGGGGATCATCCCCACGCGTATGGGGACAAGATGTTCGCAACTGTCAATTTGCCGTTATTGTCAGGATCATCCCCACGCGTATGGGGACAAGGAGTACGATGGTGAGTACGATGAAATGAGTGGGGGATCATCCCCACGCGTATGGGGACAAGCCTTTTCTTTTCTCGATAAATTCTTCCAAAATAGGATCATCCCCACGCGTATGGGGACAAGAAGCAGTTGGTGACGGTAAGCCGTTTGTCGCAGGGATCATCCCCACGCGTATGGGGACAAGTTACCCGTTATTTACACATGCTTAAGGATAGTAGGATCATCCCCACGCGTATGGGGACAAGGGTCTTTCGCTGTAAGGTTTGCTGTCTTAATCAGGATCATCCCCACGCGTATGGGGACAAGCAGGAAATAAAAGTAAGGATTACGTTATCGGCGGGATCATCCCCACGCGTATGGGGACAAGTTATCTAGTGCTTGCTTATAGGCGGCTACCTCAGGATCATCCCCACGCGTATGGGGACAAGAACAAAAGTTCCTTTTGGCGCAGTTTTGGTTTGGGATCATCCCCACGCGTATGGGGACAAGAACACTTTAACGGAAGATAATTACACATACGCAGGATCATCCCCACGCGTATGGGGACAAGTTGTCACATCTGTTCCCGTATGATTGCTTACCGGGATCATCCCCACGCGTATGGGGACAAGAGTTAACGATTACCGCAAATATCCCAAAATGCGGGATCATCCCCACGCGTATGGGGACAAGAAAGTGCTTTTATGTACATTTGGCAATTTTCGGGGATCATCCCCACGCGTATGGGGACAAGTTAACAAGGCTTTTCTTAAGGGCTGTCACCTTGGGATCATCCCCACGCGTATGGGGACAAGTTATTTCCCGATAGTACGCAGAATATCAAAGGGGGATCATCCCCACGCGTATGGGGACAAGTTATTCAAATTTAATGTTTTCTCGTTATATTCGGGATCATCCCCACGCGTATGGGGACAAGGAAACAATTGCAAATATTATCAAGGTCGCACGGGGATCATCCCCACGCGTATGGGGACAAGTGGTTGTAGTAGTCGCTATGCCTGCTGTGTTAGGGATCATCCCCACGCGTATGGGGACAAGATGTTAGCAACTGTCAATTTGCCGTTATTGTCAGGATCATCCCCACGCGTATGGGGACAAGATTATAGTGACTTCTTTTGTGTAATCGCCACCGGGATCATCCCCACGCGTATGGGGACAAGGGGCAGAACTATATCCGTAGGCGCATAACTCCAGGATCATCCCCACGCGTATGGGGACAAGTCATTAAATCCGCCTTGTAAAAGTCCTGTGCTAGGATCATCCCCACGCGTATGGGGACAAGTTATGGTTTAGGTGCAGAATTGCTTAAGGTAAAGGATCATCCCCACGCGTATGGGGACAAGGTTTATCGGGTTATATTGTGCCGTAATCGCTGTGGATCATCCCCACGCGTATGGGGACAAGCGATTATTCCTTCATAAGTTTCGCCGTTTGGAGGGATCATCCCCACGCGTATGGGGACAAGAAAAGTCAAGCAAATCGAAAAAAGATTCCCAGGGGATCATCCCCACGCGTATGGGGACAAGTAACCTTTATGGTAAGATAGCACAAAGCACGACGGATCATCCCCACGCGTATGGGGACAAGACAAAGGGATGACGCAATGCAGCAACTTGCAGAGGATCATCCCCACGCGTATGGGGACAAGTTGCAGACCCTACAAGCGTTCCAATCAGTGATAGGATCATCCCCACGCGTATGGGGACAAGAAGCAAACACAGTATACCCGAAAGGCTTTATGAGGATCATCCCCACGCGTATGGGGACAAGTATCTCAGCGATACGTCCGTCAGCATTGGTGTAGGATCATCCCCACGCGTATGGGGACAAGAACAGATGAGTGCGATATGCTCACGTTCAAACAGGATCATCCCCACGCGTATGGGGACAAGTCAACGACTACAAGCGCAGAACAATCGGTTACAGGATCATCCCCACGCGTATGGGGACAAGTTATCAGCCCACTGATGCCTATCTTTGCTCCGAGGATCATCCCCACGCGTATGGGGACAAGCGTTTTTTCAAACTCGTTTATCTTAGCAAATAAGGATCATCCCCACGCGTATGGGGACAAGGCGTATTTTCACAAAATTACCACAAGTGTTATAGGATCATCCCCACGCGTATGGGGACAAGCAAGGAAGTATATCTCCGAGTAATGATTTTATAGGATCATCCCCACGCGTATGGGGACAAGGGGATTTCTTGACTTATAATCAGACGATATAAAGGATCATCCCCACGCGTATGGGGACAAGAGAAAGTCGCCAAAATAAAAAAGGGAGTACATAGGATCATCCCCACGCGTATGGGGACAAGGGCGGTATCATAAAATACTTAGGGTCATACCCGGGATCATCCCCACGCGTATGGGGACAAGAGCTTTTGGAGACCGTCTATCAATTTCATCACTGGATCATCCCCACGCGTATGGGGACAAGTTTTGATAATAAAAGGGCGTGGAACAACTACACGGATCATCCCCACGCGTATGGGGACAAGTCACACGCAAGCTGGCGCATTTTTTCAGGTGAGGGATCATCCCCACGCGTATGGGGACAAGACCTGACCAAAGCGTATATTGCACGCTGCAAAAGGATCATCCCCACGCGTATGGGGACAAGCGCCGCTGGGGTTTTCCAGTCCACTCGCCACGCGGATCATCCCCACGCGTATGGGGACAAGTTGATTATCTCCGCAGATGCTTTATACAGGCTGGGATCATCCCCACGCGTATGGGGACAAGATCAGTTTGATAATATTGACATAGATAATAATAGGATCATCCCCACGCGTATGGGGACAAGAGGACGAGGTTATGGGATATTTGTGCTTGCCTGGGATCATCCCCACGCGTATGGGGACAAGGCAGTATACTCGCCAAAAGCCTTGTCAATGTCAGGATCATCCCCACGCGTATGGGGACAAGTGATACGCTATGAACAACGGTAACCGTATCAGAGGATCATCCCCACGCGTATGGGGACAAGCTAATATGTCTGATGTTTTAAAAAAAGGCTGTAGGATCATCCCCACGCGTATGGGGACAAGAAATTTACAGCAGGTCAGAAATTAGATGTTGAAGGATCATCCCCACGCGTATGGGGACAAGCTTTATAACCGTGTGCTTCGGAAACCCAGACAGGGATCATCCCCACGCGTATGGGGACAAGAACTAGAAGAACAGATATATACAAAAGAGTATAGGATCATCCCCACGCGTATGGGGACAAGTATCGCCGACTTTGACACTCGGTGTGTCATTTAGGATCATCCCCACGCGTATGGGGACAAGTTAATAAATAATCAAAATACTGTCTTGTACGCAGGATCATCCCCACGCGTATGGGGACAAGTACTTCTGATAGTTAAGCACATAAAAGGCAGACGGATCATCCCCACGCGTATGGGGACAAGACTAAAGAAATCAAGGAAAATAGCGGTTTTGCAAAATCAACCGCTTAGATTTCCTTTAACTTTTCATAGATCCTTTGTGTAAGCAGACAATCGTCAAGCGCCCTATGAATCCTATCTTTATTATAATGCAAATCAAGATAATCCGCAATAGCTGATAATGAATATGAATTAATATCAAGTAGTTTTCTTGATATTTTAACTGTATCAATAATTTTTGACGGAACAAAATCAATTTTGTTTTCAGCACACGCAGATTTAATAAAATTCAGGTCAAAAACGATATTATGCCCAACCAGAGGTTTTCCGTTGCATCGCATTGCAAACTCACTAAGTGCTTTGCTTTTGTCTGTTCCTTCACTTGCCAGTAATTCCTCCGTTATACCTGTAAGCCTGATAATCGCCTCCGGTATTTTTTTATCTGTTTTGACAAGCACAGAATATGTTTCCGCTACTGATCCGTTTTCAACCGTCACTGCACCGAGTTCTATTATTTCATCATCGGGATTAAGTCCCGTTGTTTCAATATCGATTACCGTATATGTATCCGATACACCGGATGATTTCTGTTTTTTCTCCGATAAACGATTTATGTGATTTGTCATAGCCTTAGGACGAATAACGTTTTCATCGTCACATTTTGTCACACGTCTTTTTATGAGCTTTATGCCGTCATAATCTACCGGCTCCCATTGCGTATTGTGAATACGGAATTCCAGTTTCTGCTCGTTATTTGAGCTGTATGACATTGAAGCATGACCGTTTCCAATGTTTGAGCACACTCTATCCCATACGTTATCACGAACTCTTGCGTTCAGATTTCCGACATACACGCCTGTGTCTATTTCCTGCATCCACCTGGAAAGATCTCCGCGCAGTTTAGGCGGACAACAACTCAGTGTAATTACTACCATCATATCGTCACCTGTATTGTTTACCGTAATCGAGAGGTTCGTTTTTATCATTCCACAGATACATGGCTTTTTCGTCATCCGGATTTTCTTCAGGCATCAGCAGATATTTAATATCGTGTACCATTCGCTCAAGCATATGAGCTTTCACCATTTCGTCACGGACCCTATGCCGTACAAATCTTGATATATCATCATTTACCGATGCAGCCGCTTCAAAAGATATCGGTATCGTGACTTCAGCTTTATAAAGATCGGCTATATCGTATACGAACGAACATTCGTGACCAATATGTACAAACCCCAGTGCAGGCGAACACCCCATAGAACATATAACAGCGTGAGCAAGCCCGTAAAGGCAGGCGTGAGCCGCCGACAGAGCCTGATTGACCGGATCGGACGACTGGAAATCTTCGTGATTGTATACACGACCGTTCCATTCGACATTCCATTTTTCAGACTGCTGTCTGTACACTTTTCTTATACGACTGCCCTCACGGCCTCTCAGCTGTTGCAGAGTAAGCCCCGAAACATCCTCATCGGGAAAACGCATCATATACATCTTTCTGACAACATCAAGATGCTTGCGCTGGTTTGTGACCATTTCCGCTTGTTTTACAATAAGCCTCGAACTGTGCGTCAGCGGTCTGCCGCCGGCATAATATCTGACACCCTGCTCACCAACCCAGCATATGCTTATTCCGCTGTCGCCGATAAGTTCCATAGCCCTGTGTGAAACATCAGTTCCGGGACCTAACATAAGTACAGAGATTGTACCGGATGGTATATGCGTAACGCCGTTCTCATCAATAACGGTGATTGCACTGTCTTTTCTGTTTATTTTACAATGTTCCAGATACAGAAATGTAATTCTGTCGGCAATCTGCGGCAGTTCTACGATATCGGGTTTTATCATTCCGGGTATTTCAGCCATTTGTATTATTTCCCGGACGCATTACGGTCATAAGTCCCATACCGTACGCTTTTCCTCTGCCTAATCCGTTTAAGAGCATATTTTTGAACAGTTCTTCATCCGTCACTTCAAGCAGTCCTTCAAACGTCACCGACAGAAGAGTTACTACTCTGTTGTCCTTTTTGAAAAATCTGCACCACTTGTTCTGAACCACATCAAATGAATCTTCACTAAGGCAGAACCCGTTCTTCTCTGCTCTGTCAATCAGCCACTGCTTTTGAAAGTCAACAATGGTGACTGCCCTTTTCTTACCCTGTCCCTGTTTTACATTATCCGTTTTCACCGGATTTGCGGTAAGGCGGAACTGCCATATATCACCCTTTTTTATTCTGCCAAGCAGACCGTCATATTCTCTTGTTTCTCCTGCTCTGCCGGTATCACCAAACTGCAATGCTATAACAGATAAGTCAGGCTTCTGATTGCTGAGAATCATCAGATAAAGCTCTCCTCCAAGGCTGTCGATGCGCCAGAGCTTTCTTGAACGGTCATCCGTAAGTGCCGCTTCTACAGCTCCGTGCAGAACACTGCGTGAATTGACCGCCTTCAATGTATTGCGGTTTGACAGATCCAGATAAACTCTTGATAAGTACATTGTTTCACCTCAATTCAGCCATAGGGTCGTGCTCTGCAGAAACCATATCCGCCGTGCTGTCCGGCTTATCGATTTCCACATAGCAGTCTTTTATTTTTCGCAGCCCGAAACGTCTGAATGTCGGATCAAACGAAACAGGAACATCCTTGATTATTGCAGGACCGTCTTCGCTTTCTGCGATAATTCTGAGCCTTGTGTCGGCGTTTTTTCTCTGCTGTTTGTCAAGCAACGGACTTTCCGATTTAAGCACATCAAGAAGATCTCCGTCACGCAATCCCCATACAAGCGGAGGTGTAGGCGGGCATGAGCGCCTGCCTAAAAATAGCGGAAACGCCGGATGCTTCAGAGCGTCTTCGATTTTTTCTATCAGCCCTGCATCTTCATGTTCGAGTCCTACAAGGAAAGTCGCATCGGAAAGGTAAAAACGGTGCGTGATATACTTTTTTGTCTTTTCACCGTTGGCAGTGTGATAATCCCTTATCTGCCGACCTTCGTTCTCTACTCTGATACCGATCTTAAGCTCATTCAGATCGTCAAGAGGTTCCGTCCTCTCTCTTCCCATAGCCGATGCCACAAGTCCGATTACACCGCTCTTGGTCGGATATCCGAGCGTGCGGCGTGTATCAAATTTCGACTCAACGCCCCATGACTGCAACGGAGCGGCAAGTCTGAGCAGCAGTACAGGCATTATACCACCTCATCTTTTATGTAGCTATACAGCTTTTCGAGCAGCTCGTCAAGATTTACCCTTTCGGCATCGGATATAGCGTCCGCACCTATCACAAAGCTCTTTACAGGCTTTCCGCTGAAGTTGTCATATACCTTGCCTGCATATTCCTGCAATTTCTTCACGGACTCTTCAACATAGCCGTTATTGCTGATAACCGGCTTTTCAAATGCACCTACAAGGTTTACGGGCTGATCTTTTCTGATCGTCACATAAACCATATCGGGATATGTTCTGTTTGCGTATGAGTTCTGCTTACCGGTAGGCATAGAGCAGATAAATGCTTCGGCAAATCCCTTTATAACTTCTGCTACAGAAACACCTATTGATTTCTTAAGCTGTGCAACATTCACAGTCGCATATCTGTAAAGCGTTGAAGAATTGAACTCTGTTGTTCCGAGATGTCCCGCACCCGCACTGTCCTCAGGCGAGCAATCGTCTACTGCCGTAAAGTAGTCATACTCATTCTGAACAGCATGAGTTGAAATGCTGTGAGCAACCTGCGATGCCGCATCTACATTCAGGTCAGCATCGTCTGCTACCATTCTTCCGAATAAAGCAATATCAACAGAAGGCGTTTCTTTAAGCGCCTGCTTATAGAGCTTGGCGTCTTTTTCGCCGTTTATAACAAGTTGTGCAAGATTATTAGCCTGCACAGCACTTATAAAGAACAGTGCTCCTGTTTTATTATCCTTCTTTTCGTTTATTTTCACACCTGCCGAGTTCATCGCCTTTATAGCTTCCTTAACGGCTGTTTCATCGTCAAAACTGCTGTCAAGCTTTTTGATTTCATTTGCAATAAGATCAACAGCGTGCATTGTTCTGTAGCCGAGTTCTTCACTTGTAAAAAGTTCATTGAACATAAGACGCATTGCGTGCTTCCACGACTGGCTTGACACTCTCGCTCTGTTTGCACCGCCGTAAAAAGCTGTTTTAGGTCTGCCGGTATCATCACGGTTTACGCATGAAGGCGGAACTGTCTGTACTACATGGAAATCAACATATAATCTTTCGTTACTCATTTTCTTTACTCTCCTTTTGAATTATCTTTTTCGGTCTTATACTTTTCGGAATAGAAATCTCTTCCCCACGACAGTTTTATATCTGCCGCCTGCTCAGGATAATTGAACCTGTAGAGTTCTTCGGCAAGCTTCGCATAATCAAGCGGTATACTCTTGCCTTTGAGCAGTTGAACTATGCTTTTGAGCTGGTAAGCAAGCTCTTCCTTTGTCGTTGATGTTACAACAAGGTTAAGTCTGTTTACAACACGTTCTTCATCATCATTGCTGTTTGCAATGTGATAAGCCGCTCTTCCCAGAGTATAGCCCTTTTCATACATAAACCTGTCGTTACCCTGCTGATGCAAAGCGTACAACGTCAGAGCCGTATAAACTGCCCATTCTGCATTTGACGCACACTTTGAACCTTTAAGTTCTTCATCGATTCTGTCGAATATCAGCCACCAAAGCGACGGGAGTTCTCCCGGCTTTTTACCGATACCGTGTCGAAGCTCGGCAAGATAGCCCTTGCCTCTTCCTGTGTCTGCAATGCTGTGCAGATACTCGATTTTTGATGCGGTATAACGATAAACCATATCACTCTTACTCATTTGTTATCACCTTCTTTTCTGAAAATTTTATTTATTGTAGCATTGAAAATGTTAAGAGCCTCTACCGAAGTCACAAGGTTTTTATCCTTGCCGTCCTTCTCATATCGTCCGAAAATCGTATTTGCGCTCATCTGATGAACACAGTCGTTTCCGAATACGGTTGCGATTTTCCTTACAGTATCTTCGATTTTACCTGTGTATTCATCAATATCATAGCTTGTATCAAGCTGTGACAGCCAATCTCTGAAAGGCTTATCTATCATACTGTAGAACTGCGTCCTTGCGTCTTCTCCGGAGAGCTTGTCACCGCTTGCTCCTGCAGCTCTCTGTAAATTAAGACTCAGCACGTTTACCGCATATGCTGCCTTATCGCATTTGCCTATCTCGTTTCCTATACGATAACGCCATACCTCCCCGACTTTCATCAGCAGATCTGAATGGAACGACAGTTCATCGCTGATAGAATCAATAACGGGCAGGCACGTCATCTGTTTGAAATCATATATGACAGATGCAGTCGTTACGTTAAGCAAAAAGCTGTTGTCAAGATAGCCCTTGTCTATGTACGATTCAATATGAGCTATAATACCCGGTTTTCTTGCAGTACTTGAATTTTCATCATCTTCAAGCGCTGCGATACTTCCGAATTCCTGCCAAGCCTTTGTCGAAGGCTTATGAAGCTGAGGTTTATATTTTATGCTGTCGCTTCCTTTTTCTTTATACGACCTCCAGAGCGTCATCTGCTCGCTGAAAACTTCATCTTCTTCAAAATAATCTCCGCCTGAAAGATAATAACCGTTCACCTTTCCATTTTTCTTGCAAAGATATACACGTCTTGACATCAACGAAAGCAATGCCGCCTGATTATCGGGAACAGGTATCAGAGTATTGAACTCAGCTTTGTTGTTATCCTTTTCCCATGACGGAGTGCTTACATACACATCATATTCAGAATCACTTTCTGCATTATAATTCAGCATAAGCGTTTCAAACAGGTTGTTTCCTCTGACCGCTATAAGTCCCAGCCTGCCTACCCACGGTTTCTTAGGTGTAGGTTGTTTTGCCGCTATGTCATCAAAACAGATTATGTGTAACAACCAACGAACCGCTTCCGAATATGAAAGCAGTCTTCCGTCATTGTTCCTGTCAGAGAAAAGTCTGGGCTTATTGGCACTTTCAAAAAGCGAGCCGATCATTTTTGCTATACTTGTAGCCTTACCTTTACCGTTTACCTTGTTAGACTGATAAAACGGATACTCCTCATCAAACAGCCAGAAACGGTCATACCATTTTTCAAAATACTTCTCAAACGGCTTCATCGGAAATTTGCCACTCCGATAAACCTCGATCCAGTTATCCGTAAGATAATTAATATCATCCTCAGGATCAACCTCATCACCGTTTTTGTCGAACCTTGAGAATACCGTGTAGATCACCGCAAGCAGAAACCTCAGTACAGCCATATCCTGCGTTTTTGTTTCTCCTGCAAGCTCCGTGTAATCCTGTGCGTGTTCAAAGACCTGCCTTATGCTTATCTCTTTCACCTCGCACCCGTTGTCACGGACGCATATCCACGGTTCGTCGATCAGATTGAACTCTCTGTCCATATCAGCTTTCTTCCTCCTTTATTTCTTCAAAACCTCTTTCGGTGCTGTATTTATACGTTCTGCCGAGCATACTTATCTTGTTATTTCCGTCAAGCAAAAGCAATATCTCACCTTTGAGCCACTTTGCATTCCTCCACGCCTGAGGCATAGAGTTTGCCAGTATCTCAATCGTTTTACCAAAATTATAAGACTTGCTGAAAAATGCCGGCAATCTCAGTCTTTGCTTTGCTATCAGCTTTGCCTGTGCATTATCGGGTACAGAAGTAATATCAAACACTGCGTCCCGTGAAAACAGCGAATACTCCGTATCGGATGTTTTCACAAGCACAAGTGCTTCTATGGTTTCCTGCCCGTCACGCACCGCCGCTTCACCGTCAGAATCATTGTTCAGCTCTCGCCTGTTGATCATATCGCTAAGCGTTGAATCACTGCGATTAATTTTTTGTGACGGTATGCAATATTTCTTGGCTCTTTGCTTTTTCTCTTTTTGTTCATCACTATATTTTCTATACTCTGCGGTCTGTTGTTCATCATTGTCGGGTTCGGAATAAACAGCGCCGACAAGCTCAGGAATACATCCCGGTATAACAAGTTTATCCGGCAGATATTTTTCAGTTTGCTTCAGTATCCAACCGGAGTAAACACTCTTGCTGAAATCTTCCGGGATCAACACGCACAGCTCCGGTTCGGATAATTTATCCGGACGTGTGCGGTTATGTCTGTGCAGTCTGCCTGAACGCTGTAACAACAGATCCATAGGGCAAAGTTCGGTTATCATATAGTCAAAGTCTATATCAAGCGACTGTTCAAGCACCTGTGTACCGACTACTATCAGCTTGTCCCTCTTCTCACAGGTCGACTTCTTACCGACAAGTTCTGTTAGCTCACGCTCAATTACCGCTCTGTCAGTCGATATAAGTCTGCTATGGAAACATATAACACGATAATCAGGCATATTCGCCGCTATTGTGTCGGCAAGTTCCTGGGAATAAGCAACGCTATTCACAATAACAGCCGCACAACCGCCGTCCGACAGTTTATCTTCAAGCAGGTTTACAATATCGTTGCTGTCATTTTCTTCTCTTCTGATTACTGTGATAGGCTTATCGGGGATATCAACAGGTATATCCTTCTGCTTTACCTCCGCACCGTCGCTCCAAGTCAGCACAGGATATGCCATACTGCTGTTGTCAAAACTGTTCTTACTGCCGGTATACCATTTTATCAGTTCCGCTCTCTTATCCGGCGGCAATGTTGCAGAAAGAATTATCACAGGCACATTATACGCCGCCATCCAGCGCAATGAATTTTCCAGATAAACGTACATATATCGGTCATAAGCATGGCACTCATCTATAATAACAGTCTTACCTGCAAGTCCCAGGTGCCTTAGCATAACGTGTTTCTGCTTTAACGATGCCATAAGAAACTGGTCAACTGTAGCAACAACAAATTCGGACAACAGCGCCTGTTTTCTTCCTTCAAACCAGGTATGAACCATTACATTGTCATTATCGTCATCGGAAATGTCGGATGCTCTTCCGTGGAACATCTCACAGTATTCGTCATTCATATCCGTCATACCGTGTGCAAGTCTGAGCGAATGTATATCATCAGTACCACTCGCCCAGGAATGAATACGATCAAATATTCCGTTAGCGGTTGCCTGCGTCGGCAGTCCAAAAAACATTCCGCCATAGCCGAAACGTGATGCAAGTATCTCCGTTGCCGCAAGTGCCGCCTCAGTTTTACCTATTCCCATAGGTGCCTCAAGTATGTATATACCGGGCTTATTGCAAAGGCTTACAACATTCATAAATTCACGCTGTACGCAGTTCGGTTTGAAGCCGAAACGCTCTTCAAAAAAGCTGTCGCTATCAGCGATAAAATCGGCATACCAGCTGTCCGTAAGCGAAAGCTTGTTCCACGCTCTTCTGACACGCACCTCACACTGCTCATCGGTGAGTTTTTCTTCGATGTCTATGTAAGGAAAATAATCGGTGTTGCTCGCTATCCAGTCACTCATTACGAGCAGTCCGGTAATCAGCATCTGTGCCGCAACATCGGGATTCGGCAGATTTTTGACATCTTCAAATCCGGTTACGCTGAGAGCGTATTCCATCCATTCCGCTCTTATCTGTGTCCATTCGTTTACGTTAACCTTGCCGTGTCCGTAATAGTTAGCCTCATATGAACATTGCCCTCTATCCGCCGAGCAATCGCCGTGATGCGCACCAACAATGACTGCGGTTGACGGTGCAACCTCAAATTCTTTTTTCAGAATATACTGTCCCGCTATGTTATGCGGTGACTCTGATATCTGTGTCAGACCTGAAAGGTCAATACCGATGTCAAGCAGTCTGTCAGCAAGACCCTGAATATTATCTTTCAGCTTTCGTTGAAACGCCGGAGTTAATTTTCCTATGTCATGCACCAGTGCAATGAACTTACAATAGTTGCACACAATTTCTTCTGCGTTCTCCGAACTCTCAATGCCAATCGCAGCACACAAGCGCCTTCTGACATTCTGAGCGATCCATTTATTGAAAAGTCGCTTTATTATCCCGGCCGTATCACTTGCGTGAACATTGAAAGGCAACCATTTTGTGTTGTCTTCAAAGCTGCTTTTTGCAGCTAACAGTTCTGATGTTTTCATTTCATATTCTCCAAATATGTTTCATTAATTGACATTATACTACTATTTTTATGCTAAGTCAATATAATTGAATACATTTTATTATACAGTATGTCTAATTATGTCGAATTAATTGAAAGTAATGATATGTGCGGTTTGCCTTGTATGTACAAGCCTTAGTACCGCTTATCTTGCTTGTTGTGCTGAAAGTGTAGTCATATCCGCTCTTTGTTACTGTGACACCGGGAGTGTTGAATGCACTTGCCGGCATATTGCTCTTGTTATTGTCCGGCAGTGTAATACTGTACTTCTTCGTCGAAGAATTATATTTCATTGTGTAAGTAGGAGCTTTAGCCTTATTAGTCACAGTGAAGCTCGGAACAATTGAATATGCTTTCATCTTATTTAAGATGTACTCATAGCACTTTTCAGCGGGTCGTCCTTTCAACTGGTCGTAATATGCTGTTTTAGGTGTATTAGGAATTTTTGAATTAACAGCCAGGTCACTTTTACCATATCCAGTACGCAAACCTTGCTGAATTTCCCATGATATAATTTGTGTTGCAAATGAGAAATCATCAAGGTTTGTGTTGGCAACAGGAGATTTTTTAACATCGCTGTTAAAACCGCATAACAAAGCATATTTAAGCGATTTGCTGATATCCAGAGGTAAGTTTTGCATATACCTATCGCTGGTATCTTTGCCAACATAGGAGCTACCTGTGCTGTATGACACACCTGCTTCGATGCAGATTGCCTGCTGTGTCACACCGTTCTTACTAATGCCTAACTTAGCGTGTGTTGAGGCATAGCGAGTGGCTACACCTACATTGCCGTCTGACTTATAGTAGATATAGTCGTAGTTATACTTATCGGCATAAGTCTTACCGTCAGAACCGACAAAATCACCTATCATTGCCGCATACACGGTATCGCCCTTACCCCACTCAGCCGCTAATGTCTGAATAGGAAGTGCTACCAACATCATAATGCTTGCCAAAAGCAAGCTTGTCAGCTTTTTGAATTTGTTTTTCATACTGATTTCCTTTCTTGGTTTGTATTTGTATATATAAAAAAGCAGTCTTACGGGTGCAGACTGCTTTGGATTTTTACTTTCAGAAAAAGAAAAAGAGCCTTGATTTTTCAAAGCTCTTAAAGTATATTAAATTGTCATATGTTCAAAAGGAAACAACTAATCATCATAAACCGAGTCTGCTGTTTGTCCTCTTAAGAAGTATATAGCGTATGCTTTTGTCAGCTTTCCGTTTTCATCTCGTACATCCAAATCTTCAGATATGTCCTGAATGTACACTTTGAAATAGTCGCCTTTTTTCATAAACCCTTTTATGTTGTCCTTTGCAAAGCTCTCAATATCTCTTTTAATTACATTGGGGTGCAAATCGTAAGAGATAACAAGAGGTGTAAACCACGTGCTACCTTCGGGAGTCCAGGTTGGATCTTCAAGGTTTTTTAATCCGTAATTGTTTACAGCGTCATTAACTATAACCTGTTTAATTGCTTCAAGGTCGAACGGATACTCATATATGGACTTCGGCTTGCTTTCCTGTTTCTTCGTTGTTGTCTGTGAAGGCTTAGGTGCTTCAGCTTTCTTTGTGGTTGTTGTAGTCTGTATAACAATCTTGCTGTTGCTCAGATAGTCACCGTGTATAAAGCTACCGTCAGAAAGTTTGAAGTAGCCTGTATCGGTCTTGGCTGTTACTGTCACCTTGTCGTTTACGCTGTACAGCTTTACCGTTTCTGCACCGAGTACGGCTTTCTTACGGCTGTAACAGTCGGTGTTGACATACTTAGTACCGCTTGCCTTGCTCTCCGTCCATTCGGGTGTGGGCTTAGTCGTTGCTACTGTTGTTGTCGTTGCCGGCTTTGGCTTTGCCGTTGTTACCGCTTTTGTGGTGGTAG
>OGQQ01001311.1_pt1 | contig 19780 bp, 20 predicted proteins | sample 1553281 | NCBI WGS metagenome assembly OGQQ01 (sample SAMEA2579937, study PRJEB22360) | human gut metagenome | biome: human gut; feature: human-associated habitat; material: faeces | place: Denmark | collected 2008/2010 | reverse complement strand
TGCCGAACACATGCATGTGGCCCGTGTCGGCACACACTGTAAACATGTGCGCGTTGGTATGGGTAACATGCTGCTCTTCCTCTGTGAACGGGCTTACAATGGGCTGGAAAATCGCCATCAGCACAATCAGCGCCGCCTGCCGCATGTACGTAGATTTTCCCGCCATATTGGGTCCGGTGATGATGGAGATACGCTGCTTTTTATCGTCCAGATAGGTGTCATTGGAGATAAACATATCGTTGGGAATCATCCGCTCCACTACCGGATGCCTGCCCTCCTGAATATTGATGACACCCTTCTCATTGATATTGGGGCGCACATACCGGTTGCGCTCCGCTACCAGGGCGAGGGAGGCAAACACGTCCAGCGCCGCCACCGCTTTGGCAGTCTTCTGGATTCTCTCCACTTCCCCGGCAATGGTGTCGCGCACGGTGCAGTATAAGTCATATTCCAGGGCATAAAGTTTATCCTCCGCCCCCAGTATGGTATCCTCCAGTTCTTTTAATTCCGGCGTGATATAGCGCTCCGCGTTGGCGAGAGTCTGTTTCCTTGTATAGTAGTCGGGTACCAAATCTTTGTAGGAATTGGTGACTTCCAGATAATAGCCGAATACCTTGTTGTAGCGGATGCGCAGGTTTTTTATTCCGGTCTTCTCTCTCTCGTCATTTTCCAGCTTCGCCAGCCAGTCCTTGCCGTCCGATTTTGCCCGCCTTAAATTATCCACTTCCTCGCTGTATCCGTCCCGGATGATTCCGCCCTCTTTCATGGCAATGGGCGGCTCCTCGGTGATGGCAGCTTTCACAAGCTCGCACAAATCCTCCAGGGCATCCAAATCTTCCCGGATATTACTAAGGAGGGAGGACTGCATGTCCTCAAGAATGTATTTGATGGAGGGCAGCATCTCCAAAGAAGCGCGAAAGGCGGTCAAATCTCTGGGGTTCGCTGTCCCGTATGTAATCTTTGTTATTAATCGCTCTAAATCATAGACTGCGGAGAGGTATTCGCGCATCTCCTCGCGGGAGATTGCCTGGTCCTTTAATTCCTCCACTGCGTCCAGACGGCGGAGGATTTCTGTTTTGTCAATCAGCGGCTGCTCCAGGTATTTTCGCAGAGTACGCGCGCCCATGGCTGTTTTCGTCTTGTCCAGCACCCACAGAAGGGAACCTCTCTTCTGCTTTTCCCGCAGTGTCTCGCACAGTTCCAGATTTCGCCTTGTGGAGCTGTCCAGCATCATATATTTCCCCGTGGCATAAGGGGTGATGTGGGTCAGGTGGGACAGGGAATTTTTCTGTGTCTCCAGTAAATAGGTAAGAAGCGCACCCGCGCTGATGATGCCGCAGTCATAATCCGCAAGTCCCAGACCTGCGAAGGAGGAAACCTTAAAATGCTCCAATAACTTCTTTTTGCAGATGGCATCGTCAAAATACCAGGCATCCAGGGCATAGATGGTGATACCTAAACGTTCTTTTAAATCCTCCATATCCATGCCGCTCATATAGAAGGATTCATTGCAGATAATTTCGGAGGGCATAAATTTGTAGATTTCATCCAGCAGCTTTCCGCTGTCTGGAAGCTCGGTCACAAAATAGTCCCCTGTGGAGACATCGGCAATCGAAAGGCCATAGCGGTCCGCAATATAGACGATGCACATGATATAATTATTTTTCGTCTCATCCAACGCCTGGGTGTCCAGATTCGTTCCCGGCGTCACGATGCGCACCACATCCCTTTTGACGATTCCCTTGGCAGTCTTGGGGTCTTCCACCTGTTCACAGATTGCCACTTTATAGCCTTTGGATACCAGCTTGTTTAAATACCCTTCCACAGCATGATAAGGGACACCGCACATGGGTGCCCGCTCCTCCTGCCCGCAGTTCTTTCCGGTCAGCGTGATTTCCAGTTCTTTCGATGCCGTCAGCGCATCGTCGTAAAACATCTCGTAGAAATCACCCAATCTATAAAATAAAATGCAGTCCTGGTACTGGGCTTTCGTCTCCATATACTGCTTCATCATTGGTGTAAGTTCAGCCACAACGTTTCTCCTTTGTCTATCAATTTCTCTATCTCTTACATATCGCTCTCACAGAGCGTTTCTTTTAAGAATTACATCCCTGATTATAGCATTTTTCTGAGGTCAGTTCAACGCGCGGGCAAAATTTCAAGTGTATTTCGAGAATCATTCTCATATCTACAGGACATGAAAATGTGGTTTTGCCTCTCCATACAGCCAGTGCAGGAGATATGCGCTGAGCAAAATTCCAAAGGCGCACAGCCCGGAAAAGATAATCAAAAAAGGCAGGCATATCTGCCCTAAAAGCTGAAATGGCTGGTCCGAATAGTCCCATATGTGCCATCCCAGCCATTTGTTGACAATGATTCCGGTGATAAACTCACATGCCCCCACAAAGATGACGCACCAGAGCACCTGCTCTGTAAGCGGCGCATCCCATCCTGTCCAGATTCCCTGCTGGGCGCAGAACACCAGGCAGATGCCGCCCAGGGCGAACATGGACCAGTGGGAAAATCCCCGGAATAAAAGTTCAAATGTATAGTAAAGGATTCCTCCTAATGACCACAGGAATAAGTATTCGCTCAATTTTTTCACAAAAAACGCCCTCTCTATGTTCAAAGTCATATACATAGTTTGGACGTTTTCTGTTGAAATTATAGTTGGAAGTTCCTGTTATACAAGCTCTCCGATATAATAAAATCCTTTGCACGTCTTTAATCTCACCTGCTTTAATTCTCCGATAATGTCCGGGGAAGCGGGAAAATGTACCAGCAGGTTGTTGCCGAGCCGCCCTGTGATAAGAGACGGGTCGTGGTCATTCACACATTCCGCCAGCACGGTCTGGATGGTGCCTTCATGTACCGCGCAAGTTTCCCCCGCTATCTGCTGAACTTCTTTTAACAGTCGGTTGAAACGCTCCTTGGCAACATCCTCCGGCACCTGGTCTTCCATCACAGCCGCCGGTGTGCCCGTGCGCTTGGAATACAGAAAGGTAAACGCGCTGTCATAGCGCACCTTTCTCACCACATCCAGCGTCTCCTCAAAATCTTCCTCTGTCTCGCCCGGAAAACCGACGATGATGTCTGTCGTCAGAGAAAGGTCCGGCATGGCTTTCTTTAATTTCTCCGTCAATGCCAGGTACTGCTCCTTGGTGTACCTGCGGTTCATCTTTTCCAGAATCCGGGTGCTCCCCGACTGGACCGGCAGGTGGAGATGGCGGCAGATTTTTTTGGACTCTGCCATGACGGAAATCAGTTCGTCCGACAAATCCTTGGGATGGGAGGTCATAAAGCGGATGCGCTCCAAGCCCTCTATCTTCTCCACTTCTTTTAAAAGGCTGGCAAAGGTCATAGGTGTATCCAGCGTCTTTCCATAGGAGTTGACATTTTGTCCCAGCAGCATGATTTCCACCACGCCGTCTGATACCAGCCGTCTGATTTCCTCCAAAATCGCCTCCGGCTCCCGGCTCCTCTCCCGCCCCCGCACATAGGGGACGATACAGTAGCTGCAGAAATTATTGCACCCGAACATAATATTGACACCTGATTTAAAGGAAAATTTCCGTTCGCTGGGGAGATTTTCCACAATCTTATCTGTATCCTTCCAGATATCAATGACCATGCGTTTGGATTCCAGTCTCGTGGCGACCAGCTCCGCAAATTTATAGATATTGTGGGTGCCGAAAATGAGGTCCACAAAGCGGTAGCTTTTCTTTAATTTCTCCACCACTTCCGGCTCCTGCATCATACAGCCGCACAGGGCTATCATCATGTAGGGATTCTCGCGTTTCACCCGGTTTAACTGCCCCAAACGCCCGTACACCCGCTGGTTGGCGTTCTCCCGGACGGTGCAGGTGTTAAAGATGACAAAATCTGCCTTGTCTTCCTCCGGCTCCTCCACATAGCCAATCTGCTCCAGAATTCCGGTCAGTTTCTCAGAATCCCTTGCATTCATCTGACAGCCAAACGTGGTCACACAGAAGGTAAGTTTCCGTCCTGCTTTCTTTTCCAATTCTTTTAAAAGTCTTCTCGCCCGGGCAATGTAATAATACTGCCTCTCCGGCTCAGATTCCGGGGCTTCCTTTGTCAAATCTATCTGTGATAAATCTAAAATTTCCATCTATGTAATCCCTTAAACTTTCTCTGATTCTGCCTGATGCGCAGTTCCTCACACGAACTGGTTTCTGGCAGCATCGTAACAATAATCTATGGTTTCCAGTTTCCTTATCAATTCTTCCTTTGAAATCTCCATATCCTCGCAGAGTTCGTCCAGATTCCGGTAAAAATCCCGCAGTTTCGTATTGACGACCCCTAACAGGATGATGGGGTCTTTCGGCAATGCTGACAACATAACTGACTCCCTTCTTCCGTAATGATTTCTTCAAGCGCCATATCGAATGTCTCTGTGGGAATAGGCTCTCTTTGCTGAAAAGAATAAAAAAGCCCCACCCGAAAAAGCTTAGGATGCGCTCTTAAGTAGGCATCATAGAAACCGCCGCCGTATCCTAAGCGATTCCCCATCCTGTCAAAGGCAAGCCCCGGCACGAGGATGACACCTTGTTTTCCCTCTGCCACGAAAGCGTCTTTTCCAGGCTCCGGGATGCCTCGATAGCCCGGCGTCACATCCATCAGGCTCCCGATATAGTAAAACTCCATATACCCCGGAGACAGGACTTTGGGTACTGCCACTTTTTTCTTCTCTGCAAGCGCCCGCTCAATCAGCTCACAGGTAGACACTTCCTCGCGGTAAGAAACATACGTATAGATTTCCTCCGCCTCCTGAAATTGGGGCAGAGAAAAGACGGACGATACAATCTTTTTATCCGCCTGTCGTCTCTGTTCTGCAGGGCAATCCTTTCGCCTCTGCAGCATGTCCCGCCTAATTTGCTTTTTTGCTTCCAAATTTTTCTCCCAGATTGACGATGTTTCCGTCCTTCTCTTCGATATCAATATTGTTGAGCTGTGCCTTTAAATTCCTGCGAATAGAAGCAAGGTATTCCGCGCGCAGGGTCTTTTGCTCCTTTACCTCCGCGCTGCTTAAGCCCTCTGCTTTCGATTTTCTGTATAATTCATTGATTCTTTTTATCTTCTGTTCATCCATCTTTCCATTCCTCTCCTTACATAAAAAGAAGGTGCTTCGCACATTCTTGCGCCAAAGCGCGCCTGCATTCAGCAGCCATTTTCCGATTGCGCTTGTGTGGTCTTTTCTGCCCGCAGGCGCTTCGCTCCTATCTTACACTATTTTCTATCCTTCGTCCAGCTTTAACTGGAGTAATTCTCGAGAAAAGCATAGATTTCCTTCTCCGTCTTCATATATTTTCCTTCTTTTACCTCCTGCTGCAATTCCTCCGGCAAATCGGTGAGCGGAATTTCCGTGAACTCGTAGATGGTTGTCCTGTCGCTTAAATAGACGGTCACATAGCCCTGCAGCTCGCACAGATAATAGCCTTCGTTTTTCACAGCTTCCCCTTTTGTAGTGATGCTCTCGGTCTTTGTCTGTGCCTCCTGTTTCGCCTGCTGGGTATCCATCACATGCTGGTAACTGACCTGATATCCGATTCCTAAAAGGAGCACCAGGATAAAAAGTGCGGCAAAAAAGCCAATACAGTATTTTCTCTTCATAAGGATTCGACTCCTTTTTACATACAGTATTGGCTCTTTTTTCAGATTTATACAAAATTTACGCGGACGGCAGCAGATGGAACTTCCTGCACAGCTTAAGCAGCTTTCTCCCCTGCGGGAATCCCGCGATTTCCTTCGGCGAGAGTACTCCCAGCTTTAAGATTGCCACCGCGTAGACGATGACCGCGATGAGAATGGAAATACATGTGGGAATAAACCTTCCTCCGATTAACAAATCCAGACACAGATGCACCGCGTAGGTGACAGCGCCCATGATGACTGCCGCAATCAACGGGCGGATAAAGGTAAACTCAACCTCCTGGCGGTATCCACAGGTCTTGTGGATGGCACGCTCGTTTAAGAGGCACATGCAGGCTGCGAACACGATATTGCTCCCCACCAGCGCGTAGATTCCCATCTTAAAGGCAACCAGCATAATAAACAGGGACACCAGATGTACCACCAGGGAAATCCCCGCGTTAATCGCCGGTGTGGACAGTTTGTCAAGTCCCTGTAAGATGGAATTGCTCACAGTGGACCAACAGTACAGAACAACCGTAATCGCCCCCACTGCCAGCAGAAGTGCCGGTGTTTTGTCTGAATCGTTGTATAAGAGTACCATCAGCGGCGAAGCCAGCACAATAAATCCCACAAAACAGGGAATGGCAATCAGCATGGTAAAGCGCACTGTCTGGTTTATCTTCTCGTGGATGAGCCCCCTGCTTTTCCCTGCCGCCGCCACGGTAAGACTCGGTATGACGGAGGCTGCCAGTCCGTTTGCCATCGCCAGCGGCACGTTGATGAGTGTATTGTATTTCCCGGTGTAAATGCCCTGCAGCGCCATGTATTCTTTCTCCACATAGCCCTGCGCATCCATGATGAAATTGAATATCGTCAAATCCAGTATCTGGTTGATGTTATAGATTGCTGTACTGAAGATAACCGGAGCAATGGTAATCAGCAGCACCTTCAGGATATGACGGTATCCCTCCTGACGTCTGGAGCGGTCCGCGCGAAGCTGTCTGCGGATAATCCTGCGGTAAATCCAGAAGACAAAAAGGAGGAACAAAAGCGCTGCCAGAGCTCCTATGATAGTTCCCAGCGTTCCGCCTGCCGCGCCGTACGCCGGACCGAGAAGTTCATTACCTTTCTCCTCGCCCGCCTCAATCCCGATTTTAAAGAGAATGGCGGCTCCGGCGATGCTGACAACCGCGTTGATGATTTGCTCTACAATCTGGGAGATTGCCGTGGGCACCATAGTACCCATGCCCTGGAAATATCCCCGAAGGACTCCCAAGACAGCCACGATGAACAGTCCCGGCGCCAGCACTTTCAAGGCGTAGACACTTAAGGGCGATTTCATCATATGTACAGAAATAGGACCCGCGCCGAGGAAAATCAGCACAGAAACCACCAGTCCTACGACGATGGAAAATACCAGCGCACACAAAAATACGCGAAAGGCGTTCCTTCGCTGTTTCAGTGCCAGCCGCGCGGATACCAGTTTCGATACCGCCACGGGGAGGCTGAAAGACGACAGCATAAGGGTCATCGCGTAAATCTCATAGGCATAACCGTAAAAACCGTTTCCTTCATTTCCCAGTATATTTGTCAGGGGGATTCGGTATACGACCCCTATAATCTTTGTAATGACTGCCGCAGCAGCGAGGATGGCGCCCTGTACCAGGAAATCATCCTTTTTTTGCTTTCTGTTCTTCGGCGTATCTGGCATAACTTACCTCCATCGGTTATCTCAAAATATGAATGTTTTCCATGATTTCGTTCTGCTTCTTCTCCATAACCGCACGCTCGTCCTCCTCCATGTGGTCATACCCGCACAGATGGAGCATGCTGTGGGCTATCAAAAAGGCGTACTCCCGTTTCACGGAATGTCCGTAAGCCGCTGCCTGCTCTAGTACTTTATCTTTGGAAATCACAATATCTCCCAGCAGCAGTTCGCCCGACTCCGGGTCAAAGGCGTCGGACACCTCTTCCTCTGCCCCTGAAAAATCCCCCGGCTGCGCAAAATCCAGCATGGGGAAGGACAGCACATCTGTCGCCCGGTCAATCTGGCGGAACTCGTGATTTAACTTTCGTATCTCTTCGTCTGTGGTCAGCAGAAGATTGACCTGCGTCTCATAAGGGCACGCCACATAGTCAAGCGCCGCGTCAACGACAAGCCGCGCAATCTCTTCTGTCTCAACCGGGAGAGTCATTTCCCCCTCTTCCTCTATATAAAGGCTCATGATTTTCTCCTCTTTACTGGTTTTACTTTGGCGCTCTTTTTCTCATAGTCCTCGTATGCCTTGACAATCTTCTGTACCAGAGGATGGCGCACCACGTCTTTGCTCGTCAAATTGCACACCGTGATATCCTCGATATTTTTCACCACCTTGACCGCCACATCCAGCCCGGATACCGTGCCGGCGGGAAGGTCCTTCTGCGTGGAATCCCCGGTGATGACGACTTTGGAACCAAAGCCGATTCTGGTCAGAAACATCTTCATCTGGGCGGGCGTCGTATTCTGCGCCTCATCTAAGATGATAAAGGCATTGTCCAGCGTCCTGCCTCTCATGTAGGCGAGAGGCGCCACTTCGATGAGTCCTTTCTCTGAATTTTTGATAAAGCTCTCCGCCCCCATGATCTGATACAGTGCGTCATAGAGGGGACGTAAGTAGGGGTCAATCTTGCTCTGCAAATCTCCCGGCAAAAAGCCTAACTTCTCCCCCGCCTCGATTGCCGGGCGGGTCAGGATGATGCGGCTCACCTCATTGCTCTTAAACGCAGTGATTGCCATGGCCATTGCCAGGTAAGTCTTCCCTGTACCCGCAGGTCCCAGTCCAAAGGTAATCATCCCCTCACGGATGGCATCCACATACCGCTTCTGCCCCAGCGTCTTGGGCTTGATGGGCTTTCCCTGAAGGGTGTGGCAGATGAGCTCCCGGTCAATCTCCACAATCCCCTCCTCCTGGTCCTCATACACCAGAGAAATGGCGTAGTCCACATTTTGTTCCGTGATACTGTTCCCCCGCCTGGAGAGCTCACCAAGCTGGGTCAGAACCCGCTTTACCTTCTCCGCCTCGGACTGCTCTCCCACAATCTTGGTCTTCCCGTCGCGCACAATCAGCGTCACGTGAAAGGTCCTCTCCAGTTTTTTTGCATATGCGTCAAACTGGCCAAACACATTTTTCTCGTGTTCAGCCGGTATTTCCATAATCAGTTCCGCCAGACTCATCCTGTTCAATCCTTTCAATCGGTAATCTCTCGGTATCGGCATATTCGGTAATCCGCTCATTCAAATATAAAGTCCCGGATGCGTCTGCCGAATTTTCGTCTATGTGTATTTTAACACTATTTTCCGTGATTTGAATACCTTTTTCCTCCAATTCTCCGCAAAATTGTTGGAAATTTGCACTTAATGCCTCCTGCAGTTCCTTTTTTGTGTAATTTTTTTCCTGAAAAGCATATGATTTTACTGTTTTTGTGCCGTAGACGACCGGAAGATAAAAATTTTCCCCCGCTTTCATCTGTGTCTCGCTTGTCAGAATCTCCGCGTTTTTATAGCTGTTTTTTATGGTCCCCACCGAGAACTGCCAGCCGCCGAGACGGAGATAGTACTGCGTTCTGTGCTTTTTGTCATATTGCTTCTCCTGATAGGTAAGTGGCATGGTATCGCTGTATTCCATCACCGTGTCCGCAAAAATATCCGCATCTGAGACACAGTACTGGTAATTTATCACTTCCCCGCTGTCATTTAACACTTCCACACGCCCGGACACAAGAATATCCCCTTTGGACACCGTATCTCCCACATGGACCTGTGGAACCCCTGAGCGGGTCACAATTTCCGTGATGACTCCGTCTTTCGCGGCGACCAGGTCTTTTGCCTCCCCATTGCTGTCTGCTTCGCTGCCTGTGCCGCCATTCTCACTGTATGTCTCTGTATCCGCTTTCGCCTCTTCTGTCTCGAAATGGTCTTCATTTTCCTTTACATGAATCTTCAGACAGGTGCCATCGATGGAGGCGGACACCCACACGATGTCATTGTACGCTTTTCGTATTTCACTGACAATCTCCGGGCAGTCCACCTTGCTTTTTCGCATAAGGGGCGCCACATCCATGGACGCGAGAAATTCTGATAGATTCTCATCTGTCCACCGTTCATTTCCCTCGAAATGAATGTCCCAGATAAATCCGGAATACAGGTACAAGAGCACCGCGCACACCGCGATTCCCGCGAAAAACAGCTTTCGTTTCCTATAGCGGTGCGCAAAGAAAGGAAAACCGTATCTTCCCGTCACATTGACTCTCGTGTGGGTTTTCCTGATGATGGGTTTCAGACGGTAAAATCCCTTCAGGCTCACATACATTTCATAGGCATTTTGGATGGGTGTAAGCCCCCAGATGTATATATTGTGGTATCTGCACATATTTAAGAAACGCTCCGGGGAGTACCCGTTCACGCGCAGTTTTACATAACCTTTCATATACCGGATGAATGCCTGAATCACGTCTGTACCCTCCTGTCCGCAAATTCCAGCGTGTGGATTCTCCCGGTAATCTTCATCTCATCGTTGGTGTAATATTCAATCTGCAGATGCTTTCCGGTGAGCTTTATCATTCGCTCCTTTGTCTGCACCCGTATCAGATTTTCCGTATATTCTAAAATTCCCCGGTAATTCTCTATACATACTTCACTGGTCCCAAGGACCGTGATAAGCGAAGCGCCCAACACCACATCCTTCGGCATACTTGCAGCGGCTGCCAGCTTCTCCCGGATGTGCTCACGCTCTGAATCTTTTCCCATAAAAATGCCACACATACGCCTTTTATAGATAGTATATGTGCGGCTTTTTTGTCCTTATTCCTAAAAAGCTCCGTGGTGCTTCAACTCCTGCCCTCCACCTTGGGAGACTTGAACTCTTTTCGTCCCTTTGCTCTCAAGCGGACAAAACAGATACCAAAAAATACGATGCCATATAAAGTAGTGATGGGCGCAGCGAGTCCCACCAGTGTCAGTGATGTGTCCGGAAGCCCTGCCATAAAGACAGAGACAGGAATACGAATACAGAAAGCGGCGGTGATTCCCTGTATCATCACCGGAAGGCTGTTCCCGCATCCGTTGAAATATCCGGTGCTGCTGAATAAAATACAGGTCAGGATACATTCCGGGGCAAATCCCTTTAAATATGCGGCACTCTGTGAAATAACATCTGCATCTTTCGTAAAGAGGGCGGACAGCGCGCTTCCTCCGAAGAAGCCTGCCAGAAAAATCACCACGCCCACACTGCACCCGGTCACGATTGCAGTGACAACGCCCTTTGCGGCACGTTTCTTTTCCCCCGCGCCGATATTCTGCGCCACAAATGCAGAGACGCTCTGCATGATGGCAGAAGGAATCAGCATGATGAAGGTCACAATCTTCTGCGCCACGCCGTAACCCGCAGAGGGCAACAGTCCCATATGGTTGACAATGGAATTGATGACCAAAAAGGAAATCTGCACGGTCGTCTCCTGCAGTGCGATGGGAACCCCCACTCTTAAAATCAGATTCAGCTCCCTCTTATATATCCTGCACTGTTTTCCGGAAAATTCGAAGGGCAGCTCTTGTTTTTTCAGCACCAGGATGGAGATGACAACGGATATGAGCTGCGCAAATACAGTAGCAATCGCCACGCCCGCTACGTCCATATGTAAAAGCCCGGTCAGCAGAAGGTCGCCCGCGATATTTACCACGCAGGCAATCCCCACAAAGAGGAAAGGAAGGTTGGCATTTCCCACCCCGCGCAGGATAGCGCTGATGACATTGTAGGCAATGATGACGACAATTCCTCCTGAACAGATGCGTAAGTACAGCACCGCCTTATCATAAGATTCCGCGGGAACCTGCATAAGTTCCACGATGTTTCCCGCGAAAATTTCCAAAAGAACCGTCAGTACGATGCCCACCCCGATAAACAGGAAGATGGTCGTCCCCACCGCATTTCCGGAATCTTTCGGGCGCTGCTCCCCGATATGCTGTCCGATGATGACCGTGGAGCCCATGGCGAGACTGGTAATGATGAACGTAACCATCTGCATAAAGGCGCTGCCCGTTCCCACCGCGGAAATACTGCTGGCATCCCCGAACTGTCCCACAACGAGCAAATCCACCGCCCCGTAAGCTGCCTGTAAAACTAAGGCGCCAAAGACCGGTATGGCGAAACGAATCAGGGACTGGAACACCGGTCCCTCCGTAAAAGAAATCTGTTTCTCATTATTTGCCATCGTCCGCACCTCCTCCCGGCATACTGGAAAGCAGAGTGACCAATATGCGCACAGTCTCCTTTGCCTGCTCATTGTCTATCTCAGGAATCCTCTCTGTCCACTCCTTATGAGCAAGACCTTTCGCATTTTTTTGCGTAAGGCTATAGACTAATATTCGTATAAGACTTCCCGATAACGATTCTAATATCCCAGTTTTTCCATCTCTGCCCTGACGGACTCCTCGCAGCTTCTCATCGCTGAAATGGTCTTTTCAAACAGTTCATTTAATTCCCATCCAAGCTGCTCCGCACCTTTGCGGATGACATCCCTGGAACATCCGGCGGCGAACCGCTTATCCTTAAACTTCTTCTTTACACTGGAAACCTCCATATCCATCACGCTTTTGGAGGGACGCATAAGCGCTGCCGCCCCAATCAGCCCGGTCAATTCGTCCGCGGCGAACAGAACCTTCTCCATCTCATGTACAGGCTCGATGTCACTGCAAAGCCCGTATCCGTGGGAACAGACAGAGCGAATCATGTCCTCTCCCACCCCGGCTTCTCTCAAAAGTTCCGGTGTTTTCTGACAGTGCTCCTCCGGGTACTGCTCAAAATCAATATCGTGCAGAAGTCCCACAATACCCCAGTACTCCTCGTCCTCTCCATAGCCAAGCTCCCCGGCATACCAGCGCATGGCGCCCTCCACGGTCAGCCCGTGCTGAATATGAAATGCCTCCTGATTGTATTTCTTAAGTAACGCAAGTGCCTCTTCCCTTGAAATCGTGCTTGTCATCGTGAAAATTCCTCCTTTTTTCCGCTCGTCTGTTTCTATCTGTCTGCTTTCATATTACCCTTATTGGCAACCCAGCTCCTATTGTGTTTGGCTTTTCAAATCTGTTCCCCCGCCAGGATGCGCTCTATGGTGCGGGAAGCCTCGTCCCGTGTCAGTGACTCCAGGTCCATGCTGGTCTTCAATCCCTTGCGTTTTATCAGTTGTTTTATAAAAGAAACCTGCTTCGCTGTCGCCGGAAAACGGGGTGCCGTCCGGCACATCAAAGGCTCCGGGTGAAAGACAGAGGGGCTCTTTTCCTCAAAATAATGGGCCAGTGTCTGATAAAGCTTCGCCGTCGCCAGCGCATCATGGTAGGCTCGGTGTGCCGAGTTGTTCTGTATCTGATAATAGTCGCACAATGCTTCCAGTTTCTTCGACGGCAGGGACGGATGGACCGCCCTCGCAATCTTTAATGTGTCAATCCCCTCATGCTCGAAAGAAAGCCCCTGCTTCTGCGCCCAATTCCATACAAAACTGAAGTCAAACTGGACATTGTGACCGATGAGGATGTCCTCTCCGCAGAAATCCGCGAAATCGGCAAGCACCTCCCGGACATTCCTCGCTCCGGAAACCATATCCTCCCGGATTCCGGTCAGCGCGGTGATAGATGCGGGAATTTCACTCTCCGGGCAGATAAATTCGATAAAACGCTCCGCCACCCTGCCATTTCTGACCTTCAAAGCCCCTATCTCCAGTATCTCATTTTCCTGCGGGTTCAGCCCCGTTGTCTCGATGTCAAAGGCTATGTACGACTTCTGCATGTACCCTTTCGCTCCTTTTCTCTTTTGTATGGCGATATGGCTATTATAGCACAGCCTCCCCTGCTGCTCAATCGTGAAATATCCTGCGGAACAGAAAAAGGAAAGGCGCAGTCTCTTGTAAAAACAATAGACTACGCCTCTGTGACTTATTTCTATTCTTTCTTTTTTCAAAATTCCTCTGTCATTATAAACGATGAAGAAAAAATTTTGCAAGAACAAATTTCCCCTTTATCGACCGTGTACCCTCTCTGTACAAGGCGCTGCTCAGGCAGACCTTTGTTTTGCGGCGGGTATGCCTATTCTTCCGGGCTGATGTATTCGATATAGAATCCGCCTGCATATACGCACATCGCATCGGTACCCGGCTGCAGCATGCTGTATACCGTCATGGTACCGTCAGATTCATCTTCCAGATACTGGCAGAAGTGCCATGTAACACCCTCGTCATCCCTGTCATACACCTTCTCGTCTGTGCCGTAAACTGCTTCTAAATCTTCAATCTCCGTATCATCTGCAAGCACATCAATCCCTGAATTTAAGATAAAGGAGACATTGGAATCCTCACGTACAGTAACGCGAATGACTTTTTGACATTCCTGCACGGTCATGGCATTTTCCGTATCATTTAAAACAGTCAGCTCAATATATTTGTCCTCGTCCCCATCAGGGTGTACGATAATCTGACCAAGTGAGTGGTTCGCCTCCACTGTCTCACTTAAAAAGCGGTCGTCAATCGTACATCCGTTGTTGATAAATGTATCAATGGCAGATGGAAGCTGGTAAGATGTCCCTTCTAATTCAAACTGATAAATCTCTGCAATATCCTCATAGCTGGACACTTTGACCGGTTCTGCCTTGCTCTTAGTAACGTCCTCCTCGTCCGGCTTATCCTCTTCAGTCTGTGTTTCTTCCTTAACTTCTTCCTGTTTCGTCTCTTCTGCATCTTTGTCACTGCTTCCGCAGGCTGCAAAAGCTACAGAAACCATGACAGCAAATGCCAGACATAACATTTTCTTTTTCATAAATCCTTCTCCTTTTCGTTTCTTGAAGCAGACCTGACATTCCGCAACTGTATCCATCATAACACCGCTATATGAATAATGCAATCTGCGCGTGAATCCGTGATATCTGTACTCTGAGGTCTCTGCTCTCTTCACACACTTCAAATCACGTAGATTATATTTCTTTTCGCGCATTTCGTAACGCATAAATTATAGTTCTTTCCGCGCACATTTCATGCTTTTGAGCGCCGGGCCTTCCAGCAGATTGCCCTGGCTGTCGAACCGGGAACCGTGGCACGGACAGTCATACGTGTCTTCCTCCGGATTTTTCTTCAGATGACAGCCCAAATGCGGACATGCCTGCCCTAAAAAGATACTTTTTGATAATTCTTTTACCGATTTTCCGCCGTCCTTTACAGTCTGTAAAAATTCCTGCGCGCTGTAGCGCTCCGGCGAAAACACTTCCTGCTCCGGCGAAGTCACTCCAAGAAGCATGTCCCGTATCAGCTGTGCAGAAACCATAGCGGACGTCATGCCCCATTTGCCGAATCCCGTTGCCACGTACCAATCGGGTCTGTCTTTTGCATACTGACCGATAAAGGGAATCCCATCTCCCGGCATACAGTCCTGTGCTGACCAGTGCGCCACTTCTCTGCTTCCCGGAAAAAATATCTGAGCCTGTCTGCGAAGCCGCTCATAATTGCCGCCCTCTTTGTTCTCCCCTGTCCGGTGTCCCTGTCCGCCGAACAGGATATAATTTTCGTATCTGCGGAAGGAATACGTATTCTTCCCCTCCCCGATGTACATGCCCTCCAACGCTCCGGTGCCGCTTAGGGCGAGCACATAGGAGCGTTCCTGGTGCATCCTGGCAAAATACATTCCTGGGAAATTGACAAAGGGAAAGTGGGACGCAAAAATAATCTTTGCCGCCTTCACGGTCCCCTTGTCCGTCAGAACCCGACTGCCCTCCACAGTTCTGACAAAGGTTCGCTCACAGATGTGTAAATTTTCCGACAATGCGTTTATAAATTTCAGGGGATGGAACTGTGCCTGTCCTGAAAATTTCACCGCACCTGCACAGGATACGGGAATCTCGATACTGTGCTCAATAGAAGCGGGAAGCCCAATCATCCTGGCTGCCTCTGCCTCCTTCTCAAGTTTTTCTTCGTCCTCTACATAAACATAGGAGGAGGTTTCCTCAAAATCACAGGAAATCTTCTCCTCCTCTATGATTCGTTTATACTGCGCAATTGCCTGCTGGTTCGCATGCGCATAAGCTCTTGCCGCGGATATTCCTTTCTTCTCTTTCATTTTTGCGTATAACAGCCCATGCTGGGAAGTGATTTTTGCCGTGGTGTTCCCGGTCTGCCCGCTTCCAATTCTGTCTGCCTCTAAGACCACCGTGTCTATCCCTGCCTGCTGTAACTCGTATGCAGTCAAAATTCCCGTCATTCCCGCTCCTATCACAACAGCTTCGACCTCCAAGTCCCCATTCAGGGAAGGGCGCTCTTTTATCCTGCATGTTTTCTTCCAAATCGACTCCATAGACGTCTCCTTCTTTTTCTTACATAAGATTTCCAGAAAGAGACATTCTATGCAGGCTTTTATGATCCAATACGACGTTCGTTCACAAACATACCCTGCAGCCGCCGGGCATGAAATTTCTGTACGAACCAGTCGCATTTACACAGAAACAGATAGTAGATATTCAGACCGCATCCGTGCAGTGTCTCAAAATTGCCCTGTCCTTTGGAGATAATGATATCAGCTGCCTGGATTTCCCGAAGCGCTTCCGGAGAAATATCCGCCAGGTCAGTTCCGGCGATGGCGCTGCCGTTATCCATGACAGAAGCCACATCTGTGAGTCCTATGTACCGGGCAGTATCCATATCGGCATCATTTACCACCGGAGCGCCTCTGACAATGACTTGAATGTGCAGTTTGGGATACATCTCCTGCAAAAGCCGGATAACCAGCTTATCCAGCACAATTTCTCCACAGTTGTCGGTCAGATAGACAAGCCGCTCTGCCCCGGCTATCTCCTCACAAAACAAACTATATTCTTCTTTATCCAGACTGTCTGTCTCCTTTTCTAAAAGGTGCACAAGCTTCTCTTTGGATAAGTCACGCACAGAAGCATAGTCGATATAATTTCCGGCACGAGCATAACACAGGGCAGCCGCCAAAGGGTCTCTGTGTGCCCGAATCTCTTTGTCCAGGCTCTCCTCCATGCCAAGCAGGAAATCATTAAATTCTCTTTTTATCTCCTCCAGACTGTCCGCCTTCCCCCAGTATTTCTCATAAATCAGAGAGAGCGGTCTGACAAGCGCCGGTGCGGACAGTGATTCATCACAATCAGAAAGATAGCCGAGAATTTCTCTCATAAACTCCACTTTCTTTTCTTCATCGGTAAATTGGCGTATCTGAGATTCCTGCATACCGACAAGGCAGGAAAGGCAGAATGCATTTATTTTCATAAGCGGTCTCCTTTTGTTGACTGTGCCAGTTTTTTACTGCACTTTGCAAATCTCTAAACATCAATCTATAACATTTATGCCTGACAGCTATCGAAGAATACCTGTAATTTTTCTGCAAACTGCCCAATATGTAGACCATCTACAAAGGAATGGTGCGCCTGTACAGAAACAGGAATCCTTATCTTGTCGTCTTTCTCATAATATTTTCCCCAGTCAAACAGCGGCGTGGCATTGTCTTTTTTGCCGGAATTGGTGTGCGAGATATGGGTATATGCAACCCATGGCATGGCAGAACATTGAAAAACGTCATTTCCCAGTGGTCCGGTAAAATACTCTTTCTGTGTTTTTGCTGTCATTAAAGCAAGTTTACAATATTCATTGATGTCATCGATAAACGGTACGGTAACTACTTTGAATAGCTTCGTCTCTGGATTCAGATAAGTAAATGCCGTATCTATCTTGTCAAACAGTACAATCTTTCCATCCAAAAAGCGATATCGAAATGCTTCAATTTCATTTGCGCACTTACATATTGCATATACCATTGCAATGGTAAAAGAAAGACCTTTCTCTTTTACTGTACTTTTAAACTCTGTGATGTCTGCCTCAAATGTCACACAAAATGCTGGCTCAACGCTATTTCTAAACACATTGCAATGTATTGTCCGCTCCCATACATTTTCATCGATGATTTGATACTGATTTGGCATACCCTTTTCTCTCCTTCTAGCTGCACTGCCTGATAGCTAAATTTTATATTTCCCTCTAGGAATTGTCAATAAACTCTACGCCTGCGAATTTTGCAAGATACGACTCCGTGATTTTACTGAAATTTCGGCTGACTTTGTAAACTCTACTAACAGTAGATTGCCATTTTTCCATCCAGAGATTACAATCATTTTGGGAGGTATCGCCGTATGTATTCCATCGATAACGAAAAATTCGGGAAGTTTCTAACTGAGATAAGAAAAGAAAAAGCAATGACGCAAAAAGAACTTGCCGAGAAATTATTTGTGTCAGACAAGACGGTCAGTAAATGGGAACGGGGAAACAGTCTGCCAAACATCACTCTGTTGATTCCCATCGCCGATGTACTCGGAGTCACTGTGTCAGAGCTTTTAAGAGGAGAAAAGCTTAAAGATGAAACCCAAACTGACGCTGACGGTATACAAAGCCCTGCTGACAGCTCATTGGATGCAGCAGTCTGGGATTCTATCCGCCGGCGCAAAAAGAACTGGAAGATTGCGTATCTACTCGCCCTATGCATCGTGGCTGCGGAAATCATTTTCATGACCCTCTCCCACATTTCCGTGAAACAGATGGGTGACAGCCTGCTCATCTCTGCCATGATGCTGCTGTTTGCAGGCTGGCTTTGTATTTTCGCAAAGGACGCATTGCCCTCTTATTATGACAAAGACAAAATTAATTTTGTTTCACAGGGGATTTTCAGGATACACATGGTCGGTCTGTCCTTTCATAACGGGAACTGGAGCCATATATTAACAGTATTCAGAATTTTTACACTGACCTGCTCTGTTCTCTTACCACTGTTGTGCTTCATCAGCATTTCAGCCGGAGGCGCGGCGCTGTGGGATATCGTAAAGACTGTGTCGATATCTGTCATGCTCGTTGTATTATTGATAACAACTTATGCTGTCGGGAAGAAGTATGAATGAGCAAAATCTGCCCGGAAGCTGTGCATATTGTTCCGGATATCTCTTTATAGTTTTTCCCATGAAATACTCCTTTTAGATTAAAACTGCTTGGAAACAGCGGCGATATTTGTCCTGACATGCGGTTTCTTATTCACCTGTTACGTCTTGATATTCCTCTGACCCTGCATCGCTCCAATCTGTCTTGCCGCTGCTGACTACCTGACCACTCTCGTATACATAAGCATACGTATTACGCATTTCAGCATCCATCGGATACCAGGAACCATCTGCCTCCTTCGATACAAGATAATACACATACAGACCGCACTTTCCATTTTGGCTTTCCCTGTCATATATCAGATATTCCACTGCTTCACTGTCCTCGCGCAAAACAGCTCTTAGAGTTCCTGTCGCATCGTATTCTTTCGTAAACCCATATCCGAATCGCTGGAAATATTCCTCATAAATCGCCTGATATCCGTTCATTATCTCCATCTGCTTTAATTGTTCTTCTGTATTCCCATTCTCCTCGATAGCCGGTTGTTCCGAGCCCCTGCTTTCCTCCTCTGCCTGCTGACCTGCGTTCCCGCTTTTGTCGGCAGTCTGCTGCTTTGTATCCCCACTTACTCTGTCAGAATCCCCCGCAAATACCGTTCCATCATACATGATTTCAATACGTTCCTCTTCCTGCTCGCTTCCCGAAAGCACCACCTGCACGCCCCAATCCATCCAGGAAACCTGCCATATCTCCTTCTTTACAGGCACACCGTCATTGGAAAGGGTAAAATCATACTCTGCGATTTTCTCCCGCTCATTCTTTAAAACAATCTTTCCGTCCGCAGGACCAAAAAGCACAGGAGTTCCAATGGACTGCAGCAGCAATTCGTATTTTTCATCCGGTGACTTGCTTCGGTCCACTGTCTTCACCTCGTAATTTAGTTTATAGATAAAAAAAAGAGCAGCCATAAGAATCAGCGCAATGAGTGTTCCTAAAATGATAAAAACGATTTTTAGCGTCCGCTTCATATTCTCCTCTCCCTGTTTTCAGACAATCACTTTTGCTATGCAACAGATAACAAGTAAAATTTGTTTTTCATTATACCATGTCCTTCGGACATACTATGCTCCGCAGGATGCACACGATTTGCTGTGGTAGTTCTCCCTTCGGTCGAACGCAA
>OGQQ01001305.1_pt1 | contig 19808 bp, 16 predicted proteins | sample 1553281 | NCBI WGS metagenome assembly OGQQ01 (sample SAMEA2579937, study PRJEB22360) | human gut metagenome | biome: human gut; feature: human-associated habitat; material: faeces | place: Denmark | collected 2008/2010 | reverse complement strand
GCCGCCGGTCGGCGCTCATGAAGAGGATCTGCTGCATCGTCCACATGGTGTCGGAAAAGCGTTCGGCGGTCATCTGGTAGGCGTAGCAGCGGACGTAGACATTCTGCTGCATCAGCTGGCGGAAGACGCCCGCGCCGATGCAGTAGGCCTCGGTGTCCTCCTCGGCGTCGATGTAAAGGTCAAAGTTCACCGAGTCCATGACGCAGGAGGCTGACAAAATGCAGACTTCGCCCTGAAACAGGCGGTAGAGCGTGATATCGCGGCCGTCCTCGGAGAGCAGGTAGGCCCGCAGCTGGCCCGACCGCAGCAACAGGATGCCCACGCAGTTTTCGACCGGGCTGTGGACCCGCTCCCCTTTCCGGTATTTCACGGGCCGGGTGAAGCGGCAGAGCTGCTCCTGCTCGGCGGGGGTGAGCTGGCCCCAGAACGGGAACGCGCACGCAAGGCAGTTCCGGTTGACGGCAGATGGTTGCACTTCCGACATGATGTTATCCTTTCCGCAGGGCCTTGGCGGCTTCCGTGCCGGCCAGCGCCCCTTCATAAACGGCCTTGGCCACTTGGAGCAGCCCGCCGGTGCAGTCCCCGGCGGCGTAAAGGCCGGGCAGGGTGGTCTGCATGTGTTCGTCCACGAGGATGCGGTTCCCGTCCACCTCGGCCCCCAGCTTGCGGGCCAGCGCGGTGCTGCCCGCAACGCCCAGCGCCACGAAAACGCCGGAAAGCGCCACGGTCTTGCCACCGCTCAGTTCTACGCCGCTGACCCGCCCTTCGCCGAGGATGGCGTTCACCTTTTCGGGGCAGACCGTCACCTCCGGCGGGAAGGAGGCCGTCAGCGGGGAGCCGTTGGTCAGCAGGGTGACGCTCTTTACCACGGGCAGCAGAGCCTGCACCTCGTGCAGGGCGTACTCGCCGCTGCCCAGCACGGCCACATCTTTGCCACGGTAGAAGAAAGCGTCGCAGGTGGCGCAGTAGCTTACGCCATGGCCTTCCAGCCCCGCAAGGCCGGGGATGTGCGGGGCGGCGCGGGAGGCTCCGGTGGCGAGGATGACGGCGTCGGCGGGGAAATCCCCTGCCAGCGTCTCTACGGTGAGCTTATCCATGTAGGTCAGGCCCACGGCTTCGGTGGTTACGAACTGCACCCCCAGCGCTTTTGCCCCTTCGATGCCCCGGCGCTCCAGTTCGGCCCCGGAGATGGGTTCGGCAAAGCCGTAGTAATTCTGGATGAGCTCGGCACGGTCCAGCGCACCGGGCCCCTTGGTGAGAACGGTGGTCTCGACCCCTGCGCGGGCGGCGTACAGCGCCGCCGACACCCCCGCCGGGCCGGAACCGATGATAACGATGTTCGGCATGGATAGCTCCCCCTTTTTTCCTCTAGTATACACCTTTTCCCGCAAAAATCTGTGACCAAGTTCCAAAACGGCCCACTTTTCATCCGGGGCGGAGTGTGTTATACTGAGTTGATTTGAATTGGATCGTGGAGGTATCGAAATTTATGACCAAGCAGCGTCTGCTTTTTATCACCACCGGCGGCACCATCGCCAGCGTGCGCACCGCACAGGGGCTCAAGCCCGTCCTGACCAGCGAGGAGCTGCTGGCCCATCTGCCGGAGCTCAACGAGCTGTGCTGCCCCGAAACGCTGGCGCTGTGCAGCATCGACAGCACCGACCTCGGCCCGGAGCACTGGCTGATGATGGCGAAGGCCGTGCAGGAAAATTACGCCCTCTACGATGGCTTCATCATCTGCCACGGCACCGATACGCTGGCCTACTCGGCGGCGGCGCTGTCCTACCTCATCCAGAACGCGGACAAGCCCATCATCCTGACCGGTGCCCAGCAGCCCATCTCCAACGAGATCACCGACGCCAAAAAGAACCTGCGCGACAGCGTCATCTGCGCCCTCGACCAAGGCAGCCGGGGTGTGATGGTGGTGTTCGGCGGCCATGTCATCGCGGGCACCCGCGCCAAGAAGAACAAGACCATCAGCTACGATGCCTTTGCGTCGGTCAACTTCCCGGAGCTGGCGCTGGTGCAGGGCGACCGGCTGGTGCGCTATGTCCCCTCGCCGTGGCCCACCGGCCCGGTGGAGTTTGGCCGCGCCCTGAACCCGAAGGTCTTCCTGCTCAAGCTGACGCCCGGCCTCGGCCCGGAACTCATCCCGGCCATCTTTGAACAATACGACTGCGTTATTGTGGAAAGTTTTGGCGTCGGCGGCATCCCCCAGCGGCTGATGGACGCCTTTGCCGAGGGTCTGGGCGACTACGACAAGACCCGCAAAATTCTGATCTTGACCACCCAAGTCACCTACGAGGGCAGCGACGTGGGCATTTACGAGGTCGGCAAGCGGGTCAAGAACCGCTTCCGCTTCCTCGAAGCCCACGATATGACCATTGAAGCCGTCGTCACCAAGGTGATGTGGCTGCTGGCCCAGAACTGCGACAGCTTCGACCAGCTTCAGCAGCGATTCTATCGGCAGATCAACTTTGATACATTTTATCACTAAATAATACGATTTTTCCACGAAATCTTCCTCATGGAAGGTTCGGGGGCTGTGCTATTCTGGATTCAGAAAAAATGAAAAGGAGAATCACTATGGCACAATTCGTGAAGCTGGACCCCGAAGCCCTGCGTGAGCTGCACGTTGGCAATGAGCGGCTGGTATCTTACAACGTCGAGATGGCGGAAGTCACCGGCGGCACCTTCTGGAAGGCCTACACCCCCGGCCAAATCGCAGGCACGGAGCCCTTTGAAATGAAGGGCGGCCTCAACGCCAATATCTTCGCCGAGGGCGGGCTGATGCAGTATTATGACCCCATCGACCTCTACGATGAGAAGCTGCGGACGCTGGCCAAAGAGATCGGCCCCTCGTGGGTCCGGGTCTCCGGCAGCTGGGCCACCAAGACCTACTACGATTTCGACGGCCATACCGGCGGCAAGGTGCCGGATGGCTACGGCGCTGTCCTGAACCGCCAGCAGTGGGTGGGAGTGCTGGACTTCTGCAAGGCGATGGGCGCAAAGCTGCTGATCTCCGTGGCCGACTGCGAGGGTCTGCACCACGCGGACGAGCCGTGGAACCCCAGTCAGGCCCAGCAGATCTTTGCCCTGAGCAAAGAGTACGGAAAGCCCATTGACGCGGTGGAGTTTGTCAACGAGCCCAACCTGCTGGAAATGTCCGGCTGCCCCAAGGGCTACACCCCGGAGCTGTATGCCAAAAATCAGGATATCTTTGCCCGCTGGCTGCGGGAAAATTACCCCGACTGCCTTTTCGTGGGTACCAGCACTTCGGAGGGCACCTCCAACAGCGACCCCGCTTACGAGTCGGCCGGGGACAGCAACAGCTTTTTGAAGAATGTGCCGCTGGAAGTTCTGCTGAAGGGGATGCAGGAAAAGCTGGACGTGTACAGCTACCATTATTACAACGGCGTAGCCGAGCGGCTGAGAGCCATGATGCCCAACTCCTACTGGCTGCCGGACCGGGCCACCAGCGAGGATTATCTGGACGTTGCCCGAAGCATGATCCAGTACCACACCGAGAAGCGGGACATCTACTGCCCCGGCGGTGAGATCTGGGTCACGGAATCCGGCGATGCAGGGGGCGGCGGCACCACATGGGCTTCCACCTATCTGGATGTTTTCCGTACCCTCAACGAGCTGGGGGCATTCTGCACCGTGACCAAGGGCATCATCTTCCACAACACGCTGGCATCCAGCGATTATGGTTTCCTGAGCCACGGCAGCTTCGACCCCCGCCCCAATTACTTTGCCGTGCTGCTGTGGCACCGCCTGATGGGCAACACGGCTTACGACACCGCCGAACCCATCCGGGAGGGTGCCCACGTCTACGCCCACTCCCGCGCCGACGGCAAGCCCGGCAAGGCGTATCTCGTCATCAACAACAGCCGGACCGATGCCACCACCGTCGCCCTGCCCAAGGACGCCGAGGTGTATCAGCTCTCCGCCGAGACCCTCCGTGCCGAGACTATGCTCTGCAACGGCAAGGCTCTGGTGCTGGGCGAGGGCAACGCTCTGCCGGAGATGGCTCCCGTGGCGGCCAAGGCTGGGGAACTGACCCTGCCCGCAGCCACCTGCACCTTCATCGTGCTGTAATCACAACATAAAAAGGGGCTGTTGCAACTCCTTCCGTCATCGCTGATGCGATGCCACCTCCCTCAATGAGGGAGGCTTTCACAGCTAACCGTTACGCCAAGGCTCCCTCCAAGAGGGAGCTGGCACGGCGAAGCCGTGACTGAGGGAGTTTTGCAACAGCCCGGTTTTCTTTTGCTCGTCTTCGCTCAGTTGACCGCCGCCATAGCGTCCAAAGCGGCTTTCTGCAGGTCCTCAATCGAGATCGTGCAGAGGGCCATCAGGTCAGCGTCCGAGCCGTCGGAGGGGATGTCGGCCACCTCGGCGCGGGTCTTGCCCTTGAGGTAGCCGCAGAAGCCCTCGCTGTGCTCATACCACTCCTTGTCGATGGAAGAGGCCCCCCGCATCCCGTAGCGGTCGCCCTGTTCAAGCTTGGTCTCCACCATGTCCGGGGCCTTGATACCGCCGTCGGACATCACGGTGAGGGCCGGTTCGGCCATGTCGGCCACGGCGCTGGTCACGCGGCCGTCGGCGTCCAGCGTCACGGCCACCATGCTCACGTCGATCCCCGCATTCACGTCCTTGTCATCGGTGGCGGTCACATCCGAAGTCGCATTCACGGCCTCAATGCCCAGCGAGACCCGGTCTCCCTTGGCCGCGCCCAGCACCTTGGCGCTGCTGCACGCTTTCGAGATGGCGTCCCGGTAGCGGTCCACTGCGATGGTGCACCCGGACAGCAGGTCCGGGTCCGTCGCCCTGCCGTCGTTGTCCAGTTTCAGCATGGACACCTCTTCAGGCGTTTTGCCGATGAGGTAATCCGCAAAGGCATCGGCCTGTTCTGCCCAGCCCTTTTTCAGGGAGGACGCCGCCGCCAGCGGGTAGTCGTCCCCTTTCTGGCGCTTGGTGCGGTAATCCTTGGGTAGGTTCACAGCGCCGTCGCCACCCGCAGAAAAGGTAGTTTCCAGCTCATCCAGCTTCACGCCGGAAATTTTCCCGTCGCCATCCAGCAGCACCGCCGCCGCCACCAACTCGATGCTCCCGGTGCGGTCCTCTTCCGATGCCTCGGTGATGACGCCGAGGCCGGTCTTCCACGCCGCCGTTGTCTGGGAGGCCGAGCTGCTCCCGCTGGCCGCCCCGCTCATGCTGCCGGAACCCGACGACCCTGCATTGTTTTTCCCGCAGGAAGTCAACAGCAGCGCCGCCGCCAGCGCACAGCCCCAAAGAACCCTTGGTTTTCTCATAGATACGCTTCCTTTCCGGATAGGTTTAGGAATAGTATATCCGGTAAGGATTTTCTTATTCGTCAGCGGGGCTTGCCCTCGCCTTATCGAACGCAGTCGTAAACAAAGGCCCTGCTGCCGCAAAGGAGCCGAAGGCGTTACGCTCAGACTTCACGCCTTTGCCAATGGCTCCCACTTTGGGGGAGCTGGCGCGAAGCGCCTGAGAGGGCGAGGATGCTGGCGGGGAGACTTTGCCCCGGTTTAGCTGGCGCTTACGATGGGGCAGACTTCCGAAAGGCTTGATCTAAACTGACGCGGTGCGTTCTTGTCAGCGTCCTTGCCCTCTCCGTCATCGCTTCGCGATGCCACCTCTCCCAAAGTGAGAGGCCTTGGCAGTCCGCAAGGTTTGCAATTCAGCACTTTACGCCCTGCTGCCACAAAAAGCGCCGTCAGATGTTGATATCACATCAGCGGGCTGAGCAGCCGCAGCACACTATCCAACAGGGTGCCGACGAGGGAGGTGCGGCAGTCGGAGAGGCTCACTTCGCGGCACCGGGGGAGCGTGGCCAGCACATCGTCCCGCAGGGCGATGACCTGACTGTTGTTGTAGAGCAGCGCCCCACACTCGAAGTGCAGAAACAGGCTGCGGTAGTCCATGTTGATGCTGCCCACCACCGCCAGATGGTCATCGCTGACGTAGCACTTCGAATGGAGGAAGCCGGGGGCAAACTCATAAATGCGCACCCCCGCCCGGAGCAGCGGCACATAGTAGGACCGGCTCAGCCGGAACACCAGCTTTTTGTCCGGGATGCCGGGCAGCACCAGCCGGACATCTACCCCGCGCTTGGCCGCATTTTTCAGCGCATCGAGCATTTCTTCGCCCACCGCAAGGTAAGGCGTATAGATGTAGACATACTGCTGCGCTTGGTTCAGGATGTTCAGGTAGACCGTCTCCGCCAGCGGCTCTTCGTCCAGCGGGCTGTCCGCGTAAGGCTGCACGATGCCGTCCGAGGTTTCGGGCAGCTTCGTGGGCGCAAAGGGAGCGTAATCCGTTTCCTGCGGGCGGAAGGCATTCCAGCTGTTGAGGAACATGACCGTAAAGTTCCAGACCGCCGCCCCTTCCAGCCGGATGGCGGCGTCCTTCCAGTAGCCGAACCGGGGCTCGGCGTTGATATATTCATCGGCAAGGTTGACGCCGCCCGTGTAGGCAATGTTGCCGTCGATGACCGCGATCTTCCGGTGGTCGCGGTGGTTCATGACCAGCGACACCAGCGGCACCACCGGGTTGAAGGGGATGCAGCGGATGCGGCTGCGCTCCATCCGAACAACGAAATCCGTCGGCAGCCCCAGCAGACTTCCGAAATCATCGTAGATGAGCCGGACGTCCACCCCCGCGGCGGCTTTCCGCTTGAGGATGGTCTCCACGCCGTCCCACATGATGCCGGTCTTAACGATGAAAAATTCCAGAAAGATGAACTTTTCCGCCCTTTCGAGGTCGGCCAGCAGTTTGGGGTACATGGCCTCGCCGCTGGGGAAATATTCTGCGTCCGTGTGCTTCCACGCCGGGTAGGGGCCGTATTTTTCCACGTAGCGGCTCAGGTTTTTGGCCGACCGTTCCAGCATGTCGGTCTGGTCCTCCTGCGGGGCAAGGTCGGCGGTGTGAGCCCGTTCCACCTTCTGCATCCGGGTGCGCAGCCCCTTGGCCGGGGCCTTATTGCCAAAGGCGAGGTAAAGCGCGCCGCCCAGCAGCGGCAGCAGCCCGATCAGAACGATCCAGCCGATCTTGTAAGCGCTGTTTTCGTCCTTCCGGACAAGGTACAGCACGATGCAGATGCTCAGCGCCTTCAGCAGACCGTTCAGCCAGACCCGGCCCGTGGTGAAAGCCCAGAACGCCCACAGCAGCCACGCCGCCTGCAAAAGCACCAGTGCAATGGTGACGGTGGCCCGATTGATGATCCGGCTGAAAAATTTGACGAATGGCAGTCTGGACACGCTGTACCCCTCCCCTGCCGCCCCGCGGCTCTTATGATGGAGATAGTATAGCGCAGCTTGGCTCGGTTTGCAAGGCGGCTTTCTTACGCCTCTGCGTCCTCATACCCAACCAGCAGCCCGCCCAGCTCAGCGTAGTAGCTGCACAGGCCGCCGCAGGGGTTCACAACGACCTGTGCGCCCTCGAAGACCGCCTCGATCATATGCTTGAGGCGCTCGGCGGCGGCGGGGTTGTCGCAGTGGGAGACGATCACCCGGCCGCCGACATAGCCGTGCTCCTTGAGTTCCAGCACGATGCGTTCCAGTGCGCCGTGCTCTCCCCGCGTTTTGCAAATAACGTCCAGCTCTCCCGCCGCGCTGGCCTGACCAATGACCCGGATGCCCAGCATCCGTGCCACAGCGGCGACGGCGGGCTTCACCCGGCCATTGCGGGCCAGATTCGCCAGCGATTCCAGCGAGAAGAGCAGATGCGTGTGCTCGTGGTAGCGGAGCATCTCCGCACAGATGGCGTCGAAGTCCTTCCCAGCCGCCAGCTCGTCCCGCAGGTGCTCGGCCAGAAGCTGCTGCTCCGGGCCGGTGGACAGGCTGTCCAGCACGAAGACCCGCTTGCCGGGGTGCTCCTGCTGGTATTCTTCCGCTGCCAACTGGGCCGCATTGTAGCAGCCGGACAGGGTACCCGTGATGGTGACGGCATACACCTCGTCGGCTCCCTCGAAAGCCTCCAGCCAGTCGCTGACGTTCGGGCAGGAGGTGGAGGTCTTTCCTTTGTAAGTGCGCAGGGCCGTTGCCATGCCCACAGCGTCCAGCGTGCCGTCGTCGCGGTACTCCTCATGGTCGGTGATGATCTTCAGCGGGACACAGGCGAAGTCCACGCCCTCCAGCGCATACAGGTTTGCGGCGGAGTCCACAACGATCTTGGTCTTCATAAGCGATCTCTCCCTTTCAGCGGCCGGATGCGCCGCCACGTCTTCATGGTTGTCGGAGACATGATATCAGTTTTTCAAAAACCTGTCAACTGTTTTTGCAAATTCTTTCAAAAGATTTCACACACCTGTTGACCCAGCTGGAAAAATACGCTATACTATCCGCATGAAAAAAGAATCGAACCGCCGCATTGCGGCCTGTGCCGTGGATTTTGCCCTGCCCCGGTACGAGGAGCTGCCTTCCGTTGGGCTGTATCTCGACCAGACCGTTCAGTTCGTCAACGGGTATTTTCGTTCGTTTCAAGGAGTGGAGCTCACCGCCTCCATGGTGAGCAACTATGTCAAGAAAGGGATCATCAGCCACCCCGTCAAGAAAAAATACACCCGCGAGCAGCTGGCCAGCCTGATCTACATCGTCGTCTCCAAAACCGTCCTCTCGATGGAAAACATCGACACCCTGTTCAAAATGCAGCGGCAGCACTTCTCCGCCGCACAGGCTTACGATTATTTCTGCGACGAGCTGGAGAACTGTCTGCCCTACGTCTTCGGCCTGCGCCACACCATCCGGGACCTTGCCGAAGACGCCGGGGAGGAAAAGCTGCTGCTCCGCAGCACCATCATCTCCGCCGCCAACAAGATGTATCTGGACTGTGCCTTCGCCGTCATGCGGCAGGAGGAAGCCCTTTGGCCGGGCATTCTCGCCGACCTCGCCTGAGGACGCCGTGTTCGATGAATAAAAAGAGGCTGCTGCACGTTCGGCCAAAACGACGTGCAACAGCCTCTTTTACATTACAAAAGCAGACGACCGCTCAGAACAGATCGAGCATGTTGTCCAGATAGACAGCCTCCCGGACGTGGAGCTGGTATTCCGGTTTGGTCAGATAGTGGAGCAGAAACTCCAAGATCAGGGCGCTGCCAAGGCCGCGGCCCTCGATCTTGAACTGCGAAAAGCCCATGGGCAGGTAGCAGTTCCGGATGTCCTCCACGCCGATGAAGCTGGGGCTTGCCATCGCCTTGGAGAAGCGGTAGCCCTCTGCCGCCTCCGGCGCGGCACAGCGGTGATCCGGGCAGGGCTCACCGAGGTTTTTGCGGCTGACATTCTCATAGCACCGTTTCCGGTCGGTGCAGCCGACCCAGCAGCACTCGTTGCAGAGAAACTCCACCTTGTCCTTCAGCGTCTGCGGCAGAGCGTCCAACTCCGAAAAGGCTTTGTTCAGGCGGAAATCCGGCACGACATAGCGGAACTCCTCCCGCTGCAATTCCTGCAAAAGCTGGGGAAACTCCGTCAGCACCTTGGTGGTGGAGGAGACGAAGTACAGCGCCGGATAGGTCCGTTTCAGGTAATCCAGCAGCAATTCCGAGTGGACGATGACGCCGCTTTGCACCCCGCCGCCGGCCGCGAACCGGGCGCAAAGGGCATTGCACTTCGGGTCGGCAAGGTGCTCTTCCCGCAGCAGAGAGTTGCTGAACGTCAGGCGGGCGGAGATGCCGTACTCTTGCGTCAAAGCAAGGACCTCGCCGGGGTCGGCGCTGCCGAAGCCGGTGCGCCCCCCGCCCCAGATGCAGTCCGACGGGGCACCGTAGAGCGAACCGATCTCGCACCAATCGTAAAAATACTCCCGATGGGTGCGGAACAACGGCAGAAAGACGCGGTACAGCTCATAAAACTCGAACAGGCCGGGCAGATGATAATACGCCGTGCACTTCATGGCCGGATCACAAGTACGCGACCGTCTCCGACAGCGGCTTTCTGGAAGCGTGGTTGGGCAGGGGCTTGGTGCCCTCGGCGGCATAGCCAAGGTCGAGGATCATCAGGATCTCCTCGTTCTCCGGCAGCCCCAGCGCCTCGGCCAGTTTGTCCGGGTCGAAGAAGTTCAGCCAGCAGCTGTCCACCCCCTCGTTGGCGGCGGCCAGCATCAGGTGGGTCGCCACGATGGAGGCATCCTCCACACCGGAGTTCCGCTTCCCGCCGGGGTAGGTAAAGGTATTGTTCCGATCAAAGGCCACCACCACGCAGGTGGTGGCGCCGTAGCGGCAGGGCGTAGCAGCGTCGATCTTTGCCAGACCCTCTTCAGACTGGATCACATAGATCCGCTGCTCCTGCAGGTTCTTGGCCGTCGGCGCAAGGCGGCCCGCTTCGAGGATGGCGTTCAGCTTCTCGGCGGGAACTTTGCCGGGGCCAAACCCTTTGCAGGAATAACGATCTTTCACAACTTCATGAAATTCCATAGTCTTGACCTCCCTATTCTGGATGGCTTTAGTGTATCACGCCCCGCAGAAAAAGGCCAGAGCTGTTTTGCACAAATAATGTTTTAGTGCCCCGCTTTCGTTCCCTTTTGCAGCGTCTCGTGCATCGCCCCCATCAGGATCAGGATCACCAGCAGATAATAGGGAAAAATGGCGATGGTGGTATGGTTTGCGGCCGCGCCGAACAGCGGCGGCATCAGGCAGTTGCCGATGTAGGCGCTTGCCATCTGCACCCCGATGATCGCCTGTGAATTTTCCGCCCCGAAACGGCCCGGCGTCCCATGGATCAGGCTGGGGTAAATGGGTGCGCAGCCGAAGCCGACCAGCAGCAGCCCCGCCAAGGCCGCCGTTTCCCCCAGCGGCAGCAGCAGGAGCACGACCCCCATCGCGATCAAGCCAAGGCCCATCCGAACCATCTGTGCATCGTTCAGCTTCAGGGTCAAAAAGCCGCAGAGGGCCCGGCCCGCAGTGATGCCGAGGAAAAACAGGCTGGCAAAGCTGGCGGCGGTTTCCGGGGAGATGCCCCTGTTCAGCACCAGATAGCTGCTGGCCCACAGACTCGTGGTCTGCTCCAGCGAGCAGTAACAGAAAAATGTGACCAGAACCTCTTTCACGCCGGGGATGCGGAAAATTTGTTTCAGGGTCAGAGCCTTTGCGGGGGCCGCTTCCTGCTCCCCTGCGTCCGCAGTCGTTTTGGCCTTCCAGAGCGGGAGACTCAGAACGATAATGATCGTCAGTACCACCTGCATCCCGCTGATGATACGGTAGCCCATCTGCCACCCGGCGCCTCGCGTCAAGGCAGCCCCCATGATGTACGGCCCGACTGAAGCACCGATGCCCCACATGCAGTGGAGCCAGCTCATGTGGCGGCTGGCGAAGTGGAGCGCCACGTAGTTGTTGAGGGCCGTATCCACGCTCCCGGCACCGAGGCCGTAGGGAATGGCCCACAGGCACAAAGCCCAGAACGAATTGCTGGCGGAGAAGCCGAACAGCGCCGCCGCCGTCATGGCCACGCTGATGGCTGTGACGCCGCCCGCCCCGAATTTCCGGGTCAGTCGGTCACTTTGCAGGCTGGAGATCACCGTCCCCACCGAGATGATGCAGAAGATCACGCCGGAATAGGAGACCGGGACCCTGAGCCCCTGATAAATGGACGGCCACGCCGCCCCCAGAAGGGAATCCGGCAATCCCAGACTGATAAACGAGACATAGATCACGGCCAGCAACAGGTGGATCATCTTGCATTCCTCCTTTTCATTGATGCAATCATATCACACAAAGGGAGGAATCCATAGGACAGATCCGCTTGCTTTATACAACAAAACCGTCATTTCCACTTCTATCTGCCCATCCGCTCCGATGCTTCAAGGCGTGATGTGAAAACGAAATCGTGTTTCAGCCGATTTGTTTTCAGCAGCCGATGCACGCAGACACGGTCATCTTTCCTTCCCTGCTTTGACCAGCCGCGATCCCAGACCGGATAAGATTCAGCAAAGATTTCCGTATCCCTCTTGACAGCCTTCCCCTATTCTGTTTTAATGCCTTTGATAAAAGGGAGTAAAGAGCAGTTTTCGTTTTTTCATTCGGGAAACTGCTGCATGGCAGCGTCATCACGGCAGAAATGCCCGATGTCATGTGTTCGCTTGAGACTTTTGTCACAGACAAGGTACTGTGGCAGAAGTCTCTTTTTTCTTGCCGCCGTACCGGAACACAAGGAGGTAAGAAAAAATGAACTTTCTGAACACATTCGCAAGTCTGTTTTCCAACTTTGGGAACCTGACGTGGCAGATGGTGGTCATGTGGTGCATCGGTGCGCTGCTCATCTACCTCGCCATCGCCAAAAAGATGGAGCCGAGTCTGCTGCTGCCCATGGGCTTCGGTGCCATTCTGGTCAACCTGCCGCTGTCGGGTGCCATCACGCAGGGGGACACCGTCGGCCCCATTTCCGCCTTGTTTGAAGCGGGAATGTCCAACGAGCTGTTTCCCCTGCTGCTTTTCATCGGCATTGGCGCCATGATCGACTTTGGCCCCCTGCTGGAAAAACCGTGGCTCATGCTCTTTGGTGCCGCCGCTCAGTTCGGCATCTTCTTCACCCTGTTTCTGGCGGGCTTCTTCTTCGACCTGAGGGACGCCGCTTCCATTGCCGTGATCGGTGCAGCGGACGGGCCCACTGCCATTTTTGTGGCAAACACCCTCAATTCCCAGTACCTCGGTGCCATCATGGTGGCAGCTTACAGCTACATGGCATTGGTGCCCATCGTGCAGCCGCCGGTCGTCAAACTGCTGACCACCCGGAAAGAGCGCCTTATCCGAATGCCCTACGAAAAAGGCAATGTCAGCCAGCTGACGAAAATTCTGTTCCCCGTTGTGGTGACCATCATCGCCGGTATGGTGGCTCCTGCCAGTGTGGCTCTGGTGGGCTTCCTGATGTTCGGCAATCTGCTGCGGGAATGCGGCGTGTTGAATGCGCTCAGTGAAACGGCACAGAATGTTCTGGCAAACCTCATCACCCTTGTGCTGGGCCTGACCGTGGCCGGGCAGATGACGGCAGACAAGTTCGTCCGTCCCGACACTCTGCTCATCCTTGCACTGGGTCTGGTGGCTTTCGTCTTTGATACGGCGGGCGGTGTGCTGTTCGCAAAGCTGCTGAATCTGTTCCTGCCGGAAGGCAAAAAGCTGAACCCGATGATCGGCGCGGCCGGCATCTCGGCCTTCCCCATGAGCGGCCGTGTGGTCAATAAGATGGGATTGGAAGAGGATTCTCAGAATTTCCTGCTGATGTACTCCATCAGCGTCAATGTTTCGGGGCAGATCGCATCCGTCATCGCCGGCGGCCTGATCCTGACCCTGATGGCTTAACGGAGGTACGCATATGCTTCATCTTTCTTCGTGGATGACCACGCTGCCCATGATGTTCATCGGCATGGTCGGCATCATTCTCGTCATCGGCGTCATTGTTTTGGCCGTGATGCTGCTGAACCGGTTGACCAGCCGGAAATAATTTATTTCGTCGAAGCAGACGCAAAAAACCCCCGGAGAGCCTTTTCACAGCTCTCCGGGGGCTTTGCATTATACACTGGGCACCGATGCTCCTCACACCGATGCACGGCTGTTATTCAATTTCGATCAGGTTGGGGTTCACCGGCAGAGCCTTCTGCTGCTGCGGTGCGGGCAGCGTGATGTGCAGGATGCCATCCTCGAACTTTGCGTGGATGTCCTCCTTCTTCACGGCGTCCCCCACATAGAAGCTGCGGGCGCAGGTGCCGGAGAAGGTCTCGCGGCGCAGGTAGCGGCCATTTTGATCTTTCTCGTCATTGCTGTGGCTGCGGACGGCCTGAATGGTCAGGTAGCCGTCGTTCAGCTCCATCTGAACATCTTCCTTCTTGCAGCCGGGCAGGTCAACGGCAACATCATAGTTGCCATCGGCGGTCTGCTTCACATCGGTCTTCATCATGTTTGCACCGCGCTTGCCGAAGGTTTCACGCTCGTCACGGTTCATCGCACGCTCCAGCGCGCCATCGTTCCAGAACGGGTCAAAGAAATCATCGAACAGGTTTTCATGGAAAATAGTCGGCATAAACATAAATCATTCCTCCAATCCCGGCGTTCGGGTCGGGTCAAAAATCTTTATGTTACCCATTCGGCGGGGCTTTCCGGGGAGCCTTGCGGCTCTCTTCTTTGCCCTTCCTCCTGAGCACGGCCTAGTTATACCACACGTTTTTAGCACTGTCAAGCATAGAGTGCTAAAATTCACAAAAGAATAATACTTTTATAATATTCCATGCAATCTTTTCAACTGCACCTGCCGCACAAAGGACGAAGCCCAGCGTCAGAGATATTTCTGGATGGTCGGCACAAGGATATTCCTATTGATCGGCTTTGAAACATGGTCGTTCATCCCGGCATCCAATGCCGCCTGTTTATCTTCGGAAAAAGCATTTGCAGTCATGGCGATGATGGGGATATCCGCTTTTGGGAGATCATCCATCCTCCGTATCTTTTTTGCCGCATCGTAGCCGTTCATCACAGGCATCTGGATGTCCATAAGGATCAGCTGATAGGTTCCGTTCGCAGCTTTTCCCAGCATATCCACACATTCCACGCCGTCTTTGGCGCGGTCTACCGTGCAGCCCTCTTCCTGCAGCAGCTCGACGGCGATTTCCGCATTCAGGTCGTTGTCCTCGGCCAGCAAGATTTTTGTACCGGACAGGCTCTTTTTGTCCGAAGAAGTGGTATCCCGTTTCGCCTGTGTTTCCTCCTGCGATGCAATGCGGCAGGGAATGGTGACGGCAAACGTGGAGCCAACACCGATCTTGCTCTCCACTTCCACGGTGCCGCCCATCAACCCGACCAGCTTTTTCACGATGCCCATCCCGATGCCGCTGCCCTCCACTTTGCTGACAGTGGAAGTGCGCTCCCGTTCAAAGGGTTCAAAGATATGCTTCTGGAACTCCTGCGACATCCCGATGCCGTTATCGGCAACCGTGATCACCGTATCGCACCAGCCCTCTTTCTTGCCGGGCTTCTGCGTGATATCGCAGTGGATCGTGCCACAGGCACCTGTGTACTTAACTGCATTGCTGACAAGATTCGTACAGACCTCGGTCAAGTGCGGAATATCCGCATAGACATACGGATGCTGCAGCTGTGCTGTCACCGTAAGCGTCTGCCCCTTGCTGTCTGCCTGATTCTGGAACATCGCAATGCAGTTGCGGAAATCCTTCTCCACATCCGAAACCGAATATTCGATCTCCGTCTTATCATTCTCGATCCGGGCGAGATCCAGAACATTGTTCAGCAGCATCAGCAGGTTCTGTCCGCACACCTGAATGTTCTCCATGTATTTTTCCAGCTTTGCAGGGTCGTCCAGATGCCGGGAGGCAAGGTCTGCGTAACCGATAATGGCGTTCATGGGAGTGCGGATATCATGGGACATATTGAACAGGAAGGTGGACTTGGCGCGGTTCGCGCTCTCCGCGTTTTCCACAGCGACCTGCAATTTTGCATTCAGCTCCTGCGTATCGTTTGCGGCTTTCTTTGCAGCAGCTTCGGCTTTACGCGCCTTCTGGAGCAGCTTCAGGATCGTGAGCAGAACAACTGCAACGGCAATGCTGCTGATCAGCAGTACCATAAAGAAGTTATCCTTTATAAAATCGCTCAGGGTAACCTTCCGCGCAGAGCTCTGATACATTGCAATAGAACCGGCAAGCAGATTGATTGGCTTTGCCGCATCCTCCTGTGTATCGCAGTCCACGATCTCCCACTGCGGATAATAAAACGCAAGGTACTTTTTCAGGGAGAGCTTGTTTTGGGGAACGGCAATACGGTTTGCCTTGCTCTCGTTAAAGTGCTGTTTGTTCGTGACCGCCATCAGGTTTGTGATCCACGTTGTGCTGGTACAGGCAACACGATACTCTTCCGCCAGATTCGGGTTCTGGTCGAAATGGAAGATCATGTCGATCTCGCCTGATTTCAGGGCATCGAGTTCCGCTTCTATGCTGTCATAGCCGACGATCTGGAATTCCAGTTCCTGATTTCCAAGACAACCTGTTGCAAACTGAATATAGTCCGTGATCGCCCCGGTAAGCTTCCCGGTGGCCGGGTCAAAGGTGCTGACGCCGCTGTCACTCGTCAGAAAGCCCATCTTGATGGCGCCGTGCTCTTTGAGCCACGCCTTTTCCTCGCTCGTAAGGATGGGCGTATAATCCAGCGAGAAATACCGTTTATACAGATCCGCCGTATAAAAAGGATCCGCTTCGTCCAACACGCTCATTGCATAATCCAGTTCTTCCTTGATATCAGGCCGGTCCTTATTGATCGCATAGTAGATGCTGGATTCTCCCACACGGGTTATGGTCGAAATGCCAAGCTCTGCCCAGAAAGCTTCTTCCAGTGAAACAAAGCAGTCGATCTCGTGGTTTGCCAGCTTTTGCTTCACATCCTCGTTGTCGGAAATGTTGACGTGTTCCGTTTTTATGCCGTGTTTTTCCTCCCATTCGGTCAGCATCTCTTCCGGTTCCGTTCCCATCAGAACACCGATCTTTTCGCCATTCAGCGTGTTGAAGTTGGAGGCGGAGATGTCTGTGCGCGAGAAATCAGCATAGAGGTAATATTTTTCTTCCCCCATCGGCTCGTCCGAAAACAGCATCTCCTCAGCGCGGTCTTCCGTATAGGAAATATCGCCCATGATGTCGATCTCGCCGTTTTTGAGTTTTTCAAAACAGTCTGACCAATCGCAGGTCACATACTCAAACTGCCAGCCTGTATAGCCGGATAGTGTTTCCAGCAATTCGTAGCCGTAGCCTTTTCTTGCACCCCTCTCGTTGACATAGTTGAAGGTGTCCTCAAACGAGCCGACACGGACGATCTTTGCAGGGGCGGTTTCTGCGGCAGCCTTCACAGGGAGCACGGCTGACAGCAACAGCAGTAGACTCAGCATCGCACAGACGCTTTTCCGCATCAGCGTCTGCATGGTTTCGCTCGTTCCAGAGTTTTTCATTTTTCCCAATCTTTCTCCGCCCCAGACGGTCTCATTCCGGTTTCATTTCCATTGCACAGGTTTCAAGAAGTTCATTGCAGCATGATTCATGTCCTGTTGTCAGCAGTTTTTGAACAGTATATACCAACGTATCTAGTATGTATTGTAACATTCCGACAGAAGCGTTTCAAGGGTTCATGTTTGTGAATACTACTTATTATTTATGATCAGTGCTTGTTCGTGCTTGACAAAAAAATCCGCCGAAGAGCCTTCCAACTGGGAAAGCACCTCGGCGGGATTCGTCTAGTGGGTCTGGGTTTTCTCGGTGGTGTTCTTTTCCTCCGCAAAAATCGTTCTACGTTTTTCTGTGCCCGAACCAGTTCCTGCAAGGATCATGCCACGTTTCCCGCCAAAGCGGTATCGGTCTGCCCGGTATATTCAATCCAGAATTTTACCGTCAATGGAGATGGTGACCACCTGCCACGGAATGAACTTTCCGCTGGCCTGCAGTGCCTTTTTCGCTGCCATCTCCAAGCCGCCGCAGCAGGGCACCTCCATGCGGAGGATGGTCACGCTCTGGATGTCATTGCTGCGCAGGATCTCGGTGAGTTTTTCGCTGTAATCCACAGCATCCAGCTTCGGGCAGCCGATGAGGGTCACCTTGCCGCGCATAAACTCCTGATGGAAATTGGCGTAGGCATAGGCCGTGCAGTCCGCTGCGATCAGGAGCTTTGCACCCTCAAAGTAGGGCGCATGGATGGGTGCCAGCTTGATCTGCACCGGCCAGTTGCGGAGCCGGGAGACCGGCTGTACGGGAGCAGAAGCCACACTTTCGGCGGCGGTCTCCGGCTGTTCCAGCATCCGCATCCGGGAGCCGGGGCAGCCGCCCTCGTGGAGGTGCTTCATCTTCTCCTGCAATTCCTTTTTCTTTTTGTTCTCCTGCACCGCTGCCTCGTCGTAAGCGGGAGCTTCCCGCTCCTCAAAGGTGATAGCACCGGTAGGGCAGCCCGGCAGGCAGTCGCCAAAGCCATCGCAGAAATTTTCCCGCACCAGCTTTGCCTTGCCGTTGATAATATCGATGGCTCCCTCGTGGCAGGCGTTTGCACATGCTCCGCAGCCGTTGCACTTTTCTTCCTCAATCTCAATGACTCTTCGTAACATCATATCCTCCATTCTAACTCCGGCACGCATGCCGGAAATTCTCTCTTGACTTTTCTTCCACAGGATACTACAATAGCGTCAACATTTCTGTTGTTTTTACAACAAAAAGTCGAAAGGACGAAAAATAATGCAAACTTTCCAAGGATACGATGCCCTCTTGCAGGCCTCTCCCGTTTTTTATGATATTGCACCCGAAGAAATCCATGCCATGCTCGACTGTCTGTCGGCAAAGACCCTCTCCTATCCAAAGGGCAGCTTTCTCTTTCACTACGGCGACCATCTGGATTCTCTCGGTCTTGTGGTAGAAGGATGTGTGGATGTCATGAAGGAGGATTTCTGGGGCAACACAAATCTGATGACCCGCTGCCGCCCCGGAGACATCTTCGGAGAATCTTATGCCATCCGTACAAACTGTGCGCTGGAAGTCAGCCTCTACGCCGAGCAGAATTCCACTGTGCTCTACTTAAACGTCTCAAAAATGATGACGCTCTGCTCCCGCGCATGTGAATTCCACAACCAGCTCACAAGAAATCTGCTCTCCGTTCTCGCCGAGCGCAATTTCCAGCTCGGACAGAAATTAGAGCACATGACCAAGCGGACCACCCGTGAAAAGCTTCTCTCCTATCTGTCGAGCGAGGCGCGCAGATCCGGAAGTTCGTCTTTTGATATTCCCTTTAACAGACAACAGCTCGCCGACTATCTCTCCGTAGACCGGAGCGCCATGTCGAACGAGCTGTGTCATCTAAGAGACGAGGGTCTCATTTCTTTTCAGAAGAACCACTTCACGGTGCAATTCCCTTCGTCTTGAGGAAATCCACCCAGATTCCGTATTTCGAGCCGTACAGATGCAGATTGTCAAACGTGAGATCCGCTCTTAAGTTTCCGTCTGCATCACATACGACATCATTCACATCAATGTAAAAAATAGTCTGATTATCCGCAAGTTCCGCAATTCTCATATTGCGTTCATTGATTCCCTGATTGTTAAAAATTTTGTCCGAGTCGGACTTGACCTTTGCAACCCGCATGATGCCCTGCACATAGATGATCGCATCGGGCTGAAGCTCTCTAAATTTCTGAACCGACTGCGCGTACTGCTCCATAAAACCGTCCAGGGTTCCTCTTCCCATCTCATTGATGCCGATCTGGAAATAAATTTTGCCAAACTGCCGTCTGGAAAGCGCATCCTCAAGCGTGGTCTTCTCCCCGTCCACCTCACAGAACTTTTCCGTCCACATATCGTAGATTCCAAGCCCTGTGGATGCGTAAAAGGTCGCATTGTCCAGCCCGCCGTAATCGCGCAGCCCCACAGTTCTCGAATCCCCGATAAAGACCGCGTCGTCGAACCAGTCGTCATCCACCATACAGAATTCCCGCGTGTGCGGCGCCTCTTCCGTCTCTGTCTCTCCGACCGTCTCCGTCCCGCCGGCAAGCTCAGTATCAGAGACACTCTCCCCCGGCAGCAGGATGGACGGCAGCTTTCCGTTCTCTCCTATGCCGCCCGGCGCACCCACATGACTCCACGGAAAAATTCCGTCATGCAGTCCGTCAAACACCAGGACGAAGTATGGTGTCGTTCGTATATCAACCGTATAATTCTTATATATTGTATCTTTCCCCAGATAGCCGACAACCGACAGCGCCGCCCACAAGATAAGCAGTGCGACCGTTACCGGACATTTCAAAAGCTTTCTCAAATCCATCCACCACACA
>OGQQ01001293.1_pt1 | contig 19916 bp, 20 predicted proteins | sample 1553281 | NCBI WGS metagenome assembly OGQQ01 (sample SAMEA2579937, study PRJEB22360) | human gut metagenome | biome: human gut; feature: human-associated habitat; material: faeces | place: Denmark | collected 2008/2010 | reverse complement strand
GCGGGGCGCGCCCCGCGGGCGGGCGGCGTCAGCGCCGCACGCCTTCCCGTCTCCAGTCCGGCCGCCCCCGGGAACCTCCCGCCACGGAACCGGCCCATCTACTACGTTTGGGCGGCATCCCCCGACCATGGCGTCTCGGGCAAAAATAAAACCGCAGGTAGACGGCCTGCGGTTTTCGCGAAATACGGGGTATGGTCGAGGGGTCGGGGTCAAACGTAGTAGATGGGCCGGTTTCGTGGCGGCGGCATCGCAGACAGCCGACCGAGGGCGCCCGGAAGTGAGCAGGGCACCCATTTAATGACCAATTTCCAGCCAATTGCACAGTACGTTGGCCCTTAGCTCCGTTTCCGCTGCCCTTTGAGCCTTTATTTTGCACCTATAGCGCAAACCCAAGCGTGAGCAAAGACTTCGCACGATCGCATCAAGCTGTTCGGCCTCATTAAGCATATCGTGTGTAACCAGGAAGACGTCATACCCCATACTTTGCAGCGCCGTCATGCGTTTGGCATCGTGGTCGAGCACGGCGCCTGATCCGTGGATGACCTCTCCCTGAATCTCCACGATGCCTGCCTTCATTATGGTTGGATTCACGATCACGATATCCCCGTAGCAGACTTTTTGCCCTGCAATGCTCTGCGCCGATGCGGTAAGCGGCGTAAAGTCGTTGACGTAAACGTTTCTAAAGCCGGCACCGCCGCGAGAGCGAGGAAGCGATAGCAATATAATTCCTGCAACTTCGAGCGGAGAAGCGGCTATACCCGTCACCAGCTGCGCGGCGTTGTAAAACTTCGTACCCCACTTGCGGCTTTTCATCTTCCTGGCGTATTCATGAAGCTCGTTCAATTCGATGAGCGGCTTTCTCATCCAGAGCGATGTGCCCTTTAGCTTTGTGACCTCTTTCGTTTTCTTTTGCCCGTTTGGTCCCTTTGCATTTACCTGCTCCTTGGTTTTTACGCGCGCATAAACGCGTTTCCATTGCGCTTCGTCTTGGCTCTCATCTAGTTCAAAGAGGGATTCGGTCGTGGAATCTTGAGCGGCGTCATCAGCCTTGCTCAGTTCTGCTTCGGCTGCGGCGGTGGGCTCAAAGACTGAGAACCATCCGCAGAATTCGTACATGGCAAGGACAAGATCGGTTGGAGACACAAAGCGCGCCATGGTAAATAGCGTCGCAAGTGGATTGGTAACCCTAAAGCTCATCGCGGTTTCCAGCGTGCTGTCCACCTCAGAAGCATCATCACAGCGGATTGTTGTTCGTAATCCCGAATGGTAGTTAACGCCACCGGGCACTGTTGTAGTAATAATCGGGGTCTTGAGGACGTCGACCACAAAGGGCGATTGGGCTAGGGCTCTCCAGCCGTCTTCGGCGTTGGGTAGGCGCGGGTAGAGGTCGCGCACCTGTTGTGATCCGAGCACAAATGTGGAGACAGGGACCGTATGCCCAGAGCGCCTTCCAGCGGATATCTATCACACGAAGGTTTTCCGGCGAAACCCGTCAAGCTTTTGGTTTGCTTCCGGTACTTACCCGCATGATGCCCCGGTCGATAATCGGCCATGCCCGCAATCCGCATGGCCCACGGCCGATACCAGGGGAGGCGCAAATGGACGAAATCGTCTGCGCAAACACCGCATTCCGCTACTGGCGCTGCCCACAGGGGGAATTCAATGAAAATACGCATGCGTTTTATACAAAATGGGCAATGGCGTCAGCAAAAAGGGTGCGATAAAAAATAGCGCCCTAGACAACTAAGATTTATTTTTGGTGTCACCCTTGGTGTCAAAAAGAAAAAGGCCAGAGGCTTAACACCTCTGACCTGCGCTTTTGATGGTGGGCGATACAAGATTCGAACTTGTGACCCCATCCGTGTGAAGGATATGCTCTACCCCTGAGCCAATCGCCCGTCGCCTTTCGGCAAAAGAGATACTATCATAGCCGCGCGTGGTTTACCAAGAACTTTTTGCCTCCGATTTTAAATTCGTGGGCGCAAACCGCGCCACCGCAATCAGGGCACGCGACAAACTAGCAGCTAAACAGCCCTTTATCGCTTGATCCACGACGTCTCGGGGCGGCAGATAAGTCGCGCGTTGTTGTAGGCCATGTCGAGCGTGAGGCAGGTGCGCGCGGCGTAGAAGCCGTCCTCGCGCTGGATGGTCAGCGCCAGCTCGGGCTTGTCGCCGGTCAGACACAGCGGCAGCAGCAGCTGAATCCGGCCGCCGTAAAACTGCGGCACCGCGAGCGTGTAGTTGGCGGCGGCGCGGCGGGCGGCCTCGACGACGGCGCCCTCAAAGGCGCGGCGCAGCAGCAGCGAGTTGTCCTCCCCCATCAGGCTGGCGGGGATGCGCGTCAGGTTCTCCTCATCGCCCAGAATGTGGTCGATGTTGGAGCGGATGGGCAGGCGGTAGTCAAAGACCAGCTCGGAGGGGTCCTCGGCAAAGCGCACGCGGCACGGCAGGTACTCAAACGAGACCAGCATGGGGTCGCTTTCCTTAAAGAAGCCCTTCAAAAACCAGCGCTGGCGTGCGTCGGGCTTGGTGTTGGGCTCAAACAGGCCGTAGATGGTCTCGTAGCGGCGTGTGTACAGCCCGGTGTTAAACAGACAGCGGTCGTCGTCGAACACCAGCGGCAGGTTGGACGGTGCGGTCTGGTCCACGTCGCGCTCAGTCAGGAACACCGCGCGGCTAAACGAAAACGACAGGTAGTTTTTGAGGATGCGGTTGCTAGGACCCCAGTCCTCGGGATCGGCGAGGTCGACCAGGCGGTCGTAACAGGGCTCGGGGCAAAAGGCAAACTCGTAAACATTGCTGCACAGGGTGCTGGGAATTTCCATGTGGTGTCCAATCCATTCAATAGCCGGCGTGCGGATGCTTAGATTCTATACGTGCGACGGGTCGCCCGAGCCTACAACACAACCGCGGCGCAGCTCTTCGGCGAGCCCTCTGGTCGTGCGGTTTCCGGATACGAGGTCCTGGATCCAGGCGTAGTACTGATTGTCTTTGGGCTCGGGGCTGTCGGACAGCACGACCGGAGTGCCGGCGAACCTTAAGACGGACAACGCAAAGACAAGGCTGGTGCGTTTGTTGCCGTCCTCGAAGATGTGGTCCTTGACCATGTGTTCGGCCACGTAGGTGACCTGGTCAAAGATGTCTGCGAAGCGATCGGTCGGAGATTGGCCGAATATCGTACAGAATGCACCCGCAAGCACGGACTCGACGCGTCCAAGCTCAAGTGCGGCCCGGTCGCCTGTGGCGTCGGTTGTATAACAGCACCCGACCGTCATCAGCGTGCTGTGCAGACGCATTACGGCCGCGGCCATAGCTTCGAGCGAACCGGCATCATCGAGCACGAGCGGCGCGAACGGATGAGCGCTCCGCTGCGTTGCCGCCATCATGAGTTCTCCAAGAGCCTGAGCACGTTGGGCATGTCCGCAATGGTCAGTCGAATAGCTTCGTCGATTGACGTGGCGCCGTCGAGCAAAATCGGGGATGCAGATTTTGCCTCGTGCGCAGATGAACGATCTTCTTGAGCAACGCAATCAGCGCCGTCATCTTGTTGAACATGGCTCCAAGGCATGTCTACCTCCTCTATAGCTTTACGGACGGAATAGCCTGCGACTCGTACTCCAGGGCAACCGGCTGCCAGACGAGGTCTTCGAGTGTACAGTTTAGGGCATTTGCGAGCGCTAATGCCGAGGAGACCGAAGCGCGGCGCAGGTCGAGCTGGTTCTGCTCGTAGAGTTGTATGGCGAGAAGTTTAACCCCCGATTGGGCGGCGAGCTGTTTTTGCGTTAGTCCAGCCGCCTTTCGTGCCGCTTTGAGGCCCTTTTTGTCTGTCTGGGCGTTGTTCCATTTATCAATGACAATCTGAGCGAATTTGCCTTCGGAGGCCTCGTGAAGCGGATGGTACGAGCCGATGATCCAATCGAGCGGGGCAACTTCGAGTAGCTCATTAAAGCCCAGGCCGCACATCCATTGCGCATAGGCCAAAACCCAGCCCGCCCAATATTGAGGCGAACGGTCGAATGGATAGGTCTCCCTGCATTCGACGGGGGTCAGTCCCGCATGGGCGATAATATCGCGCGCGAGCTCGTCGCCCGCCATGCCGCAGACGACGCGAGGCATACCGCGCTCAAACTGTTTCATCTCAAGAGCGTTCGACAGGATCGTCGTCAACTCGGCTGGAGTCAGCCCTTGGTCACAGATGGCAAAATCGACCGCCTCACCCAGCGTTCTCATGGCATCCTCGAGATACATCTCACTGTAAGCGTGGGTTATCGCCCGTCATCCCTTCTCGAATGATATCGACGATACGAATTCCCTCAAATGGATTTTCGGCAAGTAGCTCCCGATATTCAATACTGGCTTCAAGGACTCACCGAATCCGGAAGTATGCGGCAAAATTCAGACTTGTTGACTAGAGTTGCATCGATAAGATCGGCGCCGTTGTCGAAGCGATCGAACTCCCCCGTCGCTAAGAACGCATCGCCTTCGCGAATGGCCTGGAGGGTCACCGAGTTGGGTTCTTTGGAAGGGAAAGGCCGCGGGCCGGTATTCGCAAGCTCCTCCTCCTGCTTACAGCGCTTCATAGACACGCACCTCATCCTGCTCGATGCTTTTGCGGAAGGCCGGGCGCATGTGCTCTGGTGGGTTGGTGACGACATCGACCTTTCGCCCAAGTTCCATCTCGAGCTCATAGGAGAGTTCGTAAAGCGTGCCGAACGTCATGGTGTTGCCGCAAACTAGGCGCAAGTCAATATCGCTATCGGGCGTTTGCTCGCCTCGGGCAAACGAGCCAAATAAATATGCTTCGCTGACGTCGTATTGAGTCAGCACGCGGGAGACGGCAGTGGATATGTCGGTAGTCGAAATCATGGGTTATTTACCGTTCAACAGTAGAACGTCAGAGGGCCAGCGCCGAAACCGCCAGTCCGGCTTTTTGGCGTTCGGCGAGCTCGAAGATAAACGGGGCGTTTGATCTAACAAATTCTGTCAAGAAATTGAGGTCATCAGCAGTAAATCCTTCGGCATTGAACCATTTGACCGCAGGCAAGAAGCATTCCGCATGGTCAAAGCCAAAGTCAACCGGGCGCTCGACGGCTACGCGAACGGTTCCGTCTTCTCTTGTCTCTGAGTAGGCAAACTGGGTGCCATCATCAAGCTGAACATAGCTCCAAAACATGACTACCTCCTTAGTGTTTGCATTTGAGTATAAAGAACGGAGTGGATTTATCACGAGGTGAATAGAATTGATCCAATAAGACCCGTACCCTGCGGCTGGCTACACAAGCGATAGTTCTTGTTTCGAAAACGCATATGGCTGCACGTTAGACATTGCATGCATGAAAAAAGCAACGCTCCCTTGCCGAAAGCGTTGCCTTTAAAGTTCCTACAGAGCTCTTGTATCACAGCCAAGTGCGTCGTACCGCATCAGCAGCGATATGCGGCGCTCAGAAGCACTGTCCCCAGCAGGAATAGCGTTAAGGAGGCAGCTATCCAGTAGCCGTCGCCGGTCTTGGGAAGCGCCGGTGTTGTTGCCATACTGGGTTTGGGCTTGGTCGTCTTGGTGACTGTCGTCTTGGTGACCGTTGTCTTGGGCGACGTAGCCGCGGGTTTCACCGCAGGATCCGTCGCCGGCCCCGCTCCGGGTTGCCCCGCAGTAGGGTCGGCGCCACCAGTAGGCTCGCCCGTGCCATCCCCTGGCACCTTGTCGCCGGGTGTATCGGTCTCCCCTGCCGGGCCAACGGCGCCATCGGGCACAATCACCACATGCGGTGCCATGGCTCCGACAGCATCCACCACGCTAGCAGCACCAAAGGCTCCGCCTGCGGGAGTCACAAAGTGCGCGGCCACGAGTGACCCGCGTTCGCAGGTAACGCCGGCATCCGCACCGGTCGCATCCAGCCAGGACGCATCCACGACAAGCGTCTTGCTCGCCGCGTCTGCCCCAAATCCCTCGTCGAGCAAGCGCACACCATAAAAGCGAAGGCTAGTATCGGAACCCGCGCCCGAAGCAGCAAGGTGCCCGCCGGCGCGTACGGTCAAGCTACCCGCGGCAATGCCGGCCACAGTCTGGTCAACAACGCCTGCCCCGTCGGCCCTAGCATCCACCCTGCATCCGTCCACCACCAGCGCCTGGGCTACATGGATCCCGCATTGCGAACCCGTCGCCGTGAGCGAGCCGGAGCCGCGAAGCGTAAGGTTTCCCCACACCTCCATGCCACTCATGGAAATGTCCGCATCGGGCGCATGCGTCTCGACCACGGAGTTTTGTCCCACAAGCGTCACCACCAGGTCGCCATCGGCGCCGATGGCCTTGCCCGAATAGCCGGTTAGCTCCAGATAATCGTTGTCGGTCCAAGCCCATCCGGGACCCGACACCCCCGGCTCGGAGTACGTGTCGCCCGCAATGAACAGGCTCTCCGCGCCCGCGGCACAAGAAGGCCCGCCCAGCAAAATGCATAGGCAGGCCATGATAGTAAGCAGAATGTAGAGTCGGCTAGTGTGGAACGCGGTGGCAAACATAACCGCTCCGATCTTCGCAAGAGCCAATGGAAACTGCCTCAGGAAATTGCCTGATAGCAGCAGTTTTTAGTGTAGCGAGATCGGGCGAGTGGCGAACGAATTACCTGTAAACGAAACCGGAAATTAGGTGTAAATCGTTTTGCCAACCGGTGAAAGGAGGAGTCGAATGATGCTGAGTCAGATTGCAAGTTGAGCCGCCTCACGCATCGAGGCTTTCTGGAGTCATATCGTTTAGATCGGCAGTGCTGTCAGGATGAGCAGATTCCTCCGTAGCCATGCGCGTTAGGTTTTTGCGAATGGCATCAAGGATTTCCGGGCTGAGACCTTTGGATTTAAGACGGCTCAGAGTGGCATCTATATCTAATAAATCGCTTGCGGCGAGCTTTACGGTTATGCATTTCCCCGTCTTCGGATCCTTATGTATCAGAGCATAAACAACGTCATCATCCGCTACGGCTTCTACCACGCTTGCCCACTCCTTCAGGCTGCAATAACAAAATCGCTTTTCATAGTCGTTATCGGATACAACAAAAAAGCCAAGCGCACGATTTGCATTATCGTATGAAAACGCCACAACAACTGCGGAATGAATGAGCTGGTTCGTGAGCTGTTGTAAAGAAATGGACGAGGACGTGGGGTTAGCTAAGTCGAAGTATCGTTCATCGATAAAGCGCTTATCGAAGGGCGAAATATTTTTCTGAGCGTCCTTCTTTGCAGAATAAAAGTCGACTTTTAGATTACGTGAATCAAAACCATCGCTTAGCTTGTTTGAATCCAAGAGCAAGCGAACGGTAAAGGCGGACAACAGGAGAGTTTTTTCCAGTCGATAATCCCGATACTCATCATCCAGAGCGGTGCAAGTGGAAATGTCCCGTAATTCTGTTGCGTATGACCTTAAGTCATCTTTCCAATAACACGATTCGTAGACCATTTGATGAAACCCGCTCTCTTCCCGTGTGCGTGACGCAATGGAATGAATCACACGCTTGATTGACTGTTGCTATTCAGGCCCTTGTGTACCGCTTCTGCCAGCAAGCCAGGCTTCGTGTTGCTCCTCCGCGGCAGCTTGAGACGATGCCCAGTTTTCTCTCATTTTTCGATCTTCTTCTACAATGGCCCTGCTAATGACCCGTGGATAAATGATTTTGAAATTTGGCATTTTCTTTTTAGAAAAGATATGTCTATAAGCACCCTTGTATGCTGCCTGGTTAATTAGCTCGCATTGCCTGATAGGTCTTCATCAAAGAACTTCATGTTGTTCGGCTTTCAAATTTAACTAGAATACTGGTCCATTTCCGACATCCACATCTATCGACCTTTTACGTGACTCTAATCATATGGCCAATGTTGCGTCCAAAGGCCCTTACCAGTTCCTTCTAGAAGCATCGTCATTGGTGATGTTCACCACAAAGGGGTCGCTTCGCCCGTAGACCACGCCATCCCTCTCGGCAACGCATTCGACGTAGTGCCGCCCGATGTAGTAAGTCTTTTCTCCCCTCGCCTTCCGTCCCCTGGCGGAGGTGTCACTGAGGTAGAAGTCTCCGCGCAGGCAATTTGCCGCATTCGCCTCCAGTCCGTCGTTCGTAACTTGCCACTTCAGGGTAAAGCCATCGAAATTATCGCCGGCCGCGCTGAAACGAAGTGAGACGTTCTTGGGTAGCGGGCTATCAGACTCGAAGGGAACGAAGGTCCCACCGTTCCTCATCTTCTCAGCTTTGATCTTTATCGACAGGAGATTAATCTCGATTCCTCCATGCTGCTTGTGGTGGGGCAACCTATCGAGATACCCCCTAACACCCTTACAGTTGCAGTCAGAGGAAGATTGTTTGGGCAACCCGAGAGACTCTCTTATCGAGCGCGCGGGGTAGCGGTTGAATATGCCCTTTTTGAGAGTCGAGGGGAGCTGCCCCAGGTCGTCAGAGACCGCTTCACACCATCGATAGAAAAGAGCTGCATCTTCTTCGCTCCAGTCCTTTAGGAAGTTCTCCAACTGGTCGGCCGGGTTCACGAGTTCGTAACAGCCATCGGGCGTCTTTCGGATGTGAGTTGAAAGACCCTGAACGACTTCAATGAAATCGTTGTACCAGCTACTATGATGAGTAATTTGCTCATAGGCCTTCGCCGCCAGCGTCGTGACGACGACCGACCTTATTTGACCACGGCTCATTTGTTGATTCGAGAGAAAGACGTCCCTGTGACGTTTCAATAACTGGACGTACTGCTGTAGCGGTGTTTTAACCCTGTACGGACGTATGCTCTCAAAGGACACGCTGCGGGCCTTCGCCAGGCGCTCTCTGTAGGTTCGCAAGTCTGCAACCCCAAAGAACCACCGTGCATAGCCGCGGGGGTTGGTAGATGCCCAATCTGAACAAATCTCTGAGTACCGAGGGTGCCTTTTGTCGGTATGTGCAAGATAACGAGCGTCATCAGGAACGCCGAAGCCTCTATTTCTCAGGCAGTCGGCGTGGTTAGAGGTGTCGTCTATCGTCGGAAGGATGTCGATATGGAAGTTTGCGTCGTCGATGTATTCGAGCGTCCAGCACCTCTTTCCCTCGTGCGGGGGTTTAGTCATTCCGTGTCGCTTCACATACTTCTTCACCTCGTCGCCAACGACTTTCTTAACATGCGCCTGGGTGGTGTCGGACTTCGACAGCGTACGCAGGTTGCATACCATGTCAACGTCATACGAACCGTTTTCATCAATGGGCTTCACTGCCGTTCCGAGCCTCATTGACCCCTGCAGTATCGCCTCAGGGCCAAGGGCGGACAGGTCGCAATTCTGGGCGGTTAGGTCGTTGCATATGGAATTGTAGGCCGTCTCCGCCTTCTCGTAGTAGCTATCCGGGATTTCGATATCAGCTAGAGCCCTCTTCAGCTGGCCCTCCATGTATCCCCGATATACGCGCTCGTCGCTCATAGGATGCTCCCCGCCGTAGGTGCGATGTTAAAGAACTGCCCATTGACCTCCACGGACCGCCTCCTTATCTCCTGCTCGTCGACGAGCAGGAGATCTCCCGCTGGATGATCCTTGACGAACAAGGAAATCGACTCCTGATCCTTCTCGTTCAAGACGATCTCGTATACCTCGTGCACGAGAATCTCGTTAATGTCGAGATGCTCCGAGTATTTGAGCTGTCGGTCACACTGTCTGACAAACTGCGGGTTGAAGTTGAGGGCACACGATTCTGGGAGAAATTTTGGCTTCACAAGCTCCTCATAAAACTCTCGTAAGGTCGTGATTTCGCGGTCTTTGCGGCTGTCAAACCAATCAAGGAACTTCAAGACGTTCTTGCGAGGAAGAATCACCCTCAGGTCGCGAGGATTCGATGAGGAGTTTTTCATGCGATCGTCTGGATTGCAGCCCATCTCCCTGAAGCCAGGCTCAGCCCCAGCAAAGTACTGGAATACTCCGCCGACCGGCTGATACTGATCCCTGATTCTTTTGCCCCTAATCAGAAGGAACTTTCCACCAATCCTTATCCTGAACAAGTAGGCAGCGCTGATTCGAACCATCTCGTCTGGATTTATTCGCGTAAGCCCGCACAGCATCAGCCGTCTTCGATTAGCCCATGCTCCCTTTCCCAGCCATCCAAGAATAGCGGTAACCACACTGACGAGTATTGAACTTGCAAGTTCGCTCATACGTCTTCTTCCCTATCTTCCGTCGTCCATGCACTGCCCCAAGTTCTATATTATCGCTTGGTCTTCCGCGCCGAGATTCACGACGGACCGTCCGTTAATGTCCTGGCTATCATGCCACTCGATCAACAGTTTTGACGCCTCACGGGTATCGCTCCTCTCACGGGTATCGCTTCTCATAGGTGCGACTTGGAAATAGACAGAGCGGATCATCCCGTGGTCAATGTCGAACAACTCTCTGCAAAAATCGTCAATCCTGCCGATGTGCCGCCTCGCGTCTATGTAGTCTAATTAAAGCCGATGCATTCGGCGGGAGGTTTTCGACAAGCGGTTGGATGAGGACCAAAAGAAATGATGCAAGGAACATCAGGTTATTCGCAGAGTATAGGGTCATAAGTGAATCGAAAAATAACTGTCCGGGAAAGACCTCTTTTCCATGACCGGTAGTGTCGCGTCAAATTAAAATAGGCAAATTCATTCCCATACGCATCTTAGGAATGCGGCCCCATAAGAAGAGAGCGAGGGTATTGGCTAACGCCAATACCCTCGCTCAAGAGCCTCGTTTATCTCAAAGGTAAAATCTCGACCAGAGCAACCCCTCTCCCCTAGTCCCGCTTAAACAGATCCCTCGTGTAGACCTTGTCCGCCACGTCAGCGAGCTCGTCGCTCCAGCGGTTGGCGACGATCACGTCGCAGCCGGCCTTGAAGGCCTCCAGGTCGTGCGTGACCTCGGAGCCGAAGAACTCCGGCGCGTCCAGCGTGGGCTCGTAGACCACCACGGGCACGCCCTTGGCCTTCACGCGCTTCATGACGCCCTGGATGGAGCTCGCGCGGAAGTTGTCGGAGTTGGACTTCATCGTCAGGCGGTAGACGCCCACGACCGGCTTCTCCTTGCCGGCGTACACGCGGTCCCACACCATCTGCAGCACCTCGTCCGCCACGAAGTCCTTGCGGGTGCGGTTGGCCTCCACGATGGCCTCGATCAGGTTCTGCGGCACGTCCTTGTAGTTCGCCAGCAGCTGCTTGGTGTCCTTGGGCAGGCAGTAGCCGCCGTAGCCGAAGCTGGGGTTGTTGTAGTGGGAGCCGATGCGCGGCTCAAGGCACACGCCGTCGATGACGTCGCGGGTGTTGAGGCCGCGGACCTCGCAGTAGGTGTCGAGCTCGTTGAAGTAGGCCACGCGCAGCGCCAGGTAGGTGTTGGCGAAGAGCTTCACCGCCTCGGCCTCGGTGGTGCCCAGGACGAGCTCGGGGATGCCCACGGTACCGTCAGCATTCACGCGCTCGAGCTCCGCAGGGTCCGCCCCTTGGGCAAGCAGGCGTGCGAAACGCTCGGCAGCCGCGACGGCGTTAGCGTCGTCTTTAGGCGCGCCTACCACGATGCGGCTGGGGTGCAGGTTGTCGTAGAGAGCCTTGCTCTCGCGCAGGAACTCCGGGCTGAAGAAGATCTTGCTGTCGCCCAGCCTCTCGCGAAGGCCCGCGGTGTAGCCGACGGGGATGGTCGACTTGATGACGATCCAGGCGTCCGGGTTCACCGAGCGAACGGCGGCGATGGCGGCCTCGACGGAGCTCGTGTCGAAGAAGTTCTTGTCGGAATCGTAGTTCGTCGGCGTGGCGATGACGGCGTAGTCGGCGCCCGTGTAGGCCTCGGCCACGTCGACGGTGGCGTGCAGGTCGAGCTCGCGCTCCCCCGCCTTGGCCTCCGACAGGAACCGCTCGATCTCGTCGTCCTGGATGGGCGACTGATAGTTGTTGATCTTCTCGACCTTCTCGGGCACGATGTCCAGGGCATGCACCTCGTTGTGCTGCGAGAGCAGGACGGCGAGGGACAGGCCGACGTAGCCGGTACCGGCGACAGCGATCTTCATGTCATTCTCCAATTGTCAAAGAACAATAATTCGCATTAAAAATGGCCCCTGTTACAGGGCCATGATTTCCTAAATGTTGTAGTAGCGCTTATACCACTTGGCGAAGGCCCTCAGGCCGTCCTCGAGCGGCGTCGCGGGCTTGTAGCCCAGGTCGCGCTGGAGTGCCGTGGTGTCGGCGTAGGTGACGGGCACGTCGCCGGGCTGCATGGGCACGAGCTGCTTGTGGGCCTCGAAGTCGTAGTCGGCCGGCAGCACGCCCTCCTCCACCAGCACGCGCTGCAGCGTGTCGACGAAGTCGAGTAGGTTCTCGGGGTGCGAGTTGCCGATGTTGTAGACGCGGTGCGCGGCGAGCGGCAAACCGTCCTCGCCCATCTTCACCTCGGGCGCGGCGTCCATGACGCGCCTCACGCCCTCGACGATGTCGGCGACGTAGGTGAAGTCGCGGCGGCAGTCGCCCATGTTGAAGATCTTGATGGTGTCGCCGCGGCGCAGCTTCTCAGTGAAGCCGAAGTAGGCCATGTCGGGCCTGCCCATGGGGCCGTACACGGTGAAGAAGCGCAGGCCGGTCGCCGGGATGGAGTAGAGCTTTGAGTAGGCAGCAGCCATGAGCTCGTTGGACTTCTTGGTGGCGGCGTAGAGCGACACTGGCGAGTCCACGCGGTCCTCCTCGGAGAACGGCACCTTCTTGTTGCCGCCGTAGACCGAGCTGGAGCTGGCGTAGACGAGGTGCCTAACCGGGTGGTGGCGGCATGCCTCAAGGATGTTGAAGAAGCCGACGAGGTTGCTCTCGAGGTAGGCGCGCGGGTTCTCGATGGAGTAGCGGACACCGGCCTGGGCCGCGAGGTTCACCACGACGTCGAAGCCGTTCTCCGCGAACAGGCGCTCGACGAGCGCGGCGTCGCACAGGTCGCCGCGCACGAAGGTGAAGCGGCCGTCTGTGTCGGCCTCGGCCAGCATGCGCAGGCGGGCGTCCTTGATACCGGGGTCGTAGTAGCTGTTGAGGTTGTCGAGACCGACGATAACGTCATCGGTCTCCTCGAGCAGCTTCTTGACGAGGAACGCGCCGATAAAGCCGGCTGCTCCGGTGACGAGTACTTTATTTGACATATTGCTCCTTTGGACGATCGAAATAACTAGTTGCGAATTGAAAGTACTGATTTGAGAAATGATGAAAATGAATCTATGTAATTGTCTGACTCAAAAAGTTCTAAAGCCTTTTCTAGTGCAGCTCGTTTCATGCTGGTCAACTCATGGTCAGTCAAATTGCATGCGCTTGTGATTCCGTCTAGAAGAGCTTGATTGCTTAAATCCGGAATAACAATTCCGTCAATCATATTCTCGAGAATAAGATCGGCTCCTCCGACCGCGTTGCATAACATCGGAACACCGTTTGACATACACTCAGCGAATTTTGTTGAAAATCCGGCGCGAGAATATAAATCAGGAGTTCTAAATAGAATTCCAAAGTCAGATTCTTGCAGCATTTTGATTACGCTGTCATGGGAAACACGGCCGTGAAAATGAACCTTATTTGATCTGGCAATGTTTCCCATTAAACTGACTGCCTGGTTTAAATCAATTCCAATTACATCGAGTACTGGTTGAGTGATTGCAGGAATAGCGTCATTACTTATAAGCGAAATAAACTCTGTAAGTGAGTCTTTTCCCCCAGCGGGTGAACCTGCATAGACAAACTTGGTTATAGTTCTCCGCTTCAATCCTTCTAAAGAGCAAGGGTCACTAAGTGAGTCTCCGGCCCTATTTAAGGGTGGCAAATAAAAAACCTTTGGATATCCTTGAGAGGAGTAGAGTGAATCGAAATGATTTTTAAAAAAGGGCGAGATTGCGATAACTCCATCTAGCAATCTATCCACTTCAGCCACCCGTTTAGAACGAGATTTCTCCACAAGCCAAGCAGCTAAATCTCCTGTAAATTTCGGAGTAAACCAATCGGTCTCATCAACGATTACGGGAACGTTAAAATCATGGCAATGATCTAAAACCCGTTTTGCAAGCTTATGTTGTATCCCGTAATAAATAACCAAGTCGGGCTGTATTTGATCGAAACATCGAGTGAAGGCTTTAAAGCTGAAGGAAGAAGAGATTCGCTCGTAATACTTTTTTGCTATTTGATGGTGCCCGAATTTCACCTCATACGGAAAATCAAAGGGATAGTCGTAATTGCTGCCTATGGCGTTGGATGACGGCTCAATTATTCCAGCAAGAACAAAATGGACGTTAAAGCCACATTTAACCAGCAAATCGGAAATTGCGAAAGCATGTTTTGTAGGAGCATTATCCCCCGGAATTGATTGAACTAGATATAAAACCTGTTTATTCATTCTGTAGTTCATTTCTGATCGATTCATCAATGCCGTTAGAAAATAACGGTTAATTCCGACGAAGGGGCAATTTGTCCATAAGTAAATTGAATCCTTCGATGTTCATCAGCTTAGATAGCACGATATAACACCCTAAGGACCCGAGAGGGGCAACGATTAACGAAATAAGATTCCCGTTTGAAATGTGGATTAATAATAATGCGATCACCACGGAAAACAATGTGGCAATTGACGGCTTAAGAACGTCAATAAGCTGCTCAAATATGCCATAGCCGAGCACTTTTTTATTCGGGGTCATGTTAATTAACATTGAGACAAATCCGCAAAAGGCGCTTGAAAGGGAAATCGCAAATACACCAAAAGGAATCGACATAATTAAAACGATGAACGAAATAGCCTTCTTAATGACCTCAAGCTTAAAACAAAGGGCGCCTTGACCTGCTGCTTTAAGTGCCTGCCAATTCATAGATTGAAGGGGTTGAAATAGATAGAACAAGCACGCAACTTGAAGATACGGGACGCATTCCGCCCATTTTTGACCCAAAAGAACAAGAACCAGAGGACGCGCACACGCAGCCAAAATTCCCATCATGGGGAAAACGAGATAAGCAGAAAGCTGCATCGCTTTTCTAAGAACTGATTTGAGCGCATTTTGGCTGTCTTTCTTTTCAGCCATTAGAGGTAACATAACATTGCTAATTGGAGTGTTTAAGTTGCCTACAATTAAAGCCGGGAATTGGTTGCCGCGATTAAAGAAAGCCAAGTCTGCGGAGGAATAGAATTTTCCGATGACTAAAGAACGACCTTCTGTATAAATAGAATTAATAAGGTTGGCACTTGTAAATTGTATTCCAAGGGGCAACAGCTCTCTTGCTGAACCAACCACGAATTTTAGTCTAGGCGTCCATTTTGTTAACCAAGCCATTAGTACCGTTGTCATCAGAACAGTAAGTATCTGTTGAATGATTAGCGCATAAATACCAAAACCCAACATTGCAACTACGATAGCTGCTAATCCTGAGATCAAGGAGCTGAGGAACGATGCAGAAAATTGCAATCTAAATAAAAAGTTCTTTGCAATATAGGCCTTTTGAATTGCATTCAGTGCCGAAAGAGGAAGACGTAATGCCAGAACCCTTAGGTAAAGACACATATCTGCATTTCCATAGAAGTCTGCAATGCTAGGAGCCGAAATAAATATCAATACATATAAGATGCTCGACAATGCAATTGAACATGACAACATTGTCGAGTAGTCAATTTGATTGATATCAGACTTTTGTATTAGCGCTTCGCCAAGTCCATTTGTGACAAGCACGTCTGCCAAATTTGTAAATACAAGCAGCAGCGAAAGAGTACCGTAATCGCTCGGGGACAGCAAACGCGCCAGAATTAGGGAAATTACAAATAGGGCACCTTGCGTGGCAAATCTCTCACCTATTGCCCAAAACATACTGGTTGCAGCCTTGTTCGAAGCCATTATTTTTCACCATCCGCATTGCGCATACGATTAGATCTTTCTGGTTCTATGTTGTTTAGGGCAAAACCAAAGGATGAAAATAGAAGCACGACCCCGACATTAATTGTGTAAGAGTAGTAAGTTGATAATCCCAGAATCGCCATGAGATAAAAGAGGGCAACAAATTTGCACTGGCTATTTTTGGAAGAACCAAATAGGCATCGCAACAGGACGTACAAAAGCGGAACAACGGCTAAAACACCAAAATGAAACATCAAATACATTATTTGATTATCGAAAAAAAGATAATTTGAATTCGTGCCGTATCTATATCCAGCGCTAATTCCGTTACCGAATATAAGCGATGCCGGTTCAACCTGGCTATAGAAAATTTCATATTGGCTAGACCGTGTATCTTCACCGATTCTGTTTAAAAACGAATCAAGAACTTCAGGATAGATAAATGACAATGCCAAAAGTGCCGTTCCGGCTGCAAAAATAACAATTACAGTTCGTTTAAAAACTTTGTCAATTCCTTTAGCCATAAAAGTTGCAACAAGCATGACCAGCATTGGTTGAATTAACCAACTTCTGGTTGCCAGCATAAATGCGGCGATGCAGGCAAGAATGCCTATACCCATCGTTATGAAATAGCCATGTTCATCATTTGATGTAAGCACCACGGTTGACCAATACAAACTGATGCCAAATGCAAAATAGTCCCTCGCAGGACACCATCCAATATAAGATCCAAAACCACAAATAGATTTAAATTTAATAATTGATGCTAGTGAGGCGATAAAACAAATCAATGATAGCAGCGGGACCCATTCTTTAATCAACTGCTCGATTCTTGGATCCTCTGATAATAGGTAGAATAGAGGAATGATAAATACAGTGGTTGGAACATTTCCAAAGAGCACGCTGGTTAAGTCGCCCGCATTATTAGCTACGGCCATTAAGCTATAAATTATTAGTCCAAAAACTGAACAAGATATAACGAGCCAATTAGCTTTTCGTGATTTACTAATTGCACGCAACAAGAGAATCGAAAAGCTGATCTGTTGAATCAAATCAAATAAAGAAGCAAAACGTCCGTTTGAAGTACTGAATGCAAAGCGGTTAACTTCCCAGTCAGTAGCAAGCGAGTATGATGACCCCAAATCTCGAAGAAAGGGAACCATGAGACCGGAAATCACTGCTATTGCTAACAACAGGTCAGTGATTCTTCTATTTTGATTGTATTGGTTTAACTGATATTGCAATTCTGTTTTCCTTATTGGAGACGTTTAGGCGAATCTATTTAAAGAGAAGATTTGCCCATTCATTGCCAATAGTTTCTAAAGAAAGGGACTGCCTTAGCATCAGGGCATTATTAGACAAATGATTCGAATAGGACTTATCTTCGACGATCTTGTTTAACGCTTCGCTCTCAGCTATATCGTCATCAATATTGACCAAAATGCCGTTCACGCCATTCCGAATAACTGCTTCTGCTCCACCACCGCCACATTTGGTGCAAATTGTTGGAACCCCCATGCACAAGGACTCAAGCATCGAATTAGATAGACCCTCGAACTTTGATGACATTACAAAAGCCGATGCAGTTCTAATGTGCAAAAGAGCGTCAGAAGAAAAGCCCATAAATTTGATTGAATCATCCATGTCAAGGCTATGAACAAGGTTTTCTAGTTCTGATTGAAGGCTTCCCTTGCCAAAGATTTCAAGAATATATTCAGGGTGTTTTTTATGAAACAGCTCAAATGACCTGATTGTCATCGAGTGATTTTTTTGAAGTTCAAGCCGTCCCGCTGTGACGATTGCTTTTCTTCTAAGCCCAGAATACGGTTCAGGCAGTTCACTAGATATTGGATTTAAGATGATTTTTGAATTCGTCTGAAGGTATCTCGGCATTAAACTTGCCTGGCTTTTTGTCTGAAACACAATTGCATCGGACCTTCGATACAACATGTTTCTAATGAATGGGAGGATCTTATTGCCAGGAAAATCATATCTCGGATCGTTTCGCACCGAAACAATAACCCTGTTTGGGAGTCCGATGGTCGCCATCAGCGTATACATGTTTTGATGTGGCAAAAATGAAATCACCGTGGCTTTGGGCCGTTCGGAAACAAAACGCCGTATTAGCTTGACCTGGTCGAGTGGCTTGAGCGAAGCGTCTGCAAACTCAGAACACACTTCAACTCCATGTGGCACATCATATTCAATAACGTTACTTTTAGTCAAGAAATAAGTAAATCTAATACCATGAGAAACGAAGTACGATGCAAGCGCAAGAGAGACGCGCTCGGCACCGCCACCCATCAAGGAAGGATGAACAAAGACAATATGTCCAGTTTCTTGAGCTGAATTCGTATATTTCAATTTATTCCTCTAGTTTAGGCTGATCAAATCGCTATAAATTTCAATTCGGTAACTACACAGCAGATTGATATCAAATGAGCTGCATATTTTATTGCGAGCTGATAGATCCATGTCTTTTCTAAGCTCGGGCGATCCGAGAAAATTACTCATTCCGACGCTAAAATTTTATTGTTATCGCCCGTAACGAGAAACCCGTCAACTCCATCATTTATGAGTTGAGGGGTTCCGCCTGCAGGAGTCGCAATGGTTGAAACGTCTATCGCCATGGCCTCGAGGATGCTCATAGGAAGTCCCTCGTTCTTTGATGGCAGACAGTGCAACGCAATTTATTGGAATAAAGCTTGCCTCTCAATCGCGAGGGGCTCTTGCGGTCAGCAAGCAAGTTCCTTCGCGGTGTACTGTTAGTGCAGGCGTTAATAATCATTCACCACCGCGCGCAACTTTTTCATAAATACTCTCCAGTTTTTTGAGATAGGCCTTCATGGAGTAACGTTCAATAATGGTTTGGCGACCGCGTTGGGCAATCATCCGAGCCCAGTCGGGGGCCTCGATGCACCTGCTCATCGCCTTCGCAAGACCCTCTGGGTCACGCGGCTCTACAAGCAGACCGTTTACCCCATCATCGATGAGACTTGGTAGGCCGCCCACTCTAGTGGCGATGGAGGCACACCCAGCTGCCATAGACTCGAGCACGCACATGGGCAACCCTTCAGCATCCGAGGGGAGCACGGATGTAAGGCATTCATCGGAAAGTCTTGCCTTCATGAGATCGTCGGCCCAGCCAAGAAACTCGACGTTGCGTCCAACGCCCAACTCGTTGGCGAGCTGCTGATAGCTTTCCAGTTCTTCGCCACCCCCAGCAAGCATTACTTTCGTTTCGGGATGGGTCAAAAGAAGACAGCGAACAGCCCTAAGAAGGGTATCTACACCCTTCTTAGGGCACATGCGTCCCAAGAAGTAAAACTTCGTAGGATCCTTTTGCTCACTTACTTCCTGCGGAACAAATACAGCATTTTCAAGCACCACAATATTTGCTAGCTCAAACTTTCTGACGAAATAGCTCCTCCACTCCTCGGAGAGAGCTATGACTCGGGAAGCATTCTGAAGCATCCAGCGAACCTTCGTCTGTTCACCGGCACCCATATGTTCGTACTGGTTCTCAAAATCACCCTCATGAACATGGAGGATATAAGGCACATTGGCCTTTGCCGCTTCCTTGCAAATCAGATATTTCCTCTTGTAGCTCATGCCAAGCGCAGTGTGGATGTGGCAAACATCGCATTGTCGGAGTTCACGACGAACCTCGAAAAATGCTTGCGGAAACATCAAAATTTTCGTGAACTTCGATCCATCACGCATCGTTGCAACGAAATGAACCTCTCGACCCGTCGATGCGACCGCATCCAAGATATTCTTCTCAACAGTTGCTACGCCACCCCAGGCCTCAGGTGACGGCCCTACCATAAGCACACGACTAGCCATGAAATCCAGCCCCTGCTTGCCGTGCCTTACCAGTAGCATCCGTTCTCCACTTCATTCGCATGTTCAGGCCGCTCTTCCATACTCGGCCTGATCCAGCTTGAGTTGTAAAGCTCCTTGGAGATAGGTTTGAGGTCCCAGCGCTTCCCCTTGATGCCGAAAAGCATCTGAACCATCCCATTACAGTCTGAAATAGGCCATCGATAAATTTCGATGGCGAGCATTCGGCGC
>OGQQ01001292.1_pt1 | contig 19923 bp, 19 predicted proteins | sample 1553281 | NCBI WGS metagenome assembly OGQQ01 (sample SAMEA2579937, study PRJEB22360) | human gut metagenome | biome: human gut; feature: human-associated habitat; material: faeces | place: Denmark | collected 2008/2010 | reverse complement strand
CGCCTGCTGCCGCTGCAGCATGGCAGATGCGATCTCTGGCGCGTACGCAAGGTGGGTGATCCGCACTTCCTCGATCTGGATGCCGGCGTCTTCTGTCTTCTTCTGCAGCTCCTGGCTCATGATGTCCGCAATCTCCTGGCTGCTGCCCCGCAGGGATTTTTCATCGCCGCCCTCGTTGGTATCGTAGGGATACTGTCTGGCCGTATTCCGGATGATGGCGTCGCACTGGATGGACAGATAGTTCTTATAATTTTCCACGTTGATCACTGCCTTGGTAGGATCTACCACCCGCCAGATCACCACAGCTCCGATCTCCACCGGATTACCCAACAGATCGTTGACCTTCTGCTTTTTGTTGTCCAGGGTCATCATCCGCAGGGACACTTTCTTTCCGCCGGCGGATACGCCTGCGGTGGTAATGCGTCCTTCCACACTTCCGGTCGCTACCGGCACCGCCTTGACGGTGGGATTAATGGCGGAACAGAAAGGATTTACCCAGAAGAATCCTTCCTTTTTGATGGTTCCGTAATAATTACCAAACAGAGTCAGCACATAGGCTTCATTGGGGTTCAGCACCTTCAGCCCGCACAGCAGGATCACACCTAAAATGACCAGGATGACACAGACGGTGATACTGATACCGATCAGGGCGCCGTTTTCCTCCATGCCGCCGATCACAGATCCTGCAACTCCTGCTCCGATCCCTGCGGTCAGAAGTAATATCCCTAAAAGGAGCATCAGGTAGCCGTTGGCCGGATGTAAAATCTTCTCTTGTACTTGTTCTTTCTTCATAACGATTCTCCTCTCTCTGCGAATCTGATATCATTTTGATATCATCATAATATCTCCGTCAAAAAGAAAAGTCAATCCTTTTTACAAAATTTTAACCATTCCTGACACCATGAGCTAATCCAAAAAAACCGGCGGGAATGCTTTCACTCCCGCCGGCCTTTTCCTTCATTTCTTCTGCTTTTCTAGTGAACAAACTTGGAGGTCAGGATCATCTCCTCCGGCTTCATGGCGTTTTTCACGGTTTCTTCGAAGCCCTCCGGTCCGATCTCTTCAAAAGAGACGGAGATATCGTCGTTGCTCCAGCAGCCGGACTCGCTGGCCAGGCACTCCTGCAGTTTGTGAGCCAGGTTCTCTTTCATCTCCTGGCTTCTTCCCGGATACAATTTTACACTGATATGTGGCATCTGTTTTCCCTCCTGTGCATGAAATGATTTCTGTCCTAACCTTACCATCCACTCCCCGGGCTGTCAATAGATCCCTTCCGCTGCCTCAAGCCAGGCATTGGCCATGATCTTCGCTCCTTCCCGGGTAAGATGGGTTCCGTCCACGGTGATGGCCTCGTAGCCTTGTTCCTTCGCCGCCTGGTTCAGCCGGTCATGAAGAGGCTGGAACACCGCCCCTTCTTCCGCCGCAATCTGCCGCTCCAGCGCTTCTATCTTCTGGATCACAGGGATCCAGTTGGCGTACTCCAGCGGATGGGGGAAGATGAAGGGTCCCAGACACAGGATCTTCGCGCCGGTCTCCTCCCGGATCCGGCCAAGAAGCTTCCGGTAGTTTTCGGCAAACTCCTGCTCTTCTATGGTTTTCCCGGTGTTCATCTCCACTGCCGCGTCATTGCTTCCGATCTGCACTGTCACCAGGTCCGGATGAAACTGAAGGCAGTCGTACTCGAACAGCCGCAGCAGCCCCGACACGGTGAACCCGTCATGCCCGGAGTTGCGGATGAAATCCGTCCTTCCCCTCTCTCTTAACCGCTCTGCGATCAGGGCCACATAGCCGTTCCCAAGCCCTGCTTCGTCCACATGAAATTTGTGGAAGGAGTCTGTGATACTGTCTCCCATAAATACGATTTTCGCCATAATCTCCCGCTTTCTTTAGATAAAAAATAATTTCAGGATCCCGCCAAGGCAGGACAGAACTGCCAGACAGCAGGACGCGTACCGCATCCCCTTTGATCCTGCCCGGATGTGCAGGATGACCGCCGCCACCGCCAGAAATCCAAAGCCCCAGGCAATGATCTGCTGCCCCACTTCATTTCTGGGGAGACTGGTAGCGCTGATGACCGCAATGGCCATACCCCAGATGCTAAGCAGGTATAATGCGATGCTTTTCCCCCGCTCGCTTTTTGCCAGCAGGAGCAAAACTGCTCCCAGAATGCTGACTGCACACAAGATTACAAATAAAATCATAATTCCGCCGATTCCCATAGTTCTTCTCCTTTTCTTCTTCACATCATTCTTTCTTGTTGTTTACAACTGCATGATAACAAAAGGTTCTGAAGAAATTACGAAGGTATTTCTGAAGAATTCTGAAGAAGGGGCGGAAAATACAACCGGATCTTAATCTGGAAAGATTCCCCGTCCTCCGTCACTTCAGCCTCGCCCTGATACCGGCTGACGATCCGCCGGATATTTTTGAGACCAATGCCATAACTTTCTTTATAGAAATCATCCTTTCGGACTGCATTTTTCTGCGTGATCACTGCACGGACGCCGCCGCGCTCCGCCTCATCCGGCCCTCGTTCTATTTTCAGCGTAACCGGTTGGTCCGGATCTGCATATTTCTCCACATTGGAGATCAGGTTGTCCCAGACCCTTTGCAGAGAATCGATGTCCGCCATCCCGGACGCCCCTGCAAGTCCGGACACCTCTGTCTGGACGGCAAACCGCTCTTCCAGCACCGCTTCCCACTCCTGGGCAAGCTGGGCAAAGAGAAGTCCCAGGTCCTCTGCCGGCTCTTCTTTCTGCCGCTCTCCTTCCATCAGCTGATCCGTCAGTTCCTTGATCTGTCTGGCCTTTTCACGAGTCAGCACCAGCGCCCGGAAAAGTTCCTCCCGGTCTGTCTCCTCTCTGGAAAGGACCAGCTCCGAATAGGAAAGCATGGAAGTAAGAGGCGTGCGGATATCGTGGGACAAAGACCGGATCCAGGCCTCTTTTTCTTCCTGCATCCGTCGCTCCCGCATGTCCAGTTCCCGCCTGGCCGCCGATAGATAATTAATGGCTCCGGCAAGCTCGGCAAGTTCATCGTTTCCCTCCAGCGGGCTTTCCGCCGGAGCTGTCTTCCCGTCTTTTCCTTCTGTCTCTTCCTGCTCCCGCAACCGTTCCACGCCCCGGATGATCCGGATCAGATAGGAGAGCCTTTGCCCCAGCATAAAGAGGAAAAGTACCACAAATACCGCCAGGGCGCCAAAGGCGCAGATGCTGCTCCTCCATACAGCCAGCACCCGCTCCTGCACCCGTGTAAGTTCCATGCCCCGGTAGACAAAGTAGTTTTCCGCCAGTGTGCCGGACAGATAATAGAGAAAGCAAAATACAAAGCCGGAGACCAGCACGCTGATCAGCAGATATTCCAGGATCTGTACCGCCAGTTTTTTCCCTTTGATCTTTTTACTCCACATAGTATCCCTTTCCCCAGGCCGTCTTGATATACTGCGGGTTTCTGGAATCATCCTTCAGCTTTTTGCGAAGGTTTTTGATATGTGTCATGATGGATCCGTCCCCTACCGGCTCGTCTTCCCAGACGCTCTGGTAAATATTTCCCATGGAGAAGATCTTGCCCCGGTGTTCCAGGAACAGCTTCAGGATCTGATATTCTGTATAGGTAAGAACGATCAGCTCATTTCCTTTTTTGACAGACTGGCTGCGAAGGTCCAGCGTAAGATCCTTGTAAAGGATCGTATGCGCGTCCGCCGGCGCGTATTCCGCCGCAGATGAGCCCGCACCCGAAGCAGAAGCTCCACATTGGAAAAGGGCTTAACCAGATAGTCGTCCCCGCCTGCGGAAAATCCCATCATCTTGTCAGATTCCCCGGAATAAGCCGTCAAAAACAGGATCGGCGCATAGCAGGTCTTCCGGATCTCGGCTGCCGCAGCAAACCCTGTCATCCCCGGCATATTTACATCCAGGATATACAGATCCACGGAAGGATCTGCAAGCTCCAGGGCTTCCCGGCCGTCCGCAGCCACGGCCACCTCATAGCCTTCCCCGGTAAGCAGCATGGACACCACCTCCCGGATCTCCTTTTCATCATCAGCGATTACGATCTTTGCTTTGGATTGCATAATGGCCTCCTTTTCCTTTCTGGCTTCATTATACGAAAAAAGGGTACGGTTGTCTATGCAGGAAAAAACGATGCCGCGACAATCCGCGGCACCGTAAAAGAAAGGGGTAATGTAAATATGTTTTTTATCATTTTTTATTCTATCCCCAGGATCCACTCCTGCTTCAGGCGCCATACGGCGCCCTGGATATTCTTTGCTTCCGTTCCCTCCTCAGGGATCTCTTCAAAGAGCCGCCTCCAGCTCTTTTTGATCTCCGCCTTCATCTGGGGATAGTAAGGTTTGGAAAATACATCCGTGGAATCCATAACGCCCTGCCTTCTTAAGCGTTTTTCAAACTCCCGTTCTTCCTCTTCTGTCCCGATGTAGGACAGATTCAGGATCCGATTCCATTTTCTGCGGTCAAACAGCAGGAGTTCTTCCCTGGGGACCGATAACTGCAGGCGGTGAGTACCGGCTTCCGGCTTTGCCCACAATGGATCTTCGTAAAGCCATATTGGGGATTCCGCTTCCGGGGGCATTGCAACCATTTCCGATGCATTCCTTATAAAATAATCGTACGCCTCACGAAAGATCCACGCCGTTTCCCGATATTTCTGCTGTACATAGCTCTTTTTCACATAATAAACGCCGTCTCTGGCCAGCGTATCCAGCACAATATCCGCCTGCGCGGTATACATCATTTTGCATTCGTCACTCATAGTATCTGACTCCCTTCAGCCACTCCCTGCGGATTTCCCAGGCCGTGGCCGCCGCATCTTCCGGCGTTCTGGCAGGCTCTGTAAAGATCCTCTCCCAGCTGTCTGTGATCTTACGCCGCAGCGCCGGATAAAAATTCCCCTTAGCGCCTGTCACCAGTTCATCTTCCGAGGCGATCCCGTATCGCTTCAGTTCTTCCCGGTGTTTCCTGTCGTCCTCTGCATCCAGAGGCACGTACCAGTAATTGACCCGGTACCCCCAGCCTTCCATATTGCAGGCAAGGTAACTGCCTTCCGGAATATCCAGAGTCAGGATCACCGTATCCTCCACTGGCTGCAGCATGAATTCTTCACTTGGCGACAGCCAGATGGGATACTCACATTCTGGAGGGATGGATAAATACTTTCTTGCAGTCCGGGTATACCACCGGTAGAGTTCCAGATAATAATCGGTGATCGAACCATTTTTTTCTTCGATATATTCTTTTTTTACCCGGTAGATGCCGGAACTATTCAGCTCCTGCAGCACCTCCGGCCGCTGTCTGGTCCAGAATCTTCTTGTCTTCTGACTCATCCGTCTTAACCGCCTTGTCTGCATGGATTGCTTTGATAAATGCCGCGCACGCACCAAACATAATGAAAATGAATGGGAACGCTGCTGCAAGGGATATGGTCTGCAGCGGCTTTAAGCCTCCTGCCATCAGAAGTCCCACTGCCATAATAGACTGAATCACACCCCAGAGGATCTTCCGGCTATTCGGCGGATTGATGGCTCCGTCTGTGGACAGCATAGATAATACATACACGCCGGAGTTTGCCGAAGTAATGAAGAACGCACACAGGGAAACGATCGCCACAATCGACAACAGTAATCCCAGTGGATATTCATTTAATACTACAAAAAGTCCGACTTCCGGGGTTGCCACGGCTTCCTGTAAGGTCTCGATAGCCATCTTGCCTTTCTCTGCCAGGTTGATGCCCAGGTTGCCGAAAATCGCGCCCCAGATGCAGGATGCGATGGCCGGCACCAGAACCACGCCAAGAACAAATTCCCGGATGGTGCGTCCCTTGGAGATACGGGCGATAAATACGCCTACAAACGGCGCCCAGGCAATGAACCATGCCCAGTAGAACAGCCGCCAGCTTCCCAGCCAGCTGTTATCGCCATAAGCGTTGATCCACATAGCGTCCGGAATAAAGTCGCCGATGTACTGTCCCAGGCCATTGATGAAACTGTTCAGCACTTCGATCTTCGGTCCGACGATAAAGCACACCACCATCAGGCCGATCGCCACATACAGGTTGGTGTCGGAAATGATCTTAATTCCCTTCTCAATACCGGATACTGCGGATCCGATGTACAGGAAGGATACGATAACAATGATAATGATCTGTACCATCAGATTGGTGGGGATCCCGAACATATAGTTCAGTCCTGCGTTGATCTGCAGGGTTCCAAGTCCCAGGGAGGTTACCACGCCGGCTACGGTGGCAAATACCGCCAGGATATCTACCAGTTTTCCAAGCCATCCGTTTGCCAGTTTCTCGCCGATCAACGGCTCCAGGATGGTGCTGATCAGACCTTTTTTATTCTTGCGGAACATAAAGTAGGCAAGCGCAAGTCCGATCACTGCGTAGTTGGCCCACGGGAGAATTCCCCAGTGGGTAAAGAAGGATTTCATTGCAAAATCTGCAGCTGCAGGTGTCGCGCCTTCAATCCCTTCGGTAGGGTTCAGGTAATGGGTCAGCGGTTCCGCCACGCCCCAGAATACCAGGCCGACGCCCATACCGCAGCCAAACAGAAGACCGAACCAGGTCAGGTTCTTGTACTCCGGCCTGGAATCATCTCCGCCCAGACGGATCTTTCCAAACCGACCAAATGCCACATAGGCAATGAATACCAGAAATACGATCATAGCCAGAAGATACAGCCAGCCAAAATCTGTCGTCAGAAAGTTAAATGCCGCGTTGGATACTACCGTAAAACTTTCATTAAACACTACCGACCAGACTGCCATAATGGCGATAATGATCAGCGAAATATAAAATACTGCGTTCCCCGCTTTTTTCTTGTCCATACAATCTCTCTCCTTTTCTTCCTGTCAGAAAAAGAAGGCGGGCAGACGCTGTTTTTCCGCGTCTGTCCGCCTAACTTTCCTATACACGGAATACTGTCTGTTCTGTAATCTCTGTTGCAAGACTCTCAAGAGCCACTTTTGTTCTGTGATAACGCAGCTTCCACTGCTCTTCCTTTGGTGTGCCCGGATCTCCCAGAGGATAAGGGATGGAGATGGTGGGAACGATCCTGTTGGATCCAACCGTCTTTGCTACCGGGATCAGATTACACATCTGAACGATCGGGAAACCAGCCCGCTCGATTTCTTTTACCATCGTTGCACCGCAACGAGTACAGGTACCTCAGGTGGAGACCAGGATCACGCCGTCTACATGGTCGTCCTGGAGATATGGTACGATTTCCTTTGCCATACGCTGTGCCTCTGCCTCTGTAGTACCGGTTCCTACGGTAGAATAGAAGTAGGGATGCAGGCTTCCATATACACCCTCTTTTTCCAGCACTTTCAGTGCGTCGATCGGAGTAATAACATTGGGATCTGCGTCTGCCGCAGCCGGGTCAAATCCTGCATGGATGGTCTTGTATTCTCCGCCTTTGAGCGCTTCTGTATTGGAAATGTCGTAACGTCCCCAGCGGGTTGCAGATGCGGACTGAATGTGGTCCGGATTATCCACCGGTACAATACCGCCGGTAGTAACCAGAGCGATCCGCGCTTTGGAAAGATCTTTGATGGCTGCCGCGATAGGTACGCGGTCAATCTTCGGAATCGGAAGTTCCGTCTGGAACGGCTCTCCATTTAACTTCTTTACCAGCATTTCTACCATACGCTCGGATGCCGGTTTTCCATCTGCCAGCCAGGTCTGACGGCGGATGCCTCTTGCAAAGTATCCTTCCTCGTCAGCGCTTCCTACCGGCTCGCCGTTTAACAGCTTGTTGGCAACTTTGACCATTGCGCTTACATCTTTACGCATCTTGGCAGCGCTGTTGCCGCCTTCCAGGATATACATCTGCTTTTTAAACATTTCTACACCCGGATTTTCTACGTTCATGGATGTTACTACCGGAACGCCGAATTTTTCTTTGACTGCTTTACAAATGGTACCGCAGGCCACGCCGTAACGTCCGGCCTGGAATGCCGGTCCTGCCAGGAAAATGTCCATTTCTTTTCCTTCCAGCATGCCAAGGATCTCGCTGACCGCCGCCTCTGTATTGGTTCCCATATAGTTGTCGCCGCAAATAATCGTATAAGTAATTTCTGCATCCAGATCTTTTGCAAACTGCATGGCAGGTCCTACCTGGCCTTCGTGAAGTTCCGGCGCGATGCCAGCCTGTTCTTCACCGCCGATCTGGCCGAAAAACTGATTGATATATAATACTGCCTTTTTCATCATCTCACCTCCGCCTAGAATTCTTTCATGGTCTTCGGTGACCATCCGCATACCTGGTCTCCGCAGAACATGGAGTTATTTTCCATAATGATCGATCCGTCTTTTCTTACGGATGGTCCTAAGATCTCATCATCCGCCCATCCTCCGGAAAGGCCGTCTCTTCCAAGCGCTTCCAGCTCGCCAAGCACGGTCTCCATCGGCGGCAGCTCGATCAGCTCGGATACATTTCCACAGGAAACGATGGCGTCACATTTTTCATCCAGTGTTACCAGCGGCTGGGACTGGCCGTCACGTCCGGTACACTCATTGGTAATACCTACTGTCTTCACGCCTGCATCTTCCAGAGCCACGATACATCCTACAAAGTCTGCATCCGGGTTTCCGTAGCCTTCTTCTGCAACGACCGCTCCGTCTGCTCCCAGGCTGGTTGCAATCTGTGCTACAAACTGTGCCGCTCTTTCCTTCTGATCCAGCGCCACATTTAAGTTGGACATGATCACACCCAGGAAATTGATGGTCTTGCCGTGCTCTTTGTAAAGCGATTTAATGTTCGGACAGTTCTGCATGTCATAGGTAGACCATTTGGAAGATACCGGCATGAAACTTCCGGATACCAGCGCTCCGTCCAGCACTTCATTGGGATGCATAAAGGTCGGCACCATGTGGTTGGTATCCCATCCGTAAAGCAGGTCGTTGTAACCCATCTCTTCCATCTGGGACTGGGGCTGCATTACATACACAACAGACGGAAGCTTTTCTACCTCCGGGTCTCTTCTGATCGCAGCTTCCAGTTCATAGACTTCTGTGTCTTCCGGCGTCAGTTCTTTGACGCAGGCTGCGATATACTCCGCCAGCTTATGTCCGGCTCTTCTTAAGGCGTCGTTTTTCTTCTGCTGCTCATGTTTTTCAAAATCTTCATTGGTGTCTGCAACCAGAACGATATTGTTTAACTGTCCAAAGTAAGTAAACTTCTGGCCCTCTCCGCTCATGTCGATAATACCGTCCTGGAAACCGCCCCAGTGTCTTCCTACTACCAGCACGCTGCAGTTTTTCATGGCATAGACCACGCCCTCGCCTGCCGGCGCCAGATCATCCGTATATCCGGGGAAGATTCCTCTTCCGTCCGGGCGGATCCTGGGCTCGATCGCCTCTTTAACCGGGCACATACGGATCTTGTCACCTGGCTTTGCGATATAAAGCTCTGCCTCTGTAATTCTTTCGTCCTGACGGATGAAATCCAGTGCTTCCTCTTTGTTTACGGTAAGCACGCCATCCTTTAAGGACAGTTCGTTACCGAAAACAATGTCTTTGACATAAAAATTGCCAATTTCGAGTTTCATATTTTCCCTCCTTGCCGTGTTTCCCATAGATTTTATCTATGGTCATTTTTCACATATTTTTTTAAAATAAGCGCGCTCGTTCCATCATTTTTAATGTAATTATAATAATAAGCGCGCTTATTGTCAATGATCTTTATTATTATTTTAACAATCTTCGAACTTCTTATAGATACCGTCTATATCCGTTTTCTCACTTGTGAAAGGATCCGCAAAATGATATAATATATAAGCTATGCTTCTTTACAGATAAGACGATATTCAGCGATATTTTATATAGAGATCAGGAGTTTTTCAGATATGCCAGTGATTCAAAATGAAGAATTGAAAATACAAAACAAAATCCGGTTTATTGAGGCCGCGCAGGCGCTGATCGACGAAGAGGGACTGGAAAAGATTTCCATCCGCAAGATTGCCGAGAGAGCCGGATTTCATAATTCCACCATTTACTTATATTTCCAGGACATGGACGAACTTATCATGCTGGCCACCATGAAACATTTCGACCAGTACAGCCAGGCTCTTTCCAGATTATCCACGCAGAATCTTTCTGCCACAGATACGTTTTTGGCCATCTGGTCTTTTTACGGCCACACCGTTTTCCGGAAACCACAGATTTTTTACAATTTTTTCTTTGGAAAATACAGCAACGACCTGACAACGGTCATGGAGGAATACTACCGCCTTTTCCCCGAAGAAAAGGTGGAATATTCTCATGAAATCCGGGTGATGTATTTCGGACAGAACATCCGGGAAAGGTGTATGTATCTTTTACAGACACTTTCCGGCACTGTCACGACTTTGCAAAAAGAAAATATAGAATTGATCAATGATATTGTTGTCTGCTGTCTTCGTACTTTGTTAGAAGAAAAATGCCAGGACCCGTCTCTGGATCCCGGCGATATGACCACGCGGCTTCTCTCCATGATCCGCTACGTGGTAAGAATCTAAAATTGTCCGCCTCTTCCTTATGCTCCGGCCAGAAGGGAGCGGCGGATATCCTGTTCCAGCTTTTCCAGCTCTGCTTCAGCTTCCTGCCGTTTCTTTCTTCCGTCCTGCTGGATCTTCACCGCCTCATTCATGGTGGAGATCAGATTTTCATTTGCTTTTTTCAATGTCTCAATATCCACGATTCCTCTCTCCGATTCTCTTGCTACATCCAGTGTATTCTGCTTTAGTTTTTCCGAGTTTTTCAGCAGCAGCTGATTGGTTGCGTCAGTGATATCTCGTTGCAGCTTCAGGGCTTCCTGCTGCCGGTACAGGCCAAGCGCCATAACCATCTGGCTCTTCCACAGGGGGATGGTCTCCTGGATCGCTGTCTGGATCTTATCTGCAAGAAGCTTGTCATTATTCTGTACCAGTCTTAGCTGCGGCGCGGTCTGGATCGCAATCGTCCGGCTGATCTTCAGATCATGAAGTTTCTTTTCAAACTGTCCCACAGTATCTTCAAAATCTTTTACCACCTGTGCATTCATGGGATCTCCGCTCTCTTCTGCTTCTTTTCTAAGCGCCGGGATGGTCTCTTCCTTGAGTTCCCGCATCTTTTCCTCTCCTGCGACGATATAAAGCTGCAACTGGCGGAAATAGGACAGGTTTTTCTCATACATGGAATCCAGCATGCCGATGTCTTTGAGCATTTCCATTCTCGCTTCATCCAGCTTCCCTTCGATCTTATCTACCTGGACCTCCAGTTTTTCATACTGCATCATAAATCGTTTCACTTTTGCCTCTGCCTTTTTGAAAATGCCCATGATACCGGATTCTTTTTCCAGCGACTCAAAGTCCAGCCCCTGCACACTGGTCACCAGCCCGGTCATCAGTTCACCAATGTACCCCGTATCCTTGTTTCTTACGTTATTCAGGATATTTTCTGAAAAATCCGCGATATTCTGCTTTGCCCCGGAACCATACTGCATCAGCATCTGAGAATCGGTCAGATCGATCTGCTCTTTGATCTCCTCCACTTTTTCCCTCTCAGCAGGTGTCAGCGCAGTAATCTGTTCCTGGATCTTCCGGGCATTTTCCTCCACCAGCGCTATATTTTCTTCTGCTGCTATCTTCTGTTTCCTTAATGCATTTAACGTAATCTCTGCCATTTCTTTCCCCTTTCTCTGCTATTGCAGTCCTTCTATGATCTGCCGCATCACTTCGTAGGACGGAACCTGCGCCACCTGCGTGATGCTGTCCGCAATCCCGGTCACTTCGGTTTCCCCCTGGGAGGTTCCCGCGCTGCCAGTGCGGAAACCATGCTTTTTCCAGGCCAGTTCCTGTACCGTTTCATCCTGAAGCCCCTTGAGCAATGTCTGTCCGCTTTCGTCTATGGCGATCAGTACATGAGCAGACCACACAGTAGGCGCCGGATAAAGGATCACAACATCATCCTTGATCTTTTCGTATGCTTCCGGATTCATCTGGGCATACTCGATGATCTGGCTCTCATACCCTGCGGCAACCGGTGTCGCCCCCACCCCCATCCGCAAAAACTGATCGAACAGATCCGCTGAAGAAGTCTCCATATATCCCAGTTTGCCGAAAATAGTCTGAAGCTGCGGCAGAATCTCTCCCACGCCTTCCGGTGTCAGGGTCTGGCCGCCGTTCAGCACATCTGCCAGAAGCGCCGCAAACATATTTCCGGAATTGGACTTTGCCGGATCCGTGGTATCTACAGAGACACTGCCGTATAGTTCAGGCACGCCGATATCCGCCCACTTGGTATCATTCTGGATCATAGCGACCAGTTGATTCATATCAATATAATTAACTTCTCCATCCTTTGTGATCAGTCCCTGTTGTTCAAAGGCATCCAGGACGATCTTGTGGGTATACAATACAATCGGCGTATTTAAAATAATCTCACTCTGCTTCGGCGATCCGTGAAGTTCTTCGTAATATTCCAGTGCAATGCTGCTGGAAGGGAAAAGATAATTCCGTCCGGACAGATCCGCCGTCATCATATCCAGAGAACCGGCTTTTGAATAATCCACATCCAGACCATATTCATTTCTTAAGATCTCCAGCACTTCCTCATCTTCCAGAAACCCCACTTTTTCTCCGCCAATATACCCGCTGACCTGCGTAGCCGGTTTCGTTTTCGTCACCTGCTGCCCTTCTGTCCGTTTTTCTTCTCCCAGTTCTCCGGTCCCGCCGGTCAGGAGATAGATTCCTCCGATGACCCCCATCACGCAGACCAGAAGAATCAGACCTATGATTTTTTTCTTCATTCGTTTTCCTGCTTTCTCTGTTTGCCTGTTTCTATATATCCTTCTGAACGGAGGGTCTGTTTCAGAAGATTCAGATCCGCCTCCATATCCATCAGTTCATTTTGCAGCAGCTTTTCAAACTGCATCTGAAAAGCCTCTTTCAAAGTTGCCACCGCTTCTTTTGTATTCTGTAATATTCTCTGCGCTTCTTTTGTGGCAAGTCTGCTGTCCTGCAGTTCTACATAATTTTCCAGCACATTGGCTGCCGTCTCCTGGTAGTAATCAATATAGCGTCTGGCCGACGGGATTTTTTTTGGATTGTCTGTCAGAAATTTTAAAATGCTTCCCGCCGTTGTAAGAAGGGTCTGTGCGTCCTGCTTTAATACAGGATCCAGAATCTTGCCCGCTGCCTTTTGCATTCTCCGGTAATCCGTGCCAGCCTCCAGAAGCCTTTCATGAAGAACTTCTCCATTACCGATTTTTTCTACTTCCATTCTTCCAATTTTTTTAACCGGACGCAGCACCAGCAGAAATCCCGGATAGGAAGCGGCTGCCAGACCCATGCACAACAGAAGATTCCAGCCAAGTCCGGCAAGAAGTCCCAGGAATACCGCCAGAGATAATCCTGCCGAAGCCGCAATACTGATGATTTCTTTCCAGTTTCTTTTCATGTTCTAATTGTATCCTTTCACACTGCGGAAGGCCGCCGTCAGATCTTTGGTGCCGTCAAACACCCGGCCTCCGCTTATTTTAGCCAGTTCTTCCAGCTGGCTTGGATCGGCATCCCCAAAGGTAATAGAAAAAATCGGGATATCCTCTTCATACCGGTTCCAGACCTCTTCAAAATTACTGTAGTTATAGTTGGACCGGCCATCGGTCATCAGAATAATGGCCGGCGTATAGTTTGTCAGATCATATCCAGAGGCAATTTCCAGTGCTTCTGCAGCCGCCCGGTAAATATCCGTACCTCCCGCGATCTGGAAATCCGCCACCTTCTGGTTCAGCTCTGCCAGCGCTTCATCCGAATCATCGGCCGCCGCCTGTACATCCAGGATCGTATCATCAAAGAACACCACCTCATTTACTTCTCCTGCATTTGCCTGAAGGAAATTCTTTCTGGCGTTCTCCTGCAACAGGATCTGGGCCATCGCTTCTTTGAGTTGTTCCTCTCCTGTTCCCGACATGCTGCCCGAAAAGTCCAGACAGTAAATGTTAAGAGAAGGCTTCTTAAAACTGGTCTGGTAGACATTCAGCGCCTCTGTCAGCACCGCGGCCTCCGGCATCTGGATCGGCGACAAGATCCGTTCCGTGTCAATGCCCCAGTCACTGTTGAATACATCCTGATTTTCTTTGGAGACGCCACCAGCATTGATCCGGCGTCCTGTAGCCTCAATCTCTGCCTGTGCTTTGTCTGAGAGGAGATATTCCTGTACTGCCAGAAAGGCTTCCTCTTTTTCCGCATCGCCATGGTCCACATAACCCAGCGGTGAATCTGCGATAGAAAGGCCATCATAGGGATAGACCACATACAAAGGTTCTTTTCCTTCCTCTTCCAGCTGCTGATTGGCGTCAATGATCAGGCATTCATAGTTGACCATGGCGTCATAGTCTCCTTCCAGGAACATATCTTTGAGCCAGTCCGAACTGCCGGAGCTTCGCTCCACGCCGCTTAACAGTTCCCTGATATCCGCCTGAAGATCCGGCTTCTGCAGATCTTCTGACGTAAGTCCCTCCTGCTTCCCGAGAAGAGCATATAAGAATCCAATATAGGCACTGCCCCCGGAATTGGACTGGGTGGCGCTGGTCATGCAAAAGCTCATTTCCCCATCCCGGATTGCTGTCAGAATATCATTGACCGATACCTTTTCTCCCACAAACCCGAGCTTTTCCGCCAGACTTTCCCTGATGCCAAATACCACCGGCGTCATGGAAATAGATTGGCTGTGCTTGATCAGATGCCTGGTATCTCCCATGGAAACCCAGATACTGCTGGCCGGCCATACGGCATCGTAATCCGTCGCTCCATTTTCGAGCTCCCTCATGATATCTACGGAACCTTTGTATTCCATCTGAATATCCACGCCTGTAGCTTCGCTGCAGGCATTAATAATATCTTCCAACTCCTGATTTTCCGAACCAGATAAAATGCGGATCCGGCCTCCCGGAACCCGTGTAATCTCCTGGCTGTCCTGTTCCCCTTTTTTCTGCCCGCTGTCCTGTCTCTCTTCCCCCTGGCCGGCTCCGGATCCTGCGCCGCACCCTGTCAAAAGCATCATTCCTGCTAATATACAAAGAAATATCCGTTTTATCTGTTTTCCTGCACTCATGCTTTGATCCCTCCCCTGCTTTCTCCTGGTTCTGCTCAGTATTCTTCCTTATATTTTCCTTTATTTTCAAAAACTGCTCTATCGATTTCCTGTGAAACCTATGTAAAAAGCAGGTAAAAACAATCTGTCGTCTTTACCTGCTTATTGCTGTGTGTATATTTCTGATGTCTAATCCAACTGCTCTACCCTGGTACATACTTTTTTTAGCAGCGTCTCATCATGACTGACTATCAAAAGCCCCAGATTTCTCCTGTCTGTCTCCCTCAGCAAAAGCTCAAAGATTCTGGCCTGATTCCAAAGATCCAGCATTGCCGATATCTCATCACACAAGAGGTACCGCACCTCTTTCCCAAGGGCACGTGCCAGACAGAATCTCTGAAGTTCTCCTCCTGACAGCTCCGACGGAAATCGTTCCAGCCACTCTTCCCGTATCCCGAAGCTTTCCATCCGCTCTGCAAGATCCGGCTCTTCTGCCTCTTTCATGGTCTCTTTCAGCCTTAAAAGCGGATCGACCGCCAGCTCCGGATGCTGCCAGATCATCTGCACCGGACAGATCCCCTTGTATTCCCCAAGAGGCCGCCCGTCCAGAAGGATCTCCCCTTCTTTTGGCTTTTCATATCCCGCCAGCAGACGGCAGAGCGTCGTTTTCCCTCTGCCGCTCGGCGCCTTTAATCCGACCCGTTCTCCAGGGTGAATCTTTAAATTTACGCCTTTCAGCACAGGCTTCCTTTTTCTTCCCCGGTAATAAAATGTCACATTTTTTGCCTCTAAGCCCATGCGTCTCCTCCAACGTCTCCTGCTCCTTCTATCTCTGCCGCCTCAAAGTCATGCTCCGGCATCGCTGTCCACAACGCCTTTGTAAAGGGAGCCTTCAGCCGGCGGATATCCTGAAAATCTTCCGGCGATGCCTTTTCGATCGTCTCCCCATTATAGAACACTGTCACCTGGTCGGCAATGGTAAGCGCAAGCCTTAAGTCATGGGTGATCAGAAGCACTGCCGTCCCTTCATCCGCAAGCTCCCGGAAATGTCCAAGGATTCTTACAGCCGTTCGTTCGTCCAGCCCCGGCGTAGGCTCATCCGCAATCACAAGCCTTGGCTTTTCCGCTACTGCCGAGGCGATCAGTACCCTCCTGGCCATGCCCCCGGACAGTTCAAAGGGATACAATTCTTCCGTCTCCGGCCCCAGTCCATAACGCGCAAGAGCCTCCCGGTACCGCGTCTTTGTCCGCGCATCCTTCTTTCCCTTAAAGAGCTGCGGCCCCACCTTCATAAGCGGGTCTAGCCATGACACGCCCTGGGGAATCAGTGCGATTTCCCGCCCCCGAAGCTCTTCCGCCCGTTTTTTATCAAGCGGGCGCCCGTCATAAAGGATCTCTCCCTCCATCTGACTGTTATAGGGCAGGATTCCAAGGATCCCGTGAGCCAGCAGGCTCTTTCCCGAGCCACTCTCGCCTACCACGGCCGCCACCTGCCCCGGAAGGATCTCCAGCGACAGATTCCGGATCGTCTGAATCTTGCGCTGCTTCGTCCCTTTCTCATATTGTTTAAAAGAAATGGATAAATTCCTGATCTTAAGAAGCGGTTCCATACAGTTTCCTCCTACTCGTGTACGCTGGCCGGATCCAAAAGTTTCCTTACACGCTCTCCCAGCATGGCAAACAAAAGGACTACCAGCACCAGGCTAAGCCCCGGGAACAGGGCAAGCCACCATTTCCCCGTGGTCAGATACTGCATACTTTCCGACAGGATCACGCCGATGGCCGGCTGCTCCGAGGACAGCCCGAACCCTAAGAAGGTGACACTGGCCTCATGCAGGATCGCATGGGGAAACAAAAGGATCGTCCCTGTTAAGAACTGCGGCAGAAGATGCGGAAACATATGCACTGCCGAAATCCTCATCTTTGACACTCCCAGCTTCTCTGCCGCCAGGATATAAGGAGCCTGGCGAAGCTGCAGCACCTCTCCTCTTATAACTCTCGCAAGAGACGGCCAATGGGTCAGCGCCACTCCGGCCACCACCCCTGTAAAACCCCGGCCACAGGCAATGGAAATCAGCATGACCAGAAGGATATGCGGAATTCCCATGACCAGATCGATACACCAGGAGATGCAGGCATCTGCCTTCCTGCCAAGGACCGCCGCTCCGATACCGATAAGAAGCGCCGCTGCCCCGCTGATAGCAGCGGTCAGAAGTCCGATCCGGATGCTTAAGGAAAGCCCGGCAAGAGTCCGAAAAAGCATATCTCTCCCCATCCAGTCAGTACCAAAAATATGAACAGCGGAAGGCGCCTGGTTCCGGCTCAGAAAATCCGTCTCCATCGCCGCTTCTGTAAGCAGGATGCCGCACACCGCCACAGCCGCAAGTACGACCGTCGCCACTGCGGCAAGGATCTTTGCTTTCTGTCTTTGATTCATCTGCTTCCTCATGACTTTGCCACCCCCCTTCGGATCCTGGGGTCTACGGCTCCATAGAGAAGATCCGCGGCCAGATTGCCTCCAAATACAATAGCTGCCGTGATCACCGTGATCCCCAGGAGAAGCGGAAGATCACTTCCAAGCCCTGCCGTCACAGCCGCCTGGCCAAGTCCCGGATAGGAGAAGACCTGTTCTACCAGAACAGAACCGCCAATGATCTCGCTGATGGAAGCAAACTGCAGCGTAATCGCCGGAAGCATCACATTCCGAAGGCCGTGGCGCAGGACGATCCCCCGGGCATCCTCCCCTCTGGCTCTTGCAAAAAGCACATAATCGGATTCCAGCACGTCTGCCATCTTTTCCCTGGTATGGAGTGCGATATTGGCCACTCCGGTAATGCTTAAGGTCAGGGCCGGGAGCACCGCATGATAAAGCCGGTCAAAAACCGTGACCGACGACGATTCCATTCCCACCGGCACAGACATTCCGATGGGAAACCAGCCAAGCCAGACAGAAAAGATCAGAAGAAGCAGGATCGCCAGCCAGAATGCCGGCGTACTGGAGATCACCACGCAGTATCCCCGGATCAGCCGGTCCGGAAGCCTCCCGCGGAACGCCCCGGCAACAACTCCCAGAAAGAGGCCCAGGATCCCGGAAAGGATCCATGCAGACAGAAGCAGGATGAGCGAACTGGAAAGCCGCTCTCCCACCACCTCCAGCACCGGCCTGCGGTATAGAAGGGATGTGCCGAAATCTCCCTTCACCACATCGCCAAGCCATCCCAGATATCTTGTAAGGGGCGGCGTATCCACACCCCAGTATGCCAAAAGAGCTTCCGCCTGCTCCTGACTCATAGAGCCAAGAGCCACCTGTCCTACATTGGTCTGAAGAGGATCTAAAGGCGACGCCGACATCAAAAGAAAGGTCACAAAGCTTACCCCTAAAAGAAGCAGCGCTATCCGTATCAACTTTTTCCCTGTAAATCCAAGACGATGCTTCACACCTTGCTCCTTTCTCCTACTCTTCCCATTTCCACTGGTCTACATTATTGACGATGGACCAGCCATGGCCGTGGGGATGGATTTTTTGTTCCGCCACCGTAAGGCCGTCTCTTACCCAGTAGAGGTGGTCGATATTGACCAGCCACACCCAGGGGATATCCCCCTCCTGGGTCACACCGGTGGTTCCGTCCCACTGTGCCTGCTGCCACAGAGTATAGGCCTCTTCCAGGTCGCTTTCCGCCAGCGCCTGATCCATGTATGTGTCCACAGTTTCATTGGCATAGGGCGAGTACTGGGCCATATCCTTCCCGTCCACCGTATTTCCTTCAATCGTATGATAAATATTATAAAGCTCCATGGGCGTATGGGCTCCCCATCCCCACAAAAGAGGTTCTGATAAAGCCCTGTCGTAAGCCGTATCCCAGCCCACGCCCTCGATCGTACAGATAATCCCCAGTTCTTCCATCTGATCCGCAAAATCTGCCGCCAATGCCTGCCGTACAGAATCGCCATTGGAATACAAAAGATTCATCTTGGCCTGGACGCCGTCTTTTTCCCGGACACCGTCCTCGCCCAGAACCCATCCAGCCTCATCAAGAAGGGCTGCTGCTCCCTCCGAATCGTATGTCACTTCCGACGCCTCGTTGTACCAGGGAAGCTGGTCACATACGCTGTAGGCCGGACTTCCATATCCATTCAGCACATGGTCGATCATTTCCTGTCTGTCCACACCGATATTAATAGCCCGGCGCACCAGAACGTCAGAGGTAAAATCATTTCCCACCGCCCGTCCTTCCGAGTCTGTGGTTTCAGGAATTGCCGGAAGATTAAGCCCCCGGTTATCCACACTTTCATAAGCAGCCAGTGTATATCCTTCCACTTCTTCCTCTGAGTAAGTTGCCGATGTATAGGCCAGGTCCACTTGTCCGGACTGGGCGGCCAGAAATGCCGCATCCTCTTCCATAAACAGGATCGTCACCTGCTTCATCTTTGGCGCTTCCCCATAGTAATCCGGGTTTGCCTCCAGGATCACCTGCTGCCCTTTGTCCCACTGTTTTAATATATAACGGCCGGAACCGACAGGCTCTGTCCCGTAAGTCGCACTGTCATAGGCGTGTTCCGGCAGGATCCCCACCTCAGCCATGGTATAGGGCCAGATGGGAAACGGCCTCGTCATATGAAAGATCACCGTTGTATCATCTGCCGCCTCTGCGTGGTCCAGCATGGTAAAATCGTTGACCGAACTGGTCTCCTTTACCGTATTATAAGTAAACGCCACATCCTCCGCCGTCAGTGGCTCTCCATCTGTAAATTTCACATCGTTCCGGATCGTCACCTGCCAGGTCAGTCCGTCTTCACTGACACTGTACCCTGTAGCCAGGTCATAGCCAATGGTCAGGTCTGTATTGGTTA
>OGQQ01001289.1_pt1 | contig 19969 bp, 14 predicted proteins | sample 1553281 | NCBI WGS metagenome assembly OGQQ01 (sample SAMEA2579937, study PRJEB22360) | human gut metagenome | biome: human gut; feature: human-associated habitat; material: faeces | place: Denmark | collected 2008/2010 | reverse complement strand
GGCGGTGATCTTCAACGCCTGCGGCTCCGGGCTCTGCGCTGTGGGGTCCTCGGCCTTCACGGAAGTGGCCTTAAGCACACGGGGATCCATCTGTGGCAATTCATGTGATTCCATAGCTCTTCAATTTACCCGCTGACCTACCCACGGCAGGCGGCAAAGGGACTACGAGTGTCACGATGAGAACAGCGGGAAAAGAAAAGCCCCGCACCAACGCGGGGCTTTTCCAACGAGACAATAAGAGAGGAAAGAGAATGTCTCGTTTAATGGTTGACGGACGTTTGCACATCCGCCAAGTATTGGTTCAACCACCCGCCAAGCGTTCCATAAGGAACGCCCGACGGTTGGTTACTCGTTATCGTCTCAGTTCAGACGCAGCTCGGTGGACGGAGCGAACAGGTGCATCTTGGACGGGTCGATCTTGATCTTGACGGTATCGCCGACCTTCGGGAGAGCACGCGGGTTCACGCGGATCGTGGTGAGCTTGTTCTGATCGGACATCATGGTGGACGCCTCAGCAGCGGAGCCATCGGTGATGATGTTGCCGTAGATGTAGCCGTCGGAGCCCAGATCCTCAACGTTCATGACCTTGAGGGAGAAGGCGTTGGCCTCATCCGGGGCAGCCAGGGAGGCGTCTTCCGGACGGAAGCCGACCACAATCTGGCCGTTGTCTTCGGCGGTGAGCTTGTTGACGGCCTCAGCCGGCAGATCCACGGTGTCCTCGCCGATCTTTGCCTTGCCGTTGACCACCGGGTGGGTGTTGATGTTCATCGACGGGGAGCCGATGAAGCCAGCGACGAAGACGTTGGCCGGACGATCGTACAGCTCGGTCGGAGCGCCGACCTGCTGCAGGACGCCGAGCTTGATGACGGCGATGCGGTCGCCCATGGTCAGAGCTTCGGTCTGATCGTGGGTCACGTACAGGGTGGTGACACCCAGCTGACGCTGCAGAGCGGCGATCTGGGTACGGGTCTGCACGCGGAGCTTGGCGTCGAGGTTGGACAGCGGCTCATCCATGAGGAAGACCTTCGGCTCACGGACGATTGCACGGCCCATAGCCACGCGCTGACGCTGACCACCAGACAGAGCCTTCGGCTTACGATCGAGGTACTCGGTCAGGTCGAGGATCTCAGCGGCCTTCTCGACGCGCTTGCGGATCTCTTCCTTCGGGGTGCCGGCGATCTTCAGGGCGAAGCCCATGTTGTCGGCGACGGTCATGTGCGGGTACAGAGCGTAGTTCTGGAACACCATTGCGATGTCGCGGTCCTTCGGCTGCATCGTGGTGACGTCCTTGCCACCGATGAGGATGCGTCCCTTGTTGACCTCTTCGAGGCCTGCGAGCATACGCAGGGTCGTAGACTTACCGCAACCAGACGGGCCGACCAGCACCAGGAATTCGCCATCCTTGATGTCGAGGTTCAGATCATCCACAGACGGCTTGTCATTGCCCGGGTAGATACGAGTAACATGGTCGAATACGACTTCTGCCATGATTTGTCATCCTTTCAGAGGCAGGTACGTGCCTCACGATCCGTTGTAAAGGGATTTTTGTTCGGTGCCCATCCTCGCGGCTTACTACTTTGACAAAGCCACAATTCAAAGCGTTTACTTATTGGTTGGTTTAGCGAAGATCTCTTCGTCGAGCCATGACCTACTATACACACCCAAACCGAATCGTCAATGCGTGTCGCGGGTTTTCACCGCTCAAAACAGTCTATTAGGGGGTTATCATCCCCTCAAATCGATGGTTTTTCATCACAATATCCTCATTCCGCGAGAGAATGGACGGTAGTCTGAACGGTGAGACGTGGAGGTTCATCGCGCGCAATATCCGAATCGGAGTCGTCGAGGACGACCCTGCAAGCTGCCAATTGGTACTCGATTACCTCAATCGCTACCAAAGCGAGACCGGCGAGCAATTCACCGTCTCCGTATTCGACGACGGCGCGCGCATCGTGGAGAAATATGCCCCCGTTTACGACATTCTGCTGCTCGATATTGAAATGAAGGAGATGGACGGCATGGCCGCCGCCCGCCGCATCCGCGAACGCGACGACAACGTCGTGATCATCTTCATCACCGCGGTCGCGGACGGATCGCTGTTAAGCGGCATGTCGTCGATGGATATCGCATCGTTGTTCGGCAACGCGCTCGACAATGCGATCGAAGCGACGTCAAAACTGCCGAAATGCGAACAGCGACTAATCAAACTTGCGTTATACGAGCAAAATCACTTTATTGTCATCCGTGTGGAAAATTATTACGATTCCCGGCTGAAGAAAGATGCGGAAGGCAATTTGCGCACCACCAAGCGCGACGACCAGCACCGGCACGGTTTCGGCGTGAAGTCAATTCGTCATATCACGCAACAGTATGGCGGCGAAGTGACGATTCGCACCGAAGACCACTGGTTCGTGCTGACCGCGCTCATTCCGAAGAAAACCGGTCTTATGGCCATATGAAAAACAGCGCCTGAGTCATCTTCATTATCGGGCGCTCAACACCGGCCACCCGTACACCAACCCCCTAGCCTACCGCCTAATGCACCCTTACATGCGCATTCTTCTCAATTAGCCTCTTTTTTCACACTTTTCGATAGATGAATAGCAGCAAGCGGTCCGCCCAAACGGCTTGCGACGAACGCACTGACCGCAACCGCGAAGCCAATGGGCACAAACAGATTAATCGGAGCATCCGCAAGTTCCATCACCAAACAAATCGCCATAAGCGGAGCCTGCTGCGAGGCCGCCAGCAATGCGCACGCGCCCAGCAGCGCATACATGCCGATTGAGTTCGTGTGGAATATCTGCATCCATAGAATGCCAAGCATCGCACCGCCGGAAGCACCCAATGCGATACCCGGTTGCAGTACGCCGCCAGAGGCGCCGGAACGAATCGTCAGCAATGTGACGATCGCTTTGGCACCAAAAGACAGCAGCAGAATCGGAATGACGGCCAAATCGGCATTACTGGAGAAGCTCAACTGTGCCGTGGCACGACCGTTACCCATGACCTGCGGCGCCCAAATCGCCACCACACCGGTCAGCAAGCCAGCGAGCGGCAGCATCCACAGAATGCCAACGCCCGACGGCTTGGATTTCTCAGCCCACTGCGAGCCACGACGGAACAGCGCGCCGGCAGCGCCAAAAATCATGCCGGCAACCAGTGCGAACGCCATGTAATCGGGAGTAAACAAACCGTCGGTTTCACCGATCAAATAGAACGTATGCGTGCCCTTGACCAGCGACGCCACCCACGAAGCCAGCGCGGAACAGGCGAATGCGAATGTCACCGTTTCGAGAGTTATATCGGCGAGCAGAATCTCGACCGCGAAAAACGTGCCTGCAAGCGGCGCGTTATACACGCCCGCAAGGCCAGCCGCAGCCGTGATTGCCACCAGCATACGGGTGTCTTTCGCATCAAGATGCGCCCAACGCGCGAACCGTTGGCCGAACATCGCACCCAACTCGCGCGGCGCCACTTCTCGACCGATCGACATGCCCGTACCGACAATGAAAATCTGCAGCAGCACATGCACGACGGTCTGCCAAATCGGCATAATATCGCCATTTACCGCCTTTTTAACGGACGGTACTTTCGTACTGCGCGTACGCAACAGCCACCAAATCACGGCCGCGATGGCCGCACCCGCGGTCACGGAAATCAGTCGACGAATCACAGGAACGTTGAACGGGCCGGATTCCTGCGAATTTTCAACATAACCGAGCGCAAGATGCTCAACGCCGTACAGCATAAGCGTCAGCAGGCCAGCGGCCGCGCCAATGGCCACACCCACAATCGCCACCGCCGCAATCAGCGCCGGAATTCTGCCGATCTTTGGCTGCGTTCCTTGAGAATTCTGCGACTCCTGCGATTCCCGTGTTTTTTGCGATTCCCGCAATTCCCGCACCTGCCGCACTCCTTGCACACCGTCTCCTTCGTTCAATCCACCCCCAATTGTCCCACCTGCCGCAACGTTCGTTTGTTACGCCCCGAGCGTGGCGATCGGCAGTGAAGTATCCACGAAATAGCGTTTCGGCTTCGTGCAAACTCGAGATTTTGCATGAAGAGAAGGCTCTCATCCTTTTAAATCGTCAATCAGGTGGAGACCTACAATCTCAACGGCACCAAAAGCGCGCAACAGTTTTTCCAGTCACCGGTCTGCAATGCGAGGACGATATTCCGCCATCTTCGATTTTACGCTGTTTTGACTTTCGATTTTATGCCAATCTCGTTTTCGATTTTACGCCGGCAACACTGCTGACGATTGCATTTCGATATTCAGAAATCATAAGAAACTACAGGAAAGCAGCAAAAGGGCATAAGAAAGCCCGCCCGGAAAAAGAGGGAAGACCGGGCGGGTTGAGGAAGGGAAGAAAGTTAAGAAAGGAAAGAAAAGGAAGTCAGCTATGAAGGGTTACTTGGTAGCCTCCTTGGAGTCCTTGCTCTTCGGCATAACCCAGAACTTGAGCAGCGGGTAGCTCACGATCACGGCAAGCAGGGTGTTGACCACTTGTATAATCGTAAACATACACAACAAAGTCATACGATGAAACGGCAGCACGTTGGACGGGGATGAACTCCTAGCTATTCGAATGACCAGCCGTGCACAATGGCGCGTGAAATCGGAGCCCATGGCAGCACCTACACTGTCATGGGCGCATAGGCAATCCGCCGTTCGACGTACTGACGAAATAGTTGGGATACTTGTCTGAACCGTAGGTTGCACATATGTGCAACCCCTAGACTGTTCACGCTAGATACAGGCATACAGTATTCGTATCATGCGCAACCAAGGTGGTGACATATGCTCAGCGAACCAGTGAAAGCATTATTTGAGTCCAATACCAACGCCCGTCATGCCGGCGACGCAGACAGACTCGCCAAGGAACATAAGCCGAACGGAGTGCATGTACTGACGGATCTCCCATATGGCATTCCGGACCAACTGCGCAAATTGGACCTGTACCGTCCGGAAACGCAACATGAACCTCTTCCGGTCATCATCGACTTCCATGGCGGGGGCCTCTACCATGGCGACAAACAAAATACCATGTGTCGCGATATGTATTTAGCGAAGTATGGGTTCGCTGTGGTCAATGCCAACTATCGGTTGGTCCCGCAAATTGGATTCCAAGACCAACTACACGATGCGCTTGACGCAATCATCTGGACGAACGAGCACGCGCATGACTATGGCATGGATACGAATGCTCTGTTTCTGATTGGAGATTCCGCGGCCACCCTGCTTATCTTGTACCTCACCGCCGTACTCCATTCACCGGTCGTCGCGTCACAGCTTGGCATGAGGGAAGCCTACGGAACCGCCCACATCCTTGCCATTGCAGGATGCAGCGGCATGTATCGCTTCGAAGGCGGCGTGCATGGAACTGCGATGGGATACTATGCGGAAGGCTACTTTCCAACGCTGAAGGAACGAATTCGCATCTCCCCCTATCTTGATGTCGATCGCCTTGTAGTTGACGGCAATCTTCCGCCCTTCTATCTGCAGACCAGCACCGAGGATTACCTCGCGGACAACACTCTGGAATTCGCAAGAATCCTGCAATACCGCCATCATGATTATGAACTGCGATTACTCCCAAAAGGTCTTGACCACGCTCTCGTACACGACTTCGCGGTCAAGGAGGTCGGCCTGGAGCATAATGAGGAATCACAGCAAATCGTAAAAGAGGCGGCGACGTTCTTCAAACGGTACCGCCCAACGACCAGCTAGGAAAGGACGCAAAGGACGCCATGGAAGAACGGATTCGCTCCACCCACTCCTCACTGGCAGTATTCGTAGGCTGTTGCGCCATGTCCTTCATCGGCTTCGCTCTCATCACCAACACTTCAGGGCTGTATTTCGACGCCATCAGCCGTGATTTACATGTGGGTCGAGCCAAGGTCAGCCTAACCGTATCGATTCGATTGATTTGCAGTGCCATCTCCATGGCCGTGTTCAGTCGCTTTTCACATCGCATTCGCTTGCGCCCCACACTTATCGGCTGCATTGGTATCTGCGCCGTGGGATTCCTGCTTTGCAGTCGGGCGTATGCCCTCTGGCAGTTCTATCTCGCATTCGCTGTGATGGGACTCGCCTATGTTATTCCGATAACGCTGATGCCACCCATTCTGCTTGCGGCATGGTTTCCCACTCATTTCGGCACGGTCCTTGGCATAACCAGCTGTTTGTCAGGATTGGGAGGAGCCATATTCAATCCTCTGATTTCGCACGTCATCGCGTCATATGGATGGCGATCGGCATATCTACTGACCGGTGTGATGCTGATGGTGCTGCTACTCCCCTGCTCCTACCTGCTTAAACCATATCCACATGGCAAGCTCGACACTGCGTCTGCCCCAAACGCCAAACCTGCGCATGATACACGGACGAAAAGCGGGCATCTCATCGGTATGCTTCGTTCACCGGCGTTTCTGCTGCTGTCAGCCGCCATGATTTTGTTGCAAATCGTATCCGGCATCAATCAGCATATTCCCGCGTACGGGATTTCCATCGGACTCACGCTTACACAGGCCGCTTGGGTGGTCACAGCCCGCATGATTGGAGCCAGCGTCGGCAAACTTGCCATAGGTTCGGCGCTGGACCGTGTCAGACCGCAATTCGCAATCACGCTGTTTGCCGCCATCGGAACCACAGGATGGTTCAGTCTGCTTTTCGGAGCCAATCTGGAAGCTGCGATCACTGCAAGTTTTCTGGTGGGAATCGGCCAATGCCTGCTCATGATTGCACTTCCCTGGAGCATACGCCGCGTATTCCCGGGAGATGATTATGCCCGCGCGCTGTCCGTCATCAACGCCACCGGCCAGCTGACCGTAGCCATCGCTACCACAGTTCATGGATTGATTTTCGACATGACCGGCGGATATGGAGCGTCATTGACGCTCAACGTGCTGTTGTACGTGCTGGCAGCAATTGCAATCATCACGGTGGCGCACGGGCATACCCAATCCTTCCGGCATCCTAACGGTGATTAGTCCATATCCAATAACAACTCAGCCATTCCCTGATTGGTAGCGAGTGCCGACATCAGTCCACCGACCAGGCATGCGTGCAGTGCCCGCGCACGCCACGTCTCCCAAGCGACTCCAATGACCAATGGAATGTCACGAAACCGTTCGAAATCGATGCTGATGGTGCGCTCACACAGACTGGTTCGCACATGATTGCCATCCATATCGATATGATGTCCGCAAATATGCCCGACCACTCCCTTTTCCTGCAACTCCCGTGCTACTGCAGCGTCTTCGAACGAATGGAAGATTCTTCCGGAATGCCCCTGCCGAATCGCTCCCACACCGACAATGGCGATATCGGCTCGGTTACCCAAAGCCAAAGTCATGGCAATCAGTTTCTCCGAACGCACAGCCTGAGCAACTTCCGCGGATCCCATGATCAGTGGCGCAGGAAGCAACGAGTAGGCGCATCCCAGACGTTCTGCCATCATTCGGCAGATTTCCGGAGAATCAGTCAACGAGTTGGTGGAAGACAACGAACCCAGCATCTGAGTCACATGCGCACGAGGGTAGTCAAGGGGAGGCAAGGCTCTGATTGTCGCCGCCATCGGCGTCCCGGTCGATGTAACGATCAACGAATCCGGTTTGAGGTTTTCCACCAGCAGCTGCGCCGCACATTGAGGCACTAGCATCGATGCGATGCTGTCATCGTATGAATATGCGACGCGTACCGTTTTCAATCCGTATTTGTTCCGAAGATTCTCCTCAAGGGATTGCAATCGTTGCAATGGGTGCCCGATGGTAATCTGTACGATTCCGGTTTCCCGTGCTTCAGTGAGCATGCGTGACACCGATGACCGCGAATAGCCGACCTCTCCGGCAATCTGTGATTGATTGAGTCCCTCGTCATAATACATCTGCGATACACGAATCAGCTCTTCGATATGCTGTCTGGTTTGCATCGACGCAAGCGCGGAATCTTTGAACATATGTGCATATTATCTCCAACACCCATACGAACATGCGCGATAAGCATACGTTTTGAGCCCATCATCAGCCGATACTCCGGTAAACCAGCAGTGTGACGTGCACATATTCTCATTCATATCCCAATGCCATTTCACCCTCAAATTAGTCTATAACCGGCTCAAGGAAGAACCGGGCCCCGCGTTACCGAAGGGCGATCTTCGGGTGATGCGGAAGGAACAGAGGGAGAAAAAATACCATGTCGAAAGTATGGCAATACTTGAAGCAGCATGCGTATGGCGCACTCACCATAGTTACGGTGTTGTTATGCATTCTGGGCAGCTGCATCGCGAATCTGGCACAGACGGATTTCGGCAACGTCACCAAAGAGAATCTGACCATCGAAACATCATCCGGCCATAGGCTCGGCGTCAACATGCTCAAGCCCAAGACCGCCACCAACGACAAGCCGGCACCCACCATCGTGTTCGCGCATGGCGGCAACGGTCTCAAGGAAAAGTGGGATCTGTACCAGATCGAATGGGCACGTCGAGGCTTCGTCGTGTTCTCCTTCGATCTTTACGGACACGGCGACTCCGAGATTCTGAACAACACCGAATGGCTGGTCAACGGCCGTGGCCTGTATGACACGGTAAAGTACGCGACCACACTTCCATTCGTGGACAAGGACCAGATCGCCGTATCCGGCCAGTCCCGCGGAGGCAACACCATTCACGAGACGATCCTTCTTGACAACAAGGCCAAGAAGCAGCTGATCAAGGCCGTGCTGTACGTCAGCCGCGACGCCGTCTACAAAGACAACGAAACTCAGTCGTTCGGCTATGTGCCAGGCAAGACCACTTCAGCCCAGGCCGCCTCCAAGAATAACGGCGAGTACTTTAATTATTACGGCAATCGCAATGTAGGCATCATCGCCGGCAAATTCGACCAGTACTCCTTCAAGGAGACCGACAAGACGACCGGCAAGATGCTGCCGAATCCGGACTATCTCAAGCACAATAACGCCAAATCGTTCCTGAACTTCGGTATCACGCCTGACTCTTCGACTGCCGACGGCGTCAGTGGCAAGTATTATACGAAGAAGGTCGATGGCAAGGAAGCATTCCGTGTCATCTATCTGGAAAACGGCTTCCACACTTCGCAGCTCTTCCAGTCGTCTTCTACCGCAGCTGCCATGGAGTTCATGGTCAAAGCCTTCAATGTGAACACCTCGTTGCAGTCGGGCGACCAGATCTACCAGTGGCGTATGATTGGCAGCACCATCGGTTTCATCGGCATGTTCATGTTCGCCGTGTTCTTCGCTCTGTGGCTCTCCCAGATGCCGCTCTTCAGGGGAACTTCTCGTGGCAATGCCATCATGCGTGTCGCGGAATCGCATCCGGGAACCAAGGCTTGGGCATGGGGCTGCCTTATCGTCAACACCCTGTTCGCCACCGTCAGCACGTTGTTCCTGTACTACAACGGCGTCGACACCCATATCGGCACGTTCTTCAGGCAGGGGCAGGCACTGTTTGCAGGCTCCATGCTGGCGATTTCCTCCGTGTTCACCGCCATTGTCACCTACATCTGGTACCGCTGCTTCGCTAAGAAGAATGGTATGAACATCGATGAAATCGATTTGAAGACATCTGCTTTCAGCGTGTTCAAGACCATCATGCTGGCTCTCACCGTCACCGGCGGCACTCTGCTGTTGGTCTGGGGAGCGCAGTACTTCTTCAAGACGAACTTCTCATTCCTGTACTGGGGCATCATGCCATTCGGCTCCTTCAAGATCGTGGACATGCTTAAGGTACTCCCGATCTTCCTGATTGGCTACGTGATTTCCTCCATCTTCATCAACTGCATGAACTACAACACTTCCTATGGCAAGAACAAGATCGTGAACATCCTGGTACTCGCTCTCGTCACCGCCGCCGTGCCGGCACTGGTGTCCGGCGCAGGCTGGGCCAAGTTCATGCTCACCGGTGTCAATGACCTGTTCGGTGCGGCCTACACCCGCATTCCGGACAGCATGTTCCTCACCGTATTCCTGCTGTTTATCACTCCGCTGACGGCTCGCGGCATCTATTCCAAGACCCGCAATCCGTACCTCGGTGGCATCATCAACGCGATTTTGGCCATGGTAATCACCTGCGTGAATTGCCAGGTCGTTTTCCCGGCCTGATCGCGATAGCACAGCATGACAAAGGGTGGTGGCTCATCGACTGAGTCACCACCCTTCTTATTTGCAAGGTACGCTACGCCTTCCAACGACATCAGGCGCGAAGCAGGCATGGAAAACCCGCCCGGAAAATCCGGGCGGGCAGGAAGGAAGAAAGGAATTCAGAATAGGGCTACTTGGCGGCCTCCTCGCTCTTGGCCGTCTCCTTGGACTTGCTCTTCGGCATAACCCAGAACTTGAGCAGCGGGTAACTCACGATCACGGCGAGCAGGGTGTTGACCACGGATGCGATCGTGCCTGCGATGCCGGCGTTCATGCCCCATCCCTGGCACAGACCGGTCACGTAGCCCGGCAGCACAAGGTTCACCACCACGATGATCACGGCGAGGATCACATACTTCCAAGCGGCGTCCTTGAAGCTGGAGTCGGACTTGAAGACCCACTTCATCTGCACGAAGAAGTTCACCACCTGCGCAAGCACCTCGGCAAGCAGGAAGGTGAGGAATCCGCCCAGGCCGTTGCCCTTGGTGTCATAGTTGAAGATCAGGAAGTGGAACGGCTGCGTGAGCCCCAAGCCGGAGATGAAGATGGCGGTGCCGATCCACGTCACCACGAAACGGGTGATGGTGGAGATGTTCGACAGCACATTGAACAGGATGAATTCCCAGATATTCGGATGATCCTTGATCCACTGGCGAATCGGTCCGGCCTTCTTCTCGCCGGCAGCGGTTTCGGCCGGCTTCGCAGCATTGTTGTCAGTCATGGTTCAGCTCCTTTGCGGTGCGCTTGTTGGCGGATTGGTTGCGGAAGAAGCCAGCGATCACGCCGCCCAATCCGCGGAAGGTATGCCCGTTGGCGATGTTCACGATGGCGTCGACCATCGCCGAGTCGACCATGCCTTGGGTCATCTTGCTCATGGCGCGAGGCGGCATGTTCAGGATGAACAGGGTGTTCAGATCCGGCGAGCCGGTCTTCTGGCGGATCTTCGCTTCGCGCTTGGTCAGCGTCTTGGCGACGGTACGCGCCACGAAGCCCTTGGAATCCACCCACGACATGATCGGATCGTTGACGCCGAACGTCGTCGGCTTGCCGGGGGCAAGCACCTCATGGCCGAACAGCACTGCCATTTCGGCGTCGGTCACGTCCTTGACCTGTCCGGTCAGATAGTGGCCAAGCGCAGGATCGGCGGCGCAATCGGCGGTCGTGCAATCGCCGGCCACGGTGTGAGGAATCGCAAGCGGCAAATGCTCCGCATTGTCGCCGACCAGCAGCGTCCATTCGCCGCTTTCCGTCTTCCATGCATTGGCGGCAACATCGAAATGACGGAACGTGTAGCGGTCGAAATCGATATGCACACTCTTGCTTTCATGCGCGGCCAACTCTACCTTGACGAAGCCCTTCAGCTCACGGTCGGGATGGAGCATGCCACCCTGCGGCGCGCGCACATACAACTGGGCCACGGTGGAGCCGGCGACATCGGAATCATTGGTGACGACGAAATCCACACCGGTCGCGGTGGCGGTGATCGCGCTGTACGTGAACGTGGAGTAGCTCAGACCATAGCCGAACGGGAAGCGTACGGGCACGCCCACGGTCTCGTAATAGCGGTAGCCGACGAACGGGCCCTCGCGGTAGATCGCGTCACGCCCGATGGCCGGATACCAGCCGGAGCTTGGGCAATCCTCGTATTGCATCGGCCAGGTTTCGGCCAAATGTCCGGATGGGTTGACTTCGCCGGTCAGCGCGCGCACGGTGGCGGACGCGCCGGCCTGGCCGGACAATCCTACGTACAGCATGGCCGCAACATCGTTGAACCACGGCAATTCCACCGGGGAACCGGCGACGAGCACGATCACCACCGGCTTGCCGGTCTTCGCCAACGCCGTTACGAGATCGTTCTGCGCCTGCGGAATCGCCATGGTGGATCGGTCAAGGCCTTCGGATTCGCTGCGTTCGTCGAGGCCAACGACGGCCAGCACCACATCCACGGCGTCCTTCTTGGCGAGCGCGACGGCGTCGTTCAGCAGCACCTCATCCGGCTTGCCTTGGCGGTCGTAGCCCTGCTCGTAGCCGGCCAATACCAGTCCTTCGGCGTTCTTGACCTCGTCGAGGATGTTCTCCTCCTTGGTGGCGTTCACCTTGGATGAGCCGGAACCCTGATAGCGTGCGGTCGCGGCCATATCTCCGATGACGGCCACGCGAGTGCCCGGCTTGAGCGGCAGCGTGGCGGCGTCGTTCTTCAGCAGCACGCTGGAATGTTCCGCGACCGTTCTGGCGATATCGTGGTGCGCCTTCGCAATATCGTCCGACAACAGATCGTCGCGGCCGACGCCGACGAGCTTGGTCGCCGCCGCGATTTTGGCGACTTCCGCGGCACGCTTGTTGATGTCCGCCTCGGCGAGCGTGCCCGCTTTGACCGCGCCTTCCAGCTCGCGCACGGAGGTGAAACCTGGCGACGGCATTTCCAGCGAGCCGCCGGCTTTGACGGCGGCGACCGCGGAGTTGGAGCCGCCCCAATCGGAGACGACCATGCCGTCGAAGCCCCATTCGTCGCGCAGGATCTCCTGCAGCAGATGCTTGTTTTCGTGGGCGTAGACGCCGTTGACCTCGTTGTAGGAGGTCATGATGCTCATCGGCTTGGCCTCGCGCACGGCGATTTCAAAACCGGTCAGATACAATTCGCGCATGGTACGTTCGTCCACCACGGAGTTGCTGGCCTGGCGGCGCAGCTCCTGGCTGTTGACCGCGAAATGCTTCGGGCATGCGGAGACGCCGTTGCTCTGGATGCCGCGAATGAGGCCGGCGGCCATACGGCCGGCGACGATCGGATCTTCCGAATAGTACTCGAAGTTGCGTCCGCACAGCGGGTTGCGTTTGATGTTCATGCCCGGTCCAAGCAACACGTTCACGTCGAGATCGTGAGCTTCCTTGCCGAGCGCCTCGCCCATCTCTTCGGCGAGCGCCGGATCCCAGGTGTTGGCCACGGTGCAGGCGGTCGGGAAGCAGGTGGCCGGCTTGGATGCGCCGATGCCGAGGTGGTCGCCTTCGCCAAGCTGCCTGCGCACGCCGTGTGGGCCGTCGCTCATGACGAAGCCGGGAATGTCGGCGCGATCGTTGCCGCGCGAATCCCATTCGGATCCGCCGGACAGCATCGCCGCCTTTTCAACGATCGAAAGATCTTCAAGTTCCATGGGTTCTCCCTCGCACTAGGTGTTGCCAAAACCTGCTTTGCCGAGCCTGCCCTGTCCGCTCCGCCCGACTGCGCTGTTTTCTTGCGATTTCCCGCTGCCGTACCGCGCTGCATCGCACCGTGCCGCACGCGGGATTTCGCCGCTAGTTTGATTGAACCAGCTTTTGCGATGCCATCACCGCCGTATTACACAACCTGTCGTTTTGCTCGCACAATCGGCATATGGGCGCGGTGAAGAGAGTATGCGGTGGCGCAGAACGCGCATAAAATCGCATCGTTCCATTTTGCAATCGATGGCAAGCGTTTCGATATGCGTATATCGTTGCAATTTCAAGCGACTCGCCGATATTGATACCTTTTTGCACAAGCGCTATCATACTTAACGAAAGTAAGTTTTGCTGACTTTTCTTCAATGCGGAACATGCTTTGATCACTCAACGCGGAGAGCGATGTTTCGCAGCGCACAGAAAGGATAATGAGATGCGCGACCAGCAAAGCAGCGACACGAGCATCGCCCTGGACGCCAATACGGACGTCCAGCAGGAGGCCGATAAACCGGCAGTCAAGTGGAGGTACCTCTTCGGCTTCCTCGCCTGGACCGTGCTTAACGCCATCGTCATCGCACTGTGCGCTGGCGCGTCGGTCTTGACCATCAAGCGCATCAAGTAATTCAAACAGGACCGTACCGTCGCATATGATGACACGGTCCCAATCCAGTTCTCCCGATTTTTCCCACACTCAAAGGAGCCCCACATGGTAGACAGCACACTGTTCTCGCTGGCCACGCTCAACGCCCATCCGGCAATGAATCCGGATTCGGTGATCCAGGGCGATCATTGGCGCATCGGCCTCATCACGGACGCGCTCGTCCGTTTCGAATGGTCCGACAGCGGCCGTTTCGTGGATGACGCCACGCAGATGGCGATGGTCCGTGATTTCGGCGAAAAGCCTGAATTCACCGTCACCGAACGTAATGGCTGGCTGGAAATCGACACCCCGTCGCTGCATATCTCCTACAACCAGCGCAAGTTCTCTCCGGAAGGCCTGTACGCAACCGTCAAGCACGTCAACGCCATCGAAAACACTTGGCATTACGGCGACGTGCAGCGCAGGAACCTCGGCGGCACCTACCGTACGCTCGACGAGGCGAACGGCCGCATCCCCGTCGATCCGGGCGTCAACAGCACCGACGGTTGGGCGATCATCGACGATTCCAAGTCGAACGTCATCCGCGAAACCGCCGAAGTGAACGGCAACCACAACGATTTCGGCACGTGGGTGACCCCGAAGGAAGAGCCGACCACCGACCTGTACCTGTTCGGCTACGGCCACCGCTACCGTGAGGCCGTGCACGCCCTGTACCGCCTGACCGGCCCGACCCCGCTGCTGCCGCGCTTCGTGCTGGGCAACTGGTGGAGCCGCTACCACCGCTATACCGAAACCGAATACCGTCAGCTCGTCGAACGTTTCGAAAAGGAAGGCATCCCGTTCACCACGGCCGTCATCGATATGGACTGGCACCTGGTTGACGACGTCGACCCGAAGTACGGCTCCGGCTGGACCGGCTACACGTGGAACAAGGACTTCTTCCCGGATCCGAAGCGCTTCCTCAACTGGCTGCACGAGCATGGCATGAAGGCCACGCTCAACGTCCACCCGAGGGACGGCGTGCGCGCGTTCGAAGAGCTGTATCCGCAGGTCGCCAAGGCCATGAACATCGATCCGGAAAGCGGCGAGGCCGTGCAGTTCGACCTGACCGATCCGAAGTTCATGGAGGTCTACTTCGACCAGCTCCACCACCCGATGGAGGAAGATGGCGTCGACTTCTGGTGGATTGACTGGCAGCAGGGCGGCCTGACGCGGCAGCCGGGCCTCGACCCGCTGTGGGGCCTGAACCACCTGCATTACCTCGATTCCGCCCGCAACGACGGCAGCGACTACAGCGAACGCAACCCGCGCCCGCTCACCTTCTCGCGTTACGCCGGCCCGGGCTCGCACCGCTACCCGATCGGCTTCTCCGGCGACACCGTCGTGACGTGGGAGTCGCTGAAGTTCCAGCCGGAATTCACCGCCTGCGCTTCCAACATCGGCTACGGCTGGGGGTCACGCCCAGTTGTTGGGCTCCCGCAACGAAGAGCTGGAGGCCCGCTGGTACCAGCTGGGCGCGTTCAGCCCGATCAACCGTCTGCATTCCACCGATTCGCCGTTCAACGGCAAGGAGCCGTGGAACTTCCACGGCGATGCGGAACGTGCGATGACGTCCGCGCTGCGCCTGCGCCATGCGATGATCCCGTACCTGTACACGATGAACCGTCGCGCCGCATTCGACAACGAGCCGCTCGTGCAGCCGCTGTACTGGGACTATCCGGAAATCGAAGCCGCATACAAGCTCACCGACGAATTCCGTTTCGGCACCGAGCTGCTGGTCGCGCCGATCGTCGATCCAGCCGAGCGTTCCGTGCAGCGTGCGAAGGCCGACGTGTGGCTGCCGCAGGGCGAATGGTTCGATTTCTTCGACGGTCGCCATTACACGTCTCGTCCGGCCGAAGGCCGCCGTCTGGAGGCTTGGCGCGATCTCGACCGCATGCCGGTGTTCGCCAAGCCCGGCGCGATCGTGCCGCTGCAGATGCCCGCCGAAGGTGAGGCGCTCAACTCCGTGGCCAACCCGCGCGCACTGCAGGTAGTGGTGTTCCCGGGTGCCGAAAACAGCTTCACGCTGTGGGAGGATGACGGTGCCGCACAGAGCAAGGATCGTTGGGCATCCACCGAAATGGCGCTGCGTTTTGAGGGCGATTCCGCACAGTTCTCGATCGCTCCTGCGGAAGGTGCGACGGACGTCATTCCGGCTTCCCGCGATTGGACGGTCACGTTCCGTGGCATCGCTCCGGAAGCGATGCACGCCGTCCGCGCGACCGTCGACGGCTCTGCCGCCGCTCCGGAAGTCGCGTACGATGCGGAAACGCTGAGCCTGACCGTCACGCTGCGTGACGTGCCGACGAGCGCCGCAATCGCCATCGATTTCGCCGACGGTCTTGCCGTTGCGGACGATCCGGTTGAAGCCGACGCGTTCGCCGTGCTGAAGGATGCGCAGATGCTGTACATGACCAAGGAGCACGCATACCGCGCGATCCGCGAGCTGGGCAAGGATGCGCTGCCGGCGCTGAGCACGCTGGAGGATCTGCACGGCGTTGGCGCGCAGACCAAATACCAGTCCCACATGCCGCAGCCGGTCATCCAGGCCCTGGCCGAAGTGCTGACCCGCAACTGACCTCATCGCAATAATTCAAAATAAAACGCGTGCGCGTCCGGATGGTTTCCGCCCGGACGCACACGCGTTTTGTTTTATGTACGAAATTAGTATGACTCGACATTCCGCATAGATTCGAAGAAGAATCAATGACACGCCCATCGCAAATGCGATAATTCCATAATCACAACAGGCATGTTGCAGCTTCTCTCGCTTGAGAAAGGTAAAGCATTAAAACCCTAAAGTGTATACGTTTACAAATAACAATCTAGATATTGACTTTGAGACTTATATACTATAATGTTATCGTATACATGATAGCTTTATGAGCTACTCACTTCGACGAAGAAAGAAAGGAGCAAATATGCAGAACGGGGATTTTTGCTAAACCGGCTGCAGTGCCAATGATGTACGTCCAATTACTTCAGCCAGTACAACGCAGCAACATCTACAGCAGGTAACCCCGTCTGCCACCTAGCTGTTTAAGGCAACGGTGCCTATGTATGCCATCGCAGCACATTTCAACAGCAATCATGAGGTGCTGCCCATAGATGAACAACACCTCTCATACAAACTGCATCTAGCAACGTCAAAGAAGAAGGCTTTCATGACTGATTTCAATCGTTCCAAGCTTCCCGACAGCGTCCGTTCGAACGGCGCGACCCCGAATCCGTGGTGGGCGAACGCGGTGGTCTACCAGATCTACCCGCGTTCCTTCCAGGATTCCAACGGCGACGGCATCGGCGACCTGAAGGGCATCACCAGCCGTCTCGACTACCTCGCCGACCTCGGCGTGGACGTGCTGTGGCTGTCCCCGGTGTACAGGTCCCCGCAGGACGACAACGGCTACGACATCTCCGACTACCAGGACATCGACCCGCTGTTCGGCACCTTGGAGGACATGGACGAGCTGCTTGCCGAAGCGCACAAGCGCGGCCTGAAGGTCATCATGGACCTGGTCGTGAACCACACGTCCGACGAGCATGCCTGGTTCCAGGCTTCCCGCGACAAGAACGATCCTCATGCGGATTGGTATTGGTGGCGTCCGGCCAAGCCGGGCCATGAGCCGGGCACGCCCGGTGCCGAGCCGAACCAGTGGGGCTCCTATTTCGGCGGCTCCGCATGGGAGTACGATCCGAAGCGCGGTGAATACTTCTTTCACCAGTATTCCAAGAAGCAGCCCGACCTCAACTGGGAGAATCCCGAGGTGCGCAAGGCCGTCTACAAGATGATGAATTGGTGGATGGATCGCGGCATCGACGGCTTCCGCATGGACGTGATCACCCAGATTTCCAAGGTCATCGACAAGAACGGCAAGTTGCCGGGGGAGGCAGGATCCGAAATCGCCGATAATCCGGTTGGAGAGGAAGGTTATTCCAGCCCGTATCCGTTCTGTTCCGACGGCCCGCGCATCGACGAGTTCCTCGCCGAAATGCGCCGTGAGGTATTCGAAGGCCGTGAAGGCTACATGAATGTCGGCGAGGCTCCGGGCATCACCCCGGCCCGTAACGAGCACGTCACCGATCCGGCCAACAAGGAACTTGACATGCTATTCCTGTTCGACCATGTCGGCATCGACCAGGAAGGCTCCAAGTGGAATACCGTGCCGTTCGAGGTCAAAAACCTGCGCGACCGTATGACCGAGCAGCAGGAGGCCGTGAGGAAGGCCGGTTGGGCCAGCCTGTTCTTCTGCAATCATGACCAGCCGCGCGTGGTCTCCCGTTGGGGCAACGACTCCGACCGCGATTCGCGCGAGCTGAGCGCCAAGGCGTTCGGCATGCTGCTGCACATGCACCGTGGCACCCCCTACATTTATGAGGGCGAGGAGCTGGGTATGACCAACGCCCATTTCACCAAGCTCGACCAGTACCGCGATCTGGAGGCCATCAACGCCTACCGCCAGCGCGTGGAGGAGGCCAGGTGCCAGTCGCCGGAATCGATGATGGCGGCCCTCGCGCTCATCGGACGGGACAATTCGCGCACGCCGATGCAGTGGGACGCTTCCAGGTACGCCGGCTTCACCGCGGCCGACGCGGCGACGGAACCGTGGATCGGCGTGAATCCGAACCATGTGGAGATCAACGCGGCCGAGGAGTTCGACGATCCTGATTCCGTGTACGGCTTCTACAAGAAGCTCATCGCCATGCGCCACGGCAACGCGACCGTCGCGACGGGCGAGTGGAATCTGGTCGCGGCAGACAGCGAGCAGGTGTATTCCTTCACCCGTACCAGCGGCGACGATACGATTCTCGTCATCGTCAACCTCACCGGTAGGACGGCGCGGGTGCCGGCGGAGGTCGCGCGATTGCTCGGGAATGGCGTGAGCGAGTCGCAGGTGCTGCTCAGCACCTATGATGCCGTACATGGCGTGAAGTCGATCGCTCGCGGCGAGCTTGCTCGTTGGGAGGGAGTCGTGATTCAGCTCTAATCGACTCAAGCTGACTTCATGTTCACGCTCGACCTTACCCTGGTTGAGTGTGGACATGAAGTCAATGTCAGGGGCGTGTCTATCTCCCGGAGTGGCGTCTCTTAATGGGGAAGTCGATGTCCGTCAAATGTGAACTGGAGAACACTGGCTGGTGCAGGGCCATCTAATTTACTTAGCTACTAACTTAACGGCAAATCTTAAAAGGTGCAGCCTCGCATGATTCTGGTGAGAGGTTTTTCGTTGTTCCGTGCTGCGGATAAGCGTCATGTTGTTGTTTGACGTTCAATTGTCATATGGGTCGTGAGACTTTCCGCGCCGAAAGTGGTTCCGAGACGTTATGGCTACGTAGATGGTACGTAGGCTCTTCTATGGCAAAAAGCGCACTGAAGCGCAACGCCGCGAGGATCGAACAGGATGGGCGTTCATGGCACCATTCGGCATACTGTTCGCCATCGTATTCATCATCCCGTGTTGCGTTTCGCCATTCGGCTTCTTCCTGGGTCGCGTATACGCGCAAACCTCCGTGCCGAACGAACTGCTGGAACATTCTGGACGTTTTTGGCCTGTCAGCGGGAGGATTCCTCCACTCGCTGGAAGAATTGGATGCTAATTGAGGAATATGGCTGTGAATGAGTCGGAAGGTTTGAATATGGAACAGTCTCGGGAGCGGTTTGCGAATGAGGTGGACGTTGCGTTAGCGCAGTCGGCCCGTCGGGGCTGCGGACGTTTTCTTGGAGATAGTCATGCAGCCATTCCTTGGCTTTGACGATATTGTACCGGACTCATCCAGCCCAGCGACTGTTTGATGCGCTCGTGGTTGTACCAGTGGATGTACTCGTCGATCAGGACAAGCACCTCGTCGCGGGTGCGTTTCTCCCAATGCTCGGGATAGACGGACTCCGTCTTCATGCGACCGAAGAATCCCTCCGCGGCCGCGTTGTCCGGGCTGCAGCCCTTCGCGCTCCTTGAGCATGGCCAACC
>OGQQ01001285.1_pt1 | contig 20104 bp, 21 predicted proteins | sample 1553281 | NCBI WGS metagenome assembly OGQQ01 (sample SAMEA2579937, study PRJEB22360) | human gut metagenome | biome: human gut; feature: human-associated habitat; material: faeces | place: Denmark | collected 2008/2010 | reverse complement strand
TCCATCGCACCAGAAAATGCCGTGAAATCGAAAGATTTCATGGCTTTTTTGTTTTGTAAGCCATGGCTGCACGGTTTCTGCACGGTTTTTGCACGGTCGGTGTTTTCCATGTCCGATTATGTAGGGCGCTGTATTGCATTGCAATCAGTGCCCTTTTTTGCATCAGGTGAGCAGGGCTAAGCGGAGCTTTGCCTTCATTTCCGGGTCGGCATCCTTCAGCAATTCCAAGAGAGCCGTCATGGAGGCTGATCATTTGCCCTGCGCCTTATAGGAGAAACGCTGCTGCGGTGGCGGGTCTCCTGCACGGAACGGAGCAGCTTAAATGCAAAACAGACCAAACCTATTTGTACGGTTTGGTCTGTTTTGTCATAAATTCAGAACGGAGAAAGATTCTGAAAAAGTGGAATCTGTCGGTAAAGATGAAAATCAGAAAGGGCGAAATCTGCCGCAGAGACGTCCTGACGGATGGAGCTGCCGGTATAGCCCAGCACGGTACAGCCGGCGGCTTTTCCGGCACGGATGCCTGTGGGAGAGTCCTCGATGACCAGACAATCGCCGGGGGCAAGCCCCAGAAGCTGCGCTGCCCGCAGATAAGGTTCCGGATCGGGCTTGCGCCGAGTGACCATGTCGCCACAGACCACCACATCGAACTGTGAGACCAGATGTAAGCGGTCGAGCGCGGTCAGAATGAGCTGTGACCGGGTAGAGGAGACTACGCCGGTGAGAATACCCTGTGCACGAAGCGCAGAGAGAAACTCCCGCAGACCGGGCTGCGTGTGCAGGTCGGCACCGTTTTCGTAGTAGTTGCCGTGGCGTGTGCGTTCGGCCTGCAGCTGCTCCAGAGTGACCGGCGTTTCTGCCCGCTTCAGCAGTGCCTCAAGCAGAGAGGGATCATTGATGCCCACCAGTGCGCTCCGATCCTCTTCGGTCAGCCGGACCCCGAAATGCGCAAGAGCAGAGGCAAGATAGTCGGCGTTCCGTTCCTCGGTATCGGCGATCACGCCGTCAAAGTCAAAGAGGACGCATCGGATCGGCATAAAAAGCTCCTTTTCACTCTGCGAGGATCTTGCGTGCACGCTCCTGAATGTCGGCGATCTGAGCAGCGGTCAGGTCGGCAAGGTCGCTGTTTTCCATAGAGCAGTTGGAGTCCTGCACATAGATCACCTTGGTGTCCTTCTGCGTGATGGAGTAGAACCAGCACTCGGCGGGAACATTGTATACCTTGCCCTGCTGCATGGGGGTCAGCTCGATATTCTTGAAGCTGCCGCCCTCGCGCTCGGCGGTGATGAGGATTGCCTTACCAGCGGCAAGGATGAACTGCTCGTCGGTGGAGTGATGGATCTCCAGATGAGCGATGCCGGCAATGTCGTTGTCGGGCTTCCAGTTCTTGATGCAAACCAGCCATTTGGGGTTCTTATAAACGCAGAGGATGCCTTCCGCGTTGTTTTCATACTGATCAGGTTTCATGAAAATGCCTCCTGTTTTATTTTACAGTTCGGTGCGTCCCACGATGGGGGTTCCGTAGCCGAAGGCGCCTTCCTTGGCGCACATTTTTGCAGCAAATGCTGCGCCGATCTGCATGGCTTCCTGCAGATGCGCGACGTTTTCTTCTTCGGTGCCGTCCAGCAGAGCGCCGCTCTTGGAAGACTTCAGCAGCGAGCAGAGGAAAGCGGCAAAGTAGGAGTCGCCGGCGCCCATGGTATCAATGACGTCATCTGCGTGCACGGCAGAGGCGTAGTAGGTCTTGCCGTTGTACAGCACATAGGAGCCGTCCTCACCGATGGTGCCCAGCACGATGGAAACGCCGTGGTCGGCGGCCTTCTGCATCTCGCGGGCGCGGTCCTCGGCACTCAGGTGTGCGCAGGACAGGATGGCCACGGTGACATAGGGGCAGACCTTTTCCAGATAGGCGTCGGTCCATCGGGTAGAAAAGTCATAGGCGATGGGCACGCCGGCCGTGTGCAGGAAGGGAAGATCCTCTTCGATATAGCTGTTGAGGTTGGTGTAGATCAGGTTGAAGCCCTTGATGTACTCCAGATCTTCCTGCGTGAAGTCGAAGCTATGCTCCTTGGCGACGCCGCCCTTGTTGGAACCAAGAAAGACGCGGTCGTTGCCCTTGAGCGTGACCATGGCAAAGCCGTTTTCGCCCTCAAAATGGCGGCAGTGGCTGATGTCGATGCCCAGCTCGTGCAGGATCTTCTGGTTGTAGGCGGCGACCTCATCGCTGCCAAACTTGCCCAGATAAGCGGAAGGCACACCGTTTGCTGCGGCATAGGCGCAGGTGTTGACGCACTGGCCGCCGGGGTACATCTTCCCACGGGAGAGGTATTTGTCGCACACATTATCGCCGATGGCGATGATCTTGACTGCGCTCATCGTATCAGATCCTTTCCGTCTGTATCAGTATGCGACCTTCCACATATAGCGGCGGGTGGTCAGCGGATGCTGGCGGGTCTCAGCGAGAGCGTGATTGTAGATGGGATAGACATTGTTGAACAGAGAGTGGTTGAAGTAGTCCACGACAGCGGGATCGATGACCGACAGGCCCAGCTCCTTGGCGTCCAGCACCTCGATGCGCTTTGCATAGGTGTGCAGGAACTTGAGGCAGCGCTCGTCCAGCTCACGGGTAGAACCCTCGGACACCTGAATGACGAAGGGGGTGTTGGCGTCGGTGACCTCGAAGGGGCCATGGAAGAACTCACCGGTGTGGATGGTGCCGGAGTGGATCCACTGCATCTCCATGAAGATGCAGATGCTCTCCATGTAAGCGGCACCGTAGCCTGCGCCGCTGCCCATGGTGTAGATGACGGAGTCGTTCTTGTACTCCTCGGCAAAGTCCAGAGCACGCTGGGCCACATGAGCGCGGGCCTTGCGGATCACGGTGGTGATCATGCCGGCACCCTGCTGGAACTTATCGTAGTTGCTGTAGCCCTCGGTCTGATTCAGCAGCTCCACGGCGACCTGCAGGGCGCACATGGTCTTTTCACCGGCGTAGTCGATGTCACCGGCGAGGTGATCCGGGCTGGCGTCGAAGGAGTAATGGATGATGTAATCGCCGAACTCGATGATCTCAGACTCTTCCAGCCAAGTCAGGATGATGACAGCAGCGCCCATCTCCTTGCCCAGCTTTGCAGCGGCAATGGTCTCGGGGGTGTTGCCCTTGTGGCAGGCAAGGCAGATGATGGAGTTCTTGCCGAAATCGCGGGGCGTGCTGTGGACGAACTCGTTGCTGCTCACCCAGCCGGACTTCAGCGTCAGGCTCTCGCGCTCCATAAAGGTCTTTGCAGGGTACAGAGCACCCAGAGAGCCGCCGCAGCCCACGAAATAGATGTTCTTGACGCCGCCGTCGTCCTTCTTGTTCTCCAGAATTTCAGCGACGATGGCCTTGATGTCAGTGTACTTGTAATGCATTGTATTACCCTCCTGCATTTCATATTAAACTGTCTCGATTTCTTCCGGTGGTTTCCGGAGGAACTTTCCTTGCCATGATGATAATACAAAGCAATACAAATGTCAATACCGAAAATAGGGCAAAAAAATTGTGCATTTCTTACAAGGAACGAAACGAAATGTGGCGGGCTTCCTATATAGATAGGGGGCGCTGGAAAACGGCCCTGCACAGACGCAAGACAGACGCGAGGGAGAAAAAATTTGTTTTTCCTCTTTACGCACGGATAAAACTTATATATAATAAGTTTGTATTGTAACATATTTGCGGGGCACGCAAAAGAGCAAATTAAAAATAAACCGTATTTCGTGATAAAAATAAGAACGGGAGAATATACCATGAGTTTGGATAATACAATTTCAACGCCGCTGTTTCAACAGCTCGCCGCAACACTGCGTGCGGCTATTGATGCGGGCGAGTATCCACCGGGCAGCCGCCTGCCAACGGAAAATGAACTCTGCGAGCGCTATTCGGTCAGCCGCGTCACGGTGCGTAAAGCACTGGATGAGCTGTCTCAGGGAGAATTTCTGGTACGCAAGCCCGGCAAGGGTACGTTTGTTGCGGAAAAGAAGATCCAGCGAAAGCTGGATGGCGTGCTGAGCTACACCAATATGTGTCATATGATGGGATACCAGCCCGGCGCAAAGACGATCAAGATCGCACTGGAACAGCCCACGGAGGAAGAACGGGGGCAGCTTGGACTGAAAAAGGACGAACAGACGCTGGTTGTGGAGCGCCTGCGCCTTGCGGACGGCAGACCGATGCTGCTGGAGACCAGCAAATTTCCGGAGAGCTTTTTCTTTCTGTTCAATGCAGATCTGACCAATGCCTCTCTGTATGAGACGATCCGAAAGGAAACGGGCATCGTATTCACACGCTCAGATAAAGTCCTTGAGATCGTGTTTGCGAACCATCAGGAGGCCAAGTATCTGGGTGTGGTAAAGGGCTACCCGCTGCTGTCCATCAAGAGCGTGGTGCATGATACGAGCGGGGAACACTGCTATCTGAGCCGTCAGCTCTGCATCGCGGATAAGTTTAAGCTCATGGTCTGAGCTGTCAAAGATGAGTACAACAAAAAGACGTACCTGTGTATAAAAATAAAAAGAGAGCGCCCCTGAAGCAGAATTTCAAGGGCGCTCTCTTTTTGTATTACAGAAGTAAGAGACAAAACGGGAGCAAATGAGGGCAGAAGGATACAATAATTTGGTGGTGATTCACAAAACAAGGGCACGTTGATAGGAGGTTTTGACGAAAATGCTTGAATGCTGTTGACAAGGAGATGCTTGCATTATATTATTGCATCATAATACAAAGCATAACATTTCGATGCCTAATACAAAGACAAATCGGGATGGATTGCTTGTAACAGAGAATGTGCGCATCTTTCTGATGAAAACTGACGGAAACGGGCCCGGGGCGGCAGGCAAAGAAAGCGTCATGAACTTGCTGGGTATGCGGTCGCTGGGAAAAATCAAAGAAAAAGGAGAAAAAATCATGTTCTGGATTGAGCTTGTCATCATGCTCCTTCTCATCTTCTGGGGCGTTCGCAAGGGAGGAGTTTTCCTTACGCTTGCCGGTGCGGTCGGCGCGTTTATCTTTACATTTATCTTTAAGTCACCCATGTCGGATCCCCCGCTCACGGTTTTGCGAATTATTCTGGCCGTGGTTATTGCGGGTGGCGCGATGCAGGCTGCGGGTGGTATTGAGTACCTGGTGGCTCTTGCGGAGAAGATCTTGAGAAAACATCCTAGATCAATCACCATTCTGGCGCCCATGATCAGCTGGCTGTTTGTTTTCTGCTGCGGAACCGGCTACATTCTGTGGAGCCTGCTGCCCATCATCAACGAAATTGCCATCGAGAACGGCGTCCGTCCCGAGCGGCCGATTGCCGCTTCTGTGGTTTCCAGCCAAAATGCGGTCTGCGGCACTCCGCTTGCCGCCGCTACCGCCGCGCTGGTAGGATTTTTGGAGGAGTCGGGCAGCGTAGATATGATTACCGTCCTGATGGTTGTCATTCCTGCTACCCTTCTTGGCTCTCTGGCTTCCGGCCTTATTATGATGAAGCGAGGCAAGGAACTTGCAGATGACCCCGAGTTCCAGCGGCGTGTTGCCGATGGCACCCTTGTACTGCGTGGGCACAAGGAAGAAAAAGTGGTCGACACCTCTTCTTTCAGCAAGCAGTCCAAGATTTCTGTCATCGCCTTCTTGGTTGCGATGGTAGCCGTCGTTCTTCTGGGTGTGGTCAAATCCCTGCGTCCTGTTTTGGCTGACGGCAGCACTATGGGCATGACCGACATCATCCAAATCTTCATGCTCTGCGCCGCTGCGGTAATTTGTCTTGTGATGGACAAAAAGGCCGATGCTATTCTTGAGATGCCCGTTTTTAAGTCCGGTGTGTTTGCGGCCGTCATCTGTCTTGGCCTGTGCTGGATGGTCAATATCTTCATCGGCGCGCAGTCCACCTTCCTGACCGAGACGGTCTCGCAGTTCACCAATAAGTACCCTTGGGTATTCATTATTGCCTGCTATTTGGTGGGTAATATCACTACTTCGCAGGGTTCCACCACCGCAATCGTGATTCCGCTGGGCTTGGCACTCGGCATCAGCACTCCCGTGTTGCTGGCTGGCTGGGTCACCATCGGATCACACTTCCTGATTCCCGCTGCCTCCGAGAGTCTGGCCGCCATCGCTTTTGATACGGCGGGAACGACCAAAATCGGCAAATTCGTATTCAACACCAGCTATCTGTTACCCTCTCTGGTTATGGCCGTCGTGGATGCCGCAGTAGCGTTCCTGTTGGCAAGTGTAATCCTGTAATTTTTATGCCGCGTCGGGATTTGGGCGGTGGATCTGCCCTTGTGCAGATCCACCGCCCAATCCATACGCAGTGATTTTAGGGAGAAAGTATCCATGAAATTTACCCTGATGAGCTATCACTATCTCCGATATCCTATACGAAAGTATCTTGACAAGATGGAACGGGTCGGCTTGGATGGAATCGATATCTATTGCACCGGCCCCCAGCTTAACCCATTTGATTATTCTTTGGGTGCGCTGATTCAGTTGAACCGCGACATTCGGGATCGGCACCTGACCCCCTATGTTCTGACAGCCGAAAATTGCGTCTATCCGGTTAATCTGGCCACATCGGATCTCCTGACATGGGAATCGACTCAGCGATACTATCAGCGCCTGATTGACACGGCTCAGTTTTTGGAATGTCCTCATATCCAGATTTGCCCGGGAACGGGATATTATGATGCTGACAAGGATGAGGCATGGAAACGTCAGGTTGAGGCGGTGCAGCTTCTGGCGGAGTACGCCAAAAAGAAAGGCGTCACCATCTTTATGGAGACCTGTAAGATAACCACCACCAATCTGGTGGTTACCAGCAAGGAGCTTAAACAGTTTATCGATGATGTGGGCGCGGACAATCTGCTGGGTCTTTCCGACACCGACCAGATGTCTCAGGCCGGGGAGCACATCAACGATTACTTTGACAATCTGGGCGATAAGTATGGCTTTGTCCATTTCAGTGACCTGAACCATACGATCCCCGGAACCGGCGGGCTGCCCATGAAGGAGTATTACGACACCCTTGTCCGCAGGGGCTATCAGGGCTGGTGTTCCTGCGAGATGTGTAGCCGAGACTATTATCTGGATCCGGACAAGGCTACCGATGCGTATATCGACTATATCCGGAATGTTTTGAAAGCCTGAACCTATTCGGGGCAGAAGCCCGTAGAAATCGGGCTGCCTGTATGGAAGAGAAAGGAATGGTCTTTTATGAAACTCGCGCCCATGAGTTATCACTATGTACGCTATCCCATTGAGAAGTTTCTGGATAAGGTCGAGCGGTCTCCCTTTGACAGTATCGATCTCTATTGCAGTGCGCCTCAGTTGAACATGTTCGACTATCCGGTCAGCCGTCTTTTAGAGCTGGATAAGAGTATTCGCCGTCATCACCTTTCAGTTATGGCCATGACCCCGGAAAACTGCGTTTATCCAGTGAATTTCTGCACTCAGGATACCCTGACCCGGGAGTCCAGCCTGCGGTACTATCAGCGCGCCATCGACACGGCAGAGTTTCTGGGCTGTCCCCGGGTGCAGATCAGCACCGGCTTCGGGTACTTTGATGCCCCCCGGGAGGAGGCGTGGAACAACTGCCGGGAATCTATGGCACAGCTCGCCGCCTACGCAGAACGCAAGCACGTCACCCTGCTGCTGGAAGAGCTGAAAAACACGACCACGAATGTCCTCATCACCAGCAGGGATATTGCAAAGATGCTGGATGAGATCAACTCTCCGGCCGTCGTGGGCATGGTGGATATGGATCAGATGACGTATGCCGGCGAGACGGTGGCGGATTACTTTGCAAATCTGGGCAGCCGGATGCAGTATGTCCATTTCAACGACCGGGGACATACGGTGCCCGGAGATGGAGATTTCCCCATGAAGGACTACTACGAGCAGATCAAAGCGCAGGGCTATGACGGCTGCTGCTCCTTTGAGATCTGCGACCGGCGCTACTACATCGACCCGGACAAGGCCATTGACGATACCGTGGCGTGGATGCGCGCCAACACACACGAACTGGATTGAAACGGAAGGATATAAAGGAGAGCAATACCGTGTGGACTCAGGAAATGTTTGGTGTTGAAAAACCCATCATCGCGCTTTTGCATCTGGATGCCCTGCCCGGCGACCCGGGCTACTGCGGCAGCATGGACACCGTGCTGGAGCACGCCCGGCAGGATCTCGTGGCGCTGCAGAACGGCGGCGTGGACGGAATTCTGTTTGCCAATGAGTTCAGCCTGCCCTACCAGCCGGTGGCGGATGTGGCAGTGATCTCGGCGATGGCCTATATCATCGGCGCTCTGCGCCCGCTGATCCGGGTGCCTTATGGCGTCAATGTGGTCAAGAATCCCATCGCGACCATCGACCTTGCTGCTGCCACCGGCGCAAGATTTGCCCGGAGCTGCTTCTCAGGTGCATACATGGGAGAATATGGCCTTTATACCTCCAACAGCGGTGAGGCAGTCCGCCACCGCAAGGCACTGGAGATCCCGGATATGAAGCTGCTGTTCAAGGTGAACCCCGAAGCAGACAGCTATCTGGTGCAGCGGGATATTCAGGTGGTGGCAAAGTCTATCATGTTCGGTGGCTTTGCAGACGGCTTGTGCGTGTCCGGCGCTGCTGCCGGCAGCGAGCCGGATGATTCCATCCTGAACAAGGTCTACGAGGTGGCAAAGCCCCGCAATGTGCCGGTGTTCTGCAATACCGGCTGCCGCCACGAGAATGTAAGAGAGAAGCTGAAATACTGCGATGCCGTCTGCATGGGCACTGCGTTCAAGAAGGACGGCGTGTTCAACGGGCGTGTGGACGAAGAGCGAGTGCGCAGCTTTATGGAGATCGTGTACGACATCCGCGCCCGACTGTGAGAAAGGAGAGCAGGATGAAACGCTATTTTCTGGGCATCGACATCGGTACCTTTGAGTCCCGCGGCATCCTGATCGACGAAAGCTTCCGAGTGGCGGCGGATGCCTCGGTGCCTCATGGGATGGACAACCCGCAGCCCGGATGGTTCGAGCAGGAGGCCGAGGCGGTCTGGTGGGGCGACCTGTGCAAATTGTGCCGGATCCTGATCAAACAGAGCGGAATCCGGCCGGAGCAGATCGCCTGCGTGGGCACCAGTGCATTGGGCACCGACTGTCTGCCGGTGGACGAACAGTGCCGCCCGCTGCGCCCGGCCATCCTCTACGGCATCGACGCCCGCGCATCAGAGGAAGCGGCGTGGCTGACAGAGCATTACGGACAGGCGCGGGTGCAGGAGCTGTTCGGCCATCCCATCTGCTCCGGCGACACGGCCACAAAGATCCTCTGGCTGCGGCGGCATGAGCCGGAGATCTACGCAAAGACGGCCTATTTCCTCACGGGCAGCTCCTTTTTGACGGCGCGCCTGACCGGGAAATATGTCATCGATCAGTCCCTTGCCAAAGGCTCGTTCCGACCGCTGTACCAAGCGGACGGCAGTGTGAACGAGGCAGAGTGCGGGCTGTACTGCCGCCCGGACCAGATCGCGGCGTGTGCATGGTCCACAGACATCGTGGGCACGGTCACACCGGAGGCTGCGGCACAGACCGGCCTTGCCGCGGGAACGCCGGTCATTACCGGTACCGGTGACTCTACGGCAGAGGCCATCAGCGTGGGTCTGGTGGAGCCGGGCACGGCCTTTTTTCAGTATGGCTCCTCGATGTTCTATTACTATTGTACGGACCACTTCGTGGGCAGCTATGTTTCGCCGCAGGGCAACGGCGCCCTCAAGGGCGGGAAGGCCTTTACCGTGCCGGGCACCTATTGTCTGGGCGACGGCACCAATGCGGCGGGCACCCTGACCCGCTGGGTGCGTGACCTGCTGTACAGCAAAGAGCTGGACGCCGAAAAGCAGGGCGGCGAAAACGCCTACGCAGTCATGGCCCGGGAGGCGGCTGCTGTGCCGCCGGGCAGCGACGGACTGATTATGCTGCCGTATATCTACGGTGAGCGAAGCCCCCTGCAGGACGCAGAGGCCACCGGAATGCTCTTCGGACTAAAAGGAACGCATGGACGGGCGCAGATCAACCGCGCTGCGCTGGAAGCCGTAGGCTATTCCACCTATCAGCATCTGCTGCTGTTTGAGGAGCTGGGGGTGCCGCCCCGGCGGGTCATCACAGCGGGCGGCGGCACGAAAAACGCTGCATGGATGCAGATCATCTGCGACATGGCGGGAATGCCGCTGACCATTCCGGAGCCGTTCCAGTGCTCCAGCTACGGAGACGCCATGCTGGCGGCATTGGGCGTCGGTGCGCTGGAAAGTTTTGCCGCCCTGCGCGCCGCTTTACCGCAGGGCAGGATCTTGCAGCCGGACCGGAAAAATCATGAATTTTATCAGGAGCATTACCCGATTTTCCGGGATCTCTATCTGGAAAATCGGGACAGGATGCACAGAATGCAAAAATAAGGAGAAGACTGTCCTATGGTCATTGATACTCATATCCATCCGGCACTGTTTGCACCGATCTGTGAGGATCAGGAGCGCTTTTGCCGCCGCTGTGATGCCATGAATTATCATCTGATGAAGCCCTCCGACATGGCGCTGCTGCGCAAACAGTATGCGCTTGCAGACATCGGACGGGTGGTGCTGCTGCCGGAGGACTGCTCTGTGGAGTCGGGGATGGTGGAGATCTCCAACGATGAGATCGCAAAGCTGGTGGCGCTGGATGCACAGTTCTATATCGGTATGGCAACGGTGGACCCCCGCCGCCCCGATGCTGTGCAGGAGCTGGAACGTGCCTTTGCTGAGCTGGGGCTGGCCGGACTTGCAGTGAACACCGCACGGCTCAAAATGTACCCCATGGACGAGCGCCTTGTGCCGCTGTATGATCTGTGCCGCAAATACCACAAGCCGATCATCTTCCACGCCGGATTCTGTCTGGAAAATAACGCGCTGGCAAAGTATGCCCGTCCGATGGAATTCGAGGAGGTGGCGCTGCGCTGGCCGGAAGTTAACCTCTGCCTTGCTCATTTCGGCTGGCCGTGGGTGCAGGAGACGGCGGCTCTGCTGCTCAAGTACCCCAATCTCTACGCAAACACTGCACTGATGAACTTTGATGGTCCCTACCAGCTGTTTGCCAAAGTGTTCAAGCAGGACATGGGCGAATACTGGCTGGATCATAATCTGGCCGATAAGGTCATGTTCGGTTCGGACTCGCCCCGCATTCGCCCGGTGCGCAGCAAGCGGGGAATGGACAGCGTGGAGATGCTGCCCGAGACGAGGGAAAAGATCTACTGGAAAAATGCAATGCGCTTTTTTGGATGGGAGGGCCAGAACAAATGAGATTTGAGCTGAAGGAAGTAAGCATCTGCGCAGAGAAGGAGTTTGAGCTGATCCGCATCACCGACCCGGTGCGTGAATTTGTGGCACAGACCGGAGTAAAGAACGGCGTCGTCTATGTCATCACGGAGCACACGACCACCGGCATCATGGTGAACGAGAGCCTGCCCTGCGTGGAAAAGGATATTATGGAGACGCTGGACCGGATCGCCCCGGAAGACTATCCTTACCATCATAACCACTATCTGCCCACCTACGGCACCATCGGAGGCAATGCACCCGGCCATCTCAAGAGTCTGCTCACCGGGAACCACTGCGTTTTTCCGATCGTAGAGGGCAAGATCAAGCTGGGCAGCGCAGCGGATATTTATTTCTGCGAGTACGATGGCATCAAAAACCGCAAATATATGATCTACGTCATGGGCGAGTAAGGGGGCTGCGGAATGAAAAAAGCAATCGCAATGGCAGACAACTGCATTGATGTCTACTACCGGATGGACCGGTACTATCTGACAGGCAACAGCATCGACTTCGCCCTCAACTACAAGGCGCAGGGCGGAGACGTGACCGAAATGACCGTGCTGGGCAACGATGTCTTTGCAGATGCGCTGGTGGAGCGGCTGAAGCAGCGCGATATTCCGCTGCGGGTGCTCAAAAGGATCGACCGCCCCACCGGTATGGCAAAGATGGACCTCGTAGACGGGGACAAAAGGCATCTGGAATTTCACGGCAACGCCATGGAGGAGATCGAGCTTTCCGCGGAGGATATGGAATTTGTCAAGGGCTTTGACATCGTGTATGCAGAGCGCTGGGCAAAGGCAGAGCGTTATATCGCTGCGCTGCGCCAGCCGGGGCAGATCTGGGTCTACGACTTTTCGAAACGACTGGAGCAGCCCTCCAACGACGCGCTTCTCCCCTATCTGGATTACGCCTTTTTCTCCTACGACAGGGATGATGACTATATCCGGGAATTTATGCGCCGCACGAAAGCGAAGGGCGCAGGCTGTGTGATCGCCATGCTGGGCGAGCATGGAAGCCTTGCCTACGATGGACAGAGATTCTATCAGCAGGCGGCGGAAAACGTGCCGGTGGTAAACACGGTGGGAGCAGGCGATTCTTATATCGCAGCATTCACCTACGGCGTGAGCCTTGGGGAGAGCATCCCGCAGTGCATGGCGCGGGGCAAGACCCTTGCGACCCGGATCGTGCAGCAGTTTGAGCCTTATTTACCGGAAAAGGAGCAATAACGATGGAACTTTCACAGTTGTGTGCAGCAAATTATCATTACAAGCGCTATACGCTGGATTATTTTCTGGAATCTGCCGAGCGGCTGGGCTATCAGTCTATCGAACTGTGGGCATCCGGCCCCCACCTCCATCTGGAGGATTTCGACGCTGCCCGTCTGGCTGAGCTGAACCGCAAGATCAAGGCACATCATCTTGCTCTGCGCTGCTTTACGCCGGAGCAGTGCGTGTATGCCATCAGCGTTTCCCATCCGGATAAGGTCTATCGGGACCGCACCGTGGACTTTTTCAACCAGCACATCGAAGCGGCCGTGCAGCTGGACTGCGACCACATGGTGGTATCTACCGGCTTTGCCTATCTGGATGTGGATGCAGAGGATGCGTTTGGCTGGTGTGCAGAGGCAATGGGACGCATTGCCCGCAAGGCAGAGCAGGAGGGCGTGACGCTGGCGGTAGAGCCTTTTACCAAGTACACCACCCACATCTGCAATGAGGCAAGCCAGCTGCGCCGTCTGCTGCGCACGGTCAACAGCCCGCGCCTTACGGGTCTGGCGGATACGGATGTCATCGCCACGACGGCGGTGGATACCTTCTCCACCTTCCTTGATGTGATCGGCCCGGAGAATCTGGGACACGTCCATTTTGTGGACGGCAACCCCGGCGGGCATCTGGTGCCCGGCGATGGTGTTTTGGATCTGGACGGGGCACTGGAAAAGCTCAAGGCAATCCATTATACCGGTGCGCTGGGTCTGGAAGTGCTGGACCGCCGCTATGTCTTTGCCCCCGAAGCTGCGATGAAGCAGGCGATGGACTGGTACAAGGAAAGGATATAAACGCGCGAAAACCGGAAGAAGCGTATTTTATGAGATGCAAATTGCCTCGTGGAAAAAACAATCCGGGATTTACGCTGAAAATACATAGATATATTCTTAAAAATATACCTTCTTCATCATACCATTCTCCTTAAAAGGCAACCTCTCTTCCGACGATCACAGCGTCAGAAGGGAGGTTGTTTTTTAGCGGACTTCATTTCCATAAAGCTGATATTTGGCAAAAGTGCCGCTAAGAAACCTTGTTTTTTGGGGGCGTTTTTTGTACAATGAAGCAAAGCGACTCACAACAACGATAAAGGACATTTGGAATGGAAAAAACAGAACTGCGATATCAGGCTTATCTTCAGATATTGAAGGAAGAACTCATCCCTGCCATGGGCTGCACCGAACCCATTGCGGTGGCCTATGCCGCCGCCGTGGCCCGGAAGACGCTGGGGGCCGTGCCGGAGCGTGTGTGCGTCGGGGCCAGCGGCAGCATGATCAAGAACGTGAAGTCCGTCATCGTGCCCAATACCGACAACCGTAAAGGTCTGGAAGCTGCGGCCGCTGCGGGCATCGTGGCGGGCCGCCCGGAACAGAAGCTGGAGGTCATCGCCGACGTGACGCCGGAGGAAACGAAAGCCATCCTTGCCTATCTGGACCAGACCGAGATCACGGTCGAGCATGTGGACAATGGCGTGACCTTCGACATCATCGTGACGGTCTGGAAGGGCGGGCACTCGGCCCAAGTGCGGATCGCAGTCTTCCACACCAACATCGTCCACATGGAAAAGGACGGCGAAGTGCTGCTGGACCTGCCCGTTCACGGCGACGACGAGGAAAACCTGACCGACCGCAGTCTGCTGGATATGGAGCACATCTGGGACTTCGCCAACACGGTGGACATCGAGGACGTGAAGCCCATTCTGGACCCCCAGATCAAATACAATATGGCCATTGCCGAGGAAGGCTTGCGGGGCGATTACGGCGCGAACATCGGCAGCGTCCTGCTGGACATGGAGGGCGACAACGTCCGTGTCCGGGCCAAAGCCTACGCCGCCGCCGGTTCTGACGCCCGGATGAACGGCTGCGAGCAGCCCGTGGTCATCAACTCCGGCAGCGGCAATCAGGGCATCACCACCTCGGTGCCGGTCATCGTCTATGCGCGGGAGCTAAAGGCTGGCGACGAGCAGCTTTACCGGGCCTTGACCCTCTCCAACCTGACCACCATCCACGAAAAGACCCCCATCGGCCGCCTGTCGGCCTACTGCGGGGCCATCAGCGCGGGGGCGGGGGCCGGTGCGGGCATCGCTTACCTCTGCGGCGGCGGGTACGAAGCCGTCATCCACACCGTCGTCAACGCGCTGGCCGTGGTGTCCGGCGTCATCTGCGATGGTGCCAAGGCGTCCTGCGCCGCTAAGATCGCCACGGCGGTGGAAGCCGGACTGCTGGGCTATAATATGTACATCCGGGGCCAGCAGTTCCGCGGCGGCGACGGCATCGTGGCCAAGGGGGTCGAAAACTCCCTGCGGAACGTAGGCCGTCTCGGCAAGCAGGGCATGAAGGAGACCAACCGCGAGATCATCGATATCATGGTCGGCTGCAAATAAGCGGACAGAAAAAAACCACCGGACCACCGGTGGTTTTTGCTTAGAATTCGTTTGCTTTCAGACGCTCCAGCACCTCGGTCAGGCTCTTGCACTCTGCCGTGTACAGGCTGCGCATCTCGTCGTCGGCGGGGAGCAGGTCGGGCACCATCACGGTGACGAAGCCGCCCGCCGCCCCGGCGCGGACGCCGTTGTAGCTGTCCTCCAATACAAGGCAGCGGGCCGGTTCCACGCCCAGCTGCTGTGCCGCCAAGAGGAAGATTTCCGGGTCGGGCTTGGAGTGGGTGACCTGCTGGCCGGACGCCAGCGTCTTGAAGTAATGGGTCAGGCCCCAATTGTCGAGGTTGCGCTGGATGATGTGCATCCGGCTGGAGGAAGCCACTGCCATGGGGATGTGCTGCTCGTCCAGCCACGCCAGCAGCTCATCCAGACCCGGCTTTTTGGGTACCGGCTTCTGGAACTCTTTGTCCGCCACCCGGTGCAGACTGTCGATGATGGCGTTGGCGTCGCAGTCCTCTCCGTAGAAACTGCGGACGATATTCCGTGAGGTTTCCCCGGCGGTGCCCCGCTCGGCTTCCGCCAGCCCTTCTTTATAAGGAAGCCCCAGCGCCGCAAGCGCCGGTTCCCAGAATGTTGCCCACATCCGCTCCGTGTCGAACATCAGGCCGTCCATATCAAAAATGACACCTTGAATCATGTGTTTTGTCCCTCTGATTGCATACTTGTCCTTCGTACAACCTCTCCGTCATTGCTTCGCAATGCCACCTCCCCTTGTAGGGGAGGCCTTGGCAGTCCTCGCAAAGTTCCCGGTTTCGCCAGAGGCTCCCCTACTAGGGGAGCTGCTGAGCGAAGCGAAGCTGAGAGGTTGTACAGAGAATCCGTTACTCTTCTTCGATCCGCCGAATCGCTTCTTTGATTACCGCATACGCGAACCCGCGCCGCATCAGGGCGGCCACCACAAGGTCGCGGCGGCCCGCTTCCAGCTTTTTGCGGTAGCGGCCCTCCACCAGCCCGGCGGCGGCTTCCAGCTCCGGGTCCTCACCGCCTTCCTTCGGGGCGTAGACCACTTCCAGCGCCTGTTCGATCTGCTGGGTGCTCAGGCCCTTCTGCCGCAGATTCTGCGCGGCGGCGCGGCGGCTCTTTTTCGCCGCCAGCAGCCCGTGGGCGCGGGCCTCGGCGTAGCGCTCGTCGTTGACGTACTCCCGCTCCACCATCTCGGCCACCACCGCCGCCGAGGTCTGCTCGGTGAAGCGGCGGTTCAGCCGCTCGTACAAGATGCCGGAGGGCAGTTCCTGCCCCGCCAGAAGCTCCATCGCGCGGGCGCGGGCCTTGGCGGCGTCGGTGGATTTTTCCTCCTCCGCCAGCGGGCGGCGGTTGTGCGTAAAGGCCATTTACTCTTCCACCATGATATCCAGCTCGCTCTCGCTGCTGCGGGTGGGAGCCTTGACCACCGGCTCCTTTGCTGTGGCAGGAGCGGCCGGTTCCCCCTCTGCAGGGGCGGCAGCAGCCTTGCCCCCCGGGCGGCGGGTGGCATAGAGCTTGTCGGCATTGGCGCGCACCTGACCCTCAATATCGTTGGCGATCTCGGGGTTATCGCGCAGGAACTGCTTGGCATTGTCGCGGCCCTGACCCAGGCGGATATCACCGTAGTTGAACCATGCACCGCTCTTCTGAACGATACCCAGCTTGACACCCAGATCGATGAGCTCACTCATCTTGGAGATGCCCTCGCCGAACATGATGTCGAACTCCGCCTCACGGAACGGAGGAGCCACCTTGTTCTTGACGATCTTGGCGCGGGTATGGTTGCCGATGAACTGGCCGGAAGAATCCTTCAGGCCCTCCACGCGGCGGATATCGATGCGGACAGAGGAATAATACTTCAGGGCGCGGCCGCCGGTGGTGACCTCGGGGTTGCCGTAGACCACGCCGACCTTTTCACGCAGCTGGTTGATGAAGATGCAGACGGTGTTGGTCTTGCCGATGACGCTGGTCAGCTTGCGCATGGCCTGGCTCATCAGGCGGGCCTGCAGGCCCACATGGCTGTCGCCCATCTCGCCCTCGATCTCCGCGCGGGGCACCATGGCGGCAACAGAGTCCACAACGATGGCATCAATGGCACCGGAGCGCACCAGCGCCTCGCAGATCTCCATGGCCTGCTCACCGGTATCGGGCTGGCTGACCAGCAGGTTGTTGATGTCCACACCCAGCGCCTCGGCATACACAGGGTCCAGCGCGTGCTCCACGTCGATGAAGGCAACATCGCCGCCCTTCTTCTGGGCTTCGGCCAGAACATGCAGGGCCAGCGTGGTCTTACCACTGGATTCAGGGCCGTACACCTCAATGATGCGGCCCCGGGGCACGCCGCCCACGCCCAGTGCCAGATCCAGGCCGATGCTGCCGGTCGAGATGGCATCCACCTGCATGGCGGCGTTGTCGCCCAGCTTCATCACAGCGCCCTTGCCGAACTGCTTCTCCACTTGGGCCAACGCCGAATTGAGCGCATCCTCGCGCTTCTTGTCGACGCCAGGCGCCTCGGTCTTCTCCGTCTCCTTGACGGAGGACTTGCTTCGTGCAGCCATCTGTACTCCTCACTTCAACAGTCAAACGCGCCATGATCGGCGAACACCCCAACCCTACCGGCACAGTGTCGGGCGGCACAAGCGCGCCGGGGCCTTGTGGTCGGAGGACACCGATATCCACACATCATATGCAGCATACGCATGCAATCGACGCCGTGGCTTTTGCGATATGCTCAGTATACCCTCTCATGCGAACATTTGTTCGAATACGCCCATCTGCCGACTGGTTCTCCACATTCTCAACACGCCCCGCCAGACCACCCAAGCACCCCTAGTGAAAATCGACGGGCAGCGGCGGTGCATTGTGATCCCGGCCCCAACGCTTCGCATCGGGCACATCCATCTGGCCGCACAACACATTCCACACCACACGAGGCTCTTCGCCGGCGGCCAGCGCCTCCACCACCGTCATGCCATGCAACTTGGTGAGCCCCTGGTCATGGGCCAACGCCCTGCCATAGGAGCGACCGAACACTTCTTCGAGCAACTGCCAGAATTCCCGTTCACGCATGGCCCCAAGCATAACCGCGTCGGCACAGCGCCGCAAGAGGAGCCGACCAACCCAGCTTCGATATATCAGATGCGGCGCATAGACACGAAAAAGGCCCGCCACCAAAGCAGCGGGCCGACATTCATAGGCGAACGCCCGAATTCACGCCTCGACGGAATCGAGGTAATCCGCGACCATGCGCAGCATCTGCGATGTGCTCAGACCCAGCGATTCCGAGATGGACGCCAGCAGCTCGGAGCTGGCCTCCTTCTGGCCACGCTCGACTTCGGAGAGGTAGCCGAGGGACACGCCCGCCTTCTCGCTCACCTCACGCAACGTCTTGTGATCGCGTGTACGAAGGTCGCGCAGTACATGCCCGATCGCCTTGCGCAGGGACACTTCCTTCACCTCGCCCACGGTCTCACGACGGTGCACCATCGCGCGCGGACGCGCGGTCTCGGCGTCTTCCTCCTGCCACATGCGTGCGAGGGCGGCCTGATGCTCGTCCTTGGCCTTCTTTGCGGCACGGGCACGAAGAACCTGCTGCTGGGCGAACATCACCGCACGACGCTGGGCCGGAGTGAGTTCGCGCATGCGTGCACTGCCTGAGCGCACCTGCTCCGGAGTCTCAACCGACTTGACTTCAACTTGCTCGTTAACCATTGTCATCTGTTCCATCACGAACACCTTTCCTTTCCTACTACCCCTCATGAGTTTCCCTTGTCTCCATTATCGGAATTTTTTCCTGTGAAGAACCTGTGAATTCTCTCATTTTTCCCAGAACACAGGCCACGGTGAGATGTCTAACCAGTTCTCGCGAGCCGCGTAACGCTAATCTGAGCGCAAAATCACGTTCCTGTATTACGCTATGAGAAAAACACGGCACATCGAAGCCGATATACACGGTTCCTGCCGGTTTTCCCTCGTCGGGTCCGGGCCCTGCGACACCAGTGGTAGACAACCCCACGACTCCATGCGCATATTGCTCTTGGTAAAACAGATGGGCGGCCCCGCGGGCCATCTGCCGCGCGACTTCCGGGTCGACCGCGCCATGGGTCCGTAAGAGTTCCGCATCGACGCCCAACACCATCGCCTTGGCGTGAATGTCATACGTCACCGCAGAACCGAGGAACACGCTCGACGCCCCCGGAATCCGCACAAAGGAATCCGCGAGCAGACCAGCGGTGAGGGACTCTGCGCATGCAATCTTGAGTCCCCGGACGTCGCAGTGAGCAAGAATATGGCGCGCCTGTTCGTCGCAATACCGCTGTACATCGGCCACGTCGGTCACACCGGCGAGTTCGGCGACCTCGAAAAGTTCTGCCACACCTGCTCCCTCCACGTCGTCATCTGCATGCCGTTCACTCTCAGTGTGAAAAATTGTGCAGACATTGTGAATAACGGCGTGTTGTCTGCATGTTTTGCATATGCAACGGCAAAGCAACGGGCCCGCACACCGAAGTACGCGGGCCCGTATGCGATCGTTGCGACCGTTGGTCAGATATTCGCCTATTTGCGCGTCACCGCAGGTTTCGCGAACACGCCTCGCAGATACTCGTAACCGGAATACAGGCACAGAATGAGCGAGAAGTAGATGAGCGCATACGCGACAATGAAGTACACGGTCAACCACGCCGGCTGCGACACGGCATGCGTGAAGCTCCACACCGGGATCAGCAGCAATCCGAGACCCAGGCAGAGCGTGAATGTCTTGTATTTGCCCGCCTGCGACGCCGCGATCACCTTGCCGCCGTGGTCGATGACGAAGAACCGCATGATCGTGATGCCGATCTCACGCACCACGTAGAGTCCGGTGACGATCCAGCCAATCCACATGTTGCCAAATTCGTTGAAACAGGCGGCCACGACGAGCGCACCAAGCGTGAGCAGCTTGTCGGCGATCGGATCAAGGAGCTTGCCCAGTTCCGTCACCTGATTGTATTTGCGTGCCATCCAACCATCGATCTTATCGGTCGACGCGGCGATGATGAACACGATGGCGGCGCCCCACCGCATGCCGATGTTGCGGGCACCCCCTCTGATGTACT
>OGQQ01001280.1_pt1 | contig 20136 bp, 13 predicted proteins | sample 1553281 | NCBI WGS metagenome assembly OGQQ01 (sample SAMEA2579937, study PRJEB22360) | human gut metagenome | biome: human gut; feature: human-associated habitat; material: faeces | place: Denmark | collected 2008/2010 | reverse complement strand
GGATGTTGCGGAGGGCAGCTGGTATGCGCCCGCCGTCCTTTGGGCGCAGCGCGAGAAGATCGTTCTCGGCTATGACGACGGCCTGTTCCGTCCGGACAGCGGGGTGAGCCGCGAGGATATGATCACGCTGCTGTATCGCTATGCAGGCTCCCCGAAGACGAGCGGCAGGAAGCTTGCGGAGTTCCGCGACAATGCAAGCATCTCGGACTATGCCCGGCAGGCCATGGAATGGGCCGTGGAGAACGGCCTGATCCTCGGTTATGCAGAGGACGGCACCATCCGCCCGCAGTCTACGACGACCCGCGCGGAATTTGCGACGATCGCCGTGCGGTTCTACGAGAAGACGAATGCGTAAAAAGCACCTGCTTTGCCGACTGTCTGCGCTGCTTTTGCTCGTGGCGCTGACGGCCTGCCGCCGAGATATGATGGCTCCGACGGTGACACCGACGGAAACGGCGGTCACGCAGCCGACAGAGCAGCCCACGGAGGCACCGACGGAGGCCCCTGCGGAGTCTTCTACCGAGCCCCTTACGGAGGCTCCGACGGAGCCGGAATGGGAGCCGGAGTATAACGGCGCGCTCGGCTCTGCCGGGAGCCTGCGCGGCACGACCCTGCTCATCTCCATCTTTACGAATGATGCGCAGACCGCATGGGACGACGAGGCCGACCGCGAGGAGATGCTCCTGACGCTCAACCGCATGGACACGGCCGCGCAGTGGCTCACGGAGCAGGCGGCTGCATATGGCTCGGACGCTTCGTTCCTCTATGACTGGACCGCTGATCCGGACCTGCGCTATGATGCCTCGTTTTCGGAGCTTCTCGTCCGCGAGGATGGGGGCATGTATGAGGTGCAGGCCGATTATGTACGGGAAAACATCGACACCGAGTCTCTGCGGCAGAAATACCACGCGGACAATGTGGTCTACTTTTTCCTGTTCAATACGCCCTATGAGCATACGCCGAATCCCTGGTCTCTCGGCTTCTTGTCCAGCCCGGATTATGATATCGAATACGTCAACCTGTATATCCGCTTCGGAGACGTATTCGATGCGCCGCCTGCGACCTATGCCCATGAGATCCTGCATGCCTTCGGCGCGCCGGACCTCTATTATGTGGACACGGGCATCCCACAGGAGTTTGTCGATTACTGCAGTCAGACGGGCTGCAATGACATCATGTTCACCGTAAATGCGGGCGAGACGATTGACAGTGATTTCACGCCGATCGACGCCTATTATGTCGGCATCGGGGCACGCCCGGCAGAGGCGGATGAATGGGGCCTCGGTCCGAGCGAGTATGACGCAAACTGAATCCTGATATCACATGGAGCCGGTCCCCGGAAAGGGGATCGGCTCCGTTTTATGGATCTGCTTATTCGAGACCGTATGGCCAACCGCCAAGGCCGCCAAGGTCGTAGAGCTCGGAGTATCCGAGCGCTGCGAGCTTTTCGGCTGCAGCGCGGCTGCGCTTACCGGTCTTGCAGTAGACGAGGACCGGGCTACTCTGATCGGGCAGGGCCTCTGCAGCCGTCTCGGCGCTGATCTCGTCGACCGGCAGCAGCACGGCGTCTGCCAGATGGCCGGTGATGTATTCCTCTTCGTCGCGGACATCCACGACCGTGCCGTCGGGATGCGAGCGGATCATGGCAAGCGCCTGCTCGGCGTCTGCGGCAACAGGAATCATGGGTGGGCTCCTTTCAGGCCAGCTCGATCATGTTCGTATAGAGCTGATAGTACTTGCCGTGCTGCTCCAGCAGGTCGGCGTGGCTGCCGCGCTCGATCACGCGGCCCTGCTCCAGTACGAGAATGGCGTTCGCGTTGCGGACGGTCGACAGGCGATGCGCGATGACAAAGACCGTGCGACCGGCCATCAGGCCGTCAAGGCCCTTTTCGATGAGCTTTTCGGTGCGGGTGTCGACAGATGACGTCGCCTCGTCCAGAATGAGGACCGGGGCCTCCGAGACGGCCGCGCGCGCAATGGCGACGACGGTCGCCCCCGTCGCCTGCCAGAAATGGAGCGAGCCGAGGGTCTTTCCCGCGTCCGGCCAGTCCTGCGGCACGCGGCAGGAGAAGGTCTTCAGCTGCTCCGCAGCCTGTTCGGGCTGCACGGAATCATCGAGAATGCTGCCGCACAGCTCCGACACCTGCCGCGCCACGGCCTCCTGCTGGGCAAGCAGCGCGCGCAGCCGCTGCTTTTTCTGCCGCAGCTCGTTTTTTTCGCCGACCATCTGCAAATAGCGCTTCGCGTTTTCCGCAGAGCGCACGTACACGCCGCTCTGCTCCTTGACGGTCACGACCTGCATATCGCGCAGCAGCTGCACGGATTTGCGGATCGTTTCGGGGGAAACCTGATACTCCGACGAAAGCTTCGAGCGCCCGGAGAGCTTTTCCCCCTCTGCAAGCTGCCCGTCCGCGATCCGCACGGCTACGGAAACCGCAATCCGCATATATTGCGGGAGTTCTTCATTTTCCATCGCGGAATCCCCTCCTTTTTCCCGGAATAGAACTATTATATCAACTGACAACTTTCTTTTCAAGAAAGATTTTCAGTTTTTTGAATAAAAAAACAAGGCTGCGGAAAAGCAGCCTGAAAAAAGCGGCCGGGGAAGACAGAAAAACTGGCTTCCCCGGTTTTTGATGTGATCAGCAGCCTCAGCTGATGGATACGACGAACTGCCAGACCGGCTCTGCCAGAAAAAAGCCCAGCGCAGCCGAGCAGACGTTGGCGCACAAGCCGCACAGGAACGCGCGGCGCTTTGACCGGCCCCTGAGTGCGGCGCGGTAAATAAACGCCTCCAGCAGCGCGATCACCAGCTCTGCCGGGAAGAAGAGCATGAAATATCCCGGCCCGACGCCATTGTTGACGGCGAACAGCGCGAAATACCCGTGCAGCAGCCCCTGCGTCACGAGATTGACGAGCAGGAACGGCTTCCAGTTTTCTTTCAGCTTGAACCCGAACAGGAGCAGCACCACAAGCTCGATCAGAATCGTCGGCACAAACGTCGCGGCGAATTGCAGCAGATACCCCACGGACTGCAAAGGCGGCTTTGCCGTTTTCGCCGTCCAGTCGACCGTGACGGAGGACTGCAGCGTCCTGCGCGTCAGCACATCCGACAAAAACGTCTCGCCGGAGGCCGTGACCATCAGAATGCGGTATGTCTCCGGAACGCCGTAGTAGCGGAAGCTGTGCAGCATCGCGCCGGAGCCGTCCGGCTCGCCCGTCAGCTCGCCCCAGATGGGTGCGCACGTGGAACCCTGTGCAATGCAGGCGTGCCAGCCTGACGGAACAGCCGCGCGGAGCGCGGCCAGCAGCGCCGGGTCAAGCTCCCGCTCGTCCAGGTCATAGAGATTTTTCGCCCAGTCGCCCATGTCCAGCAGATCGAGATAATACTCCTCCTGCGGCGGCTGCTCGACCCGGACGACCAGCTGCGGCTTGGGGCCGAAGTCGGCGAAGACTGCTGTGGTCAGCAGCAGAAGCACGGCGAGCAGGAGCGAAAGTCTTTGCAAGAAGCGTTTCATTTTTTTCTCCTTTGTCAAGTGTTACGTGATGACGAAGCCTCCGTTGACAGGCAGAACCTGTCCGGTGACAAACGCTGCGTCTGCCAGATAGACCATCGCCCGCGCGATGTCCTCCGGCGTGCCCAGACGGCCCAGCGGCGTCTCCTGCGCCAGCTGGGGGAGTACCTCCGGCGGCAGCGCGTCCAGCATATCGGTCTTAATGACACCCGGCGCAACGCAGTTGACCCGGATGCCCGTGGGCGCCAGCTCCGACGCCAGCGACCGCGTCAGCGCGATCAGCGCGCCCTTGGTGGCGGAGTACGTCACCTCGCAGCTGGCACCACGCAGGCCCCAGATGGAGGATACGTTGACGATGCACCCGGCGTGCTCGTGGAGCATATGGGGCAGCACCGCCTGTATGGTGTGGAACGCCCCGTCCACGTTCACGGCGAAATACCGGCGCCACAGGGCGTCGGTGATATCCTGGAACAGCGCCTGTCCCGCCACGCCCGCGTTGTTCACCAGCAGCGACACGGGGCCGAGCTCGCCCTCCACCCGCCGCACCATCTCGTTCACCTGCACCCGGTGCGCCACGTCCGCCTGCACGGCCATGGCGCGGCCGCCGGCGGCGCTGATCTCCGCCACCAGCGACATGGCACAGTCCTGCCGTTCCCGGTAGTTGACGCACACGGCATAGCCCTCGGCGGCCAAGCGACGGGCCACCGCCCGTCCGATGCCCCGGGAGGAGCCGGTCACCAGCGCGATCTTTTCCATGGGATCATCCCCTTTTCACAGTCTTTCCCCGTGAGTATAGCAAATTTCCGCGGGAAAGGCAAGAAAAGTGTTGACAAACCGGGGCTGATAAGGTAATATACTATCGTTGTCTGCGCGGTTAGCTCAGCTGGTAGAGCACATGCTTGACGTGCATGGGGTCACAGGTTCGAGTCCTGTACCGCGCACCATGAAAAGACCCTCTTTTGTCTACCACGACAAGAGAGGTTTTTCTTTGCTTTCTGAGTAAATACTGGGCGAATAATAAAAAAACGGGCTTTGGAGAGGTCGATTGGCTACTCCGAAGCCCGTTTTTTGCGTTCAGCAGCAGAAATAGCCTGAAAACGCCGATGTGCTTTTTGTGTTTCTTTGCTCTGTAAAGAAAGAACAAAAGGATATAAGAAGCAGGACTCGAACCTCATAATCCTCGCAGATAAAAGGTCCTTTTGAAAAAAACACGGCTTTGCGTAGAAACACAGCGGCAGGTTAGAGTCTTCCTTTCTGCTCGCTGCGGTTGAAATAATAAATATTATTTTGAAATATGTCGAAAGCTGTTGAATACAAAGCGGTTTTATGGTATAATAATAAAAATTTTAATGTGCAATTTGCCGCGGCTGCTTTGAAACGGAGGAAAACACGATGGCTTATTCATACAACAGGCTTTGGAAGCTGATGATTGATAAGAAAATCAACAAAACAGCACTACGCCGAGAGGCAGGCATCACATCAAACGCCATGGCAAAAATGGGCAAGGATCAGCCGGTCAGCGTTGAGGTGCTGGCCAAAATCTGCCGTGTGCTTGATTGCACCGTGGGTGATATCATCGAGATTTTGCCGGATGATGCGGAGGAAACAAAATGACAGATCAGCAGATTTCAGCGCTTATTAACGCGTTGCGTTATACGAACCAAATCACACCGCTGCAAAAGGATATTTTGGACACCTGGGATGCTCTACAAAAAAAGCCCTTTGATGCTGACGCGGCGCACAGGCAGATCGTTTTCAACAACATGAATCATCCGGATTTGTTTGCGGCGATCAGCGCCATGCCGGATGTGATTCAAAAGCCGTTTGATGCGGTAACGCAAGAGGATATGATTTTTAACCTGCGGCGTCAATTGGATGGCCTGGCTGCGAAAGAAATGGAGGCACACATCAATGGCTATTTTGGATGAACTGGTAACTCAGATCGAAAACCCAGATCTGCGTGCGCGGATCGCCGCCGAGGTGGAGAAGCTCGCAAAACAGAAAAAATTCGGCCTGGTGTTTGAAGAGCACCTGCCGGAGTGCACGCCGCTGTGGGATATCCCGGTGAAGGCGGGGCACAAGGCCGCGCTCAAGACCGGCCATGTCAACGATTTTTTTACCGTGCTCAGGATCGAGGACGGTGTTGCCACTTGCCTCAATAAGGACAAAAGCGCCACGGCAGAGTTCCCTGTGGAGGAGCTTGTCTGCGTGGCGGAATTCGGCGAGCCCATTTACCCCTATCTCAAGCCCATCGACACGGTCTGCAACGCGCCGGACAGCGACCTTTGGCATACGCTGATCGAGGCAGATAACTACCATGCCCTGCAGCTTCTGGAATACCTGTACGCGGGCAAGGTGGACTGCATCTATATCGACCCGCCCTACAACACCGGTGCGCGGGACTGGAAATACAACAACGACTATGTGGACAATAACGACCAGTACCGTCACAGCAAGTGGCTGTCCATGATGCAAAAACGTCTGAAACTCGCCAAAAAGCTGCTCAATCCAAAAGATTCTGTACTGATCGTAACCATTGATGAGAAGGAGTATCTGCATCTGGGCTGTTTGTTAGAAGAATTGTTCTCTGAGGCAAATATGCAAATGATTAGCAGTGCGATAAATGGAAAAGGTGTGGCAAGAAACAGCGAGTTTGCAAGGGTGAATGAATATGTCTATATTGTTCGATTCGGAGAATGCGGGGTAAATCCACTTCCGTTACCAGATGAGTGGATAGGCAATGTAAAAACTTCAACAACAAAACAGGTGCGATGGGGAAGCTTGATGAGAAGCGGATCAGGCGCGCTGAGAAGCGATTCTCCGGGGTGTTTTTATCCGATATTTATATTGAAAGATAAAAAACGTTTTTTTGGTGCAGGCGAAGTCGTTCCAGCAGGAGTTGACAGAAGTACGGTTGAAGCGCCGGAAGGTACTATAGCACTTTTTCCTATACATGATGATGGTGTTGAAGGACGATGGCAGTATTCAAGAGACAAATTCTTAGAAATACAAAGAAAAGGATATGTGCGAATTAGCACTCAAACTACAAATGGAAAAGAAGCTACTCTTCGATACATTTCTGAAGGATGGCAAAAGAAGGTTGAATCTGGTCAAATAGCGGTGTTGGGCAGAGCGGATGATGGCTCGGTGATAATAGACGATAGTGATTATGAAAAAGAGTTTATCCCTGGAAATCAGTGGTGGATACCAGCACATGACGCAACAGAATTCGGAAGTAAGCTCTTAGCTAGCTTTATCGGAAAAAGATTTTCCTTCCCAAAATCGCTCTATGCTGTTCACGATGTTATCCGATTCTTTGCTGCCAACAAGCCCAATGCTCTCATTGTTGACTTCTTCGCAGGCAGCGGCACGACCATGCATGCCGTGAACCTCCTCAATGCCGAGGATGGCGGGCATCGCCGCTGCATCATGGTGACCAATAACGAGGTGTCTGACGCGGAGGCAAAGGAAATGTCCAAGCGCGGACTCAAGCCCGGTGATGAAGAATGGGAAAAGCTCGGCATCGCCCGCTATGTCACATGGCCGCGCACGGTCTGCTCCATTGAAGGTCACGATGTAAACGGCAATCCGCTCAAGGGCAACTACATTAGCAGTGACATTTCCATGGCGAACGGCTTCAAGGCGAATGCTGCCTTCTTCAAGCTGGGCTTCCTTGACAAAAACGCTGTGGCGCTGGGCAGACAGTTCAAGGAAATGCTGCCGACCTTGTGGATGAAAGCCGGTGCACACGGCGCGTGCCCCGCTCTCGGCGAGACTGTGCCGGAGATGCTCATCCTGCCGGAAAACAGGATGGCGGTGCTGGTGGACGAGAGAGCGTACATAGCATTCTCTGAAAAGCTGGACGAGCATCCGGAGATCGAAACCGTGTTCCTCGTGACGGACTCCGATAGCGGCTACCGGGACATGATCTCCGGGCTGGATGTCAAGGAAAGCTACCAACTCTACAGAGATTATCTCGACAATTTCCGCATCAACGCGGTCAGGAGGTAAGCGGACATGAAAGTTGAATTATTCCCGTTCCAGAAAACGGCGCTTGCCAGACTGCGTCAGAGCGTAGCAACCGCGCTGGGCAACTATCGGAGCACGCACACGCCGCAGGTGGTGTCTTACACCGCACCCACGGGAGCCGGTAAGACCATCGTTATGTCTGCGCTGATCGAGGATATTTATTACGGAGATGAGCTGTACCCCGAGCAGCCCGAGGCCATTTTCATTTGGCTGTCCGATTCCCCGCAGCTCAATGAGCAGTCGCGGCTGAAGATCGACCTGAAGGCGGACAAGATCCGACTGAACCAGTGCGTTGTCATCAGCGACGACGCCTTTGATATGGAGACGCTGGAGGATGGACACATTTACTTTTTGAACACGCAGAAGCTCTCCAAATCCAGCAACCTGACAAAGCATTCCGACGGACGGCAGTACACCATCTGGGAGACACTCTCAAACACCGTGCGCGAAAAGGGCGACCGGCTGTACTTCATCATCGACGAAGCCCATCGCGGTGCGCAGGGTGCAAGAGATCTTACGAAAAACACCACCATCATGCAGAAGTTCCTGAAGGGCTCCGAAGCTGATCGTCTCCCGCCAATGCCGGTGGTCGTCGGAATGACGGCTACACCGCAGCGTTTCAACCGGCTGGCGGAAGGCATCCAGTCCACCACGCACTATGTGAAAACCACAGCGGACGAAGTTCGCGCTTCCGGCCTGTTGAAGGATCACATCGTCATTACCTATCCCGAACACAGCGGCAACGATATGGCGGTGTTGCAGGCGGCTACCGACGAATGGCGGCACAAATGGGATCACTGGTATCAATACTGCTATGAGCAACACTACGGGCAGGTCAATCCGATCCTCGTCATCCAAGTTCAGAACGGCAGCGGGCATCAGATTTCCGCAACCGATCTGGACGAATGCCTGCGCATCATGGAAGAGCGGCTTGGCGACCGCTTCCTCGAGGGGCAGGTCGTCCACGCCTTTGGCGAGGGTACGCCGACGATTCAGATCGGCGGTCTGGGTGTGCCCTACTGCGAGCCGAGCCGCATCGCCGATGACAAGCGCATCAAGGTTGTTTTCTTCAAGGAGACGCTGACCACAGGATGGGACTGCCCCAGAGCAGAGGTTATGATGTCCTTCCGCCGTGCAGTGGATCACACCTATATCGCGCAGCTTCTGGGCAGAATGGTGCGCACGCCCACCCAGCAGCACATCAATGTGGACGAGACGCTGAACGACGTGCATCTGTATCTGCCGCAGTTTAATGAGGCAACCGTCTATGACGTCGTGAAGGCGCTGCAGGACGAAGAAGGCGCAACGATCCCTACAGATATCGAAGCCGAAGAAATGGGCTACGATAACTACGATACCTTGAGCCTTCGGCCTACATATCAGTCTCAGCCGCGCCAGCCCGGTAGGACGCGCGTTACGGATCCCAATCAGCTTACACTGTTTGATCTGCCCGGATTTGGAGACAATCCGCCGGAGCAGCCGAGCGGAGAAACAACGTCGGTAACTCCTGTGGTACCGCAGCAGCCCGCATCACAGATGCCTGCGGCACAAACGGCAGGAACAGCGCCCGCAGCACCCACTGCTCCGACACAGACAACCACGGTCACACAGCCGGTCACGCCTCCTCCGATTACTCCTGCCCCGGCAACCCTGCCGCAGGATTACCCGGACATTGACCGTGAAGCTGTGGTGAAGGCCATCAATGACGCAGGCCTTCTGACATACAACGTGCGCAGAGTGCGCATCACCGATTATCTCAAATCCATGTACGCGCTGGCTCGTTTCCTGACGCATACCCGTATCGAGCCTTCATTGTATCGACATGGACGCGAAGGAAACGGTCATTTCCGATATCGTCGAAAAGATCCACGAGCACATCGGCTTGCTGAAACGTCAGGGCGTATATGACGACCTTGCCGGACAGGTGCTTCAGTTCAAACTGAGCGCACAGATATTTGATGTGTTCGGACGGTCGATCGACGACTACGCGATCCACGATCTTTTCTCTACCACGGATACCGACATCGAGCGGCAGTTTCGCTTGGCGGAAACGCGCCTCGGCAATGAAGGCGTCGGGAACGCCTATGTGAACCGGTATTACGATGAGAATGACGTTCTGAATCTGAAGATTCAGGTCATCATCTTCGCGGCGAACGTGGATTGCATGAACGCGCTGAACGATTACGCGCAGCAGAAGTTCCATGATCTGAACGACGTGAATCGCCGCCGCACGGTCACCCTGCCGGAGAAATTTAAAAAGAAGTATGATGACATCGTTTCGGACGGCGATATCATCAGTAAGCATAACTTCCGCCTGCCGGAGACCATTCGCGTTCCGCATGAAATGGAAGGCGTCCTCTATAGGAACCATCTGTTCGTAGACGATTCCGGCACCGCGCTCATCAATCTGAACGGCTGGGAGCGCAAGGTCATCGCGGAAGAGGAACAGCATGAAGATTTTGTTTGCTGGCTCCGCAATCCGTCAAGAGGCTCATGGGCGCTGTGTATTCCGTATGAGATCGACGGTGAAAAGAAGCCGACATACCCGGATTTCCTGATCATTCGCCGTGATGGCTCGGATTACGTTGTGGACATTCTGGAGCCGCACGATCCGACACGGCAGGATAACCTTGGAAAAGCAAAAGGCTTCGCCGAATACGCGCGTCAGAACCCCGGCGTCGGCAGGATCCAGCTTATTCGGATGCAGCGCGACTCTGTCGGCAGAGAGCGGGCGTTTCGTCTGGATATGTCCAAGAGTTCCATTCGTGATAAGGTTTCCCGCTGCGCCAGCAACGATGAGCTGAATCGCATCTTTGAAAGCGACGGATTCTTTCAATAAGAGATAAAGGAAGAAAAGCAGATGAACGAACAAGCAATCGTCAGCAAAATGCACGAGTACCTGCACACGGCCACAAAAGAACTCTGTGCATGGCTTGCAAAAATGCTGCCCCGCGTCGGCGAGGAGTGGTGGCAGGTATGCGTGATGGACAACCTATCATTCGCTCAAAAGCAATACGCAACAGAAAGCGGCTACTCGAAGCTGGAGGATCTTGATCTTGCAGCCATGCTTCGTGTTGCCGATAAATCATGGTACGACATGCGTTCATTTGCCTATCTTCCAACCCGCGACCGTCAATGCGTCCGGGACATGATGAAGGTGCGCAACAACTGGGCGCATCTTGCCGGAGCCATCGCCGACAAGGATATCGTGCTGCGTGATCTGGATACCATTCTGGCGTTCTTTGAGAACGTGATGGTAACCAATAAATACACGCAGGGCATCGAAGATTTCCGGCGCGAAGTTGAGAATGCCGATTTCTCCGCCGTCTTTGAAACCGAGACGGTCAAAGTGAAAGCACCGGAACCGGTGCAGGCAAGCGCGGACGGCATTCAGGAAAAGGATCGCGTCTATCTCACCGGAGATCCAAACACCAAAGGCATGGTGTTCTCCGTCACGGACATTGGCGGCACCAAGCGATACGAAGTATTCGTCGACGGCGAAATCAAAACCTTCTATGAAGGACAGATTCAGAAGATCGATTCCGCGCCGTCCTACAGCTGGGTGGATTTGAGCACACTGCAAAGCAACCTGACGGCATACGAAATCAACAACCCTTCGGCGGGCAATTTATATTCGCTGAACGCGGCAAGAATCGATTTCGTGCCGTATCAGTTCCGCCCCGCTCTGAAGCTTATCAAATCGGATGAGCCGAAGATCCTGATCGCGGACAGTGTCGGCGTCGGCAAAACGATCGAAGCCGGCCTGATCGTGAAGGAACTGGAAGCCAGAAGCGAGCTGGACAATATCCTGATCATCTGCCCGAAGCCTCTGGTAGCAGAGCGGAAATGGGAGCTTGAAATGAAGCGCTTCGATGAGGATTTCATCCCGCTCGACGGCGCGATCCTCCGGCAGGCCATATCCGACACCCACCGAGACGAAGAATGGCCGGTACGCTATAACAAGGCTATCATTCCGTATTCCATTTTGGACAGCCGCGTATATGAGGGCGAAGATCACCGCAGAGGTAAGCAGTACGGGCTTCTGGATCTCGACCCCGCGCCGCACTTTGATCTCGTGATCATCGACGAAGCGCATCATATCCGCAACGGCAGTCTGGACAAAGACAAAGCATACGCATATAAGTGTGTCCGGTACTTCTGCGAGCACGCGGATGCAGTCATCATGCTGACCGCCACCCCGCTGCAGACCAGCGATGACGACCTTTTCACGCTGATGAATCTGCTGCGCCCGGACGTCATCATGGACAAAGATGTGTTCCGCATGATGTCCAGACCCAACGAATTCATTTACAGGTGCTCCCACGCGATACGCGGAGCGGGCGAAGGATGGCAGGAAGTTGCCATTGCCGAGCTGCAGAATATCCGATCCACACAGTGGGGCGAAAATATCATTGCCAAGAATCCACTGTACGCAGACGTTCTGGCACGACTGGCAAGGCCGGACATTACACGCGAAGAACGCGTCAAACTCGTTTCCGACGTGGAATCGCTCCACAGCTTCAACACCATGCTGAACCGGACACGCAGAAAGGATATTCAGGATTTCTGCATCCGCCGGTCTTACACGGTCGAAACCAGCTTCACCCCGCAGCAGTACGACCTGCATAACGAACTGCTGAGATTTGAATACGAAGCGCTTTCCAAACTCCACAATGTGCGCTGCATTCCCTTCATGATGAGCACGATCCGACGTCAGGCGGCAAGCTGCATCTTCGGGCTCGCGCCCCACATCCGAGATCTGATCACACGGCGCTTTGACCAGATGGTTGAAGATCCGGATGTAGACATGGATGAGTACGATCTGGACGGTAAAGCCACGTCCACATTGATGGCGTTGGCTCATCATGTGCTGGAGCTCGCAGATCTGCTGCCGGAAGACGACCCGAAGTTCGACAGCATCTGCACGGTGATCGACGAAAAGCAGAAGCTAGAAAACAACAAGATCATCCTCTTCAGCTCGTTCCGGCATACACTTGCCTATCTGGAAAAGAAGCTGCGCAGCTGCAATTATCGTGTCGCGCAGATCAACGGCAGCGTCAAGGACGATGACCGTCGCGCACTGCGTGAACGGTTTGAGCTGGACAAAGCAGACCCGGATGCGCTGGACATCCTGCTCTTCACAGAGGTAGGCTCAGAGGGTTTGGACTACCAGTTCTGCGACACCATGATCAACTATGATCTGCCATGGAACCCGATGCGCATTGAACAACGTATCGGTCGAATCGACCGTCGCGGCCAGAAGAGCGAAGCGGTCAACATTTATAACATTATCACAGCAGACACCGTGGACGCGGACATCTACTCCCGCTGCTTGATGCGAATTGGCATATTCGAGCGCAGCATCGGCGAATGCGAAGAAGTACTCGGCGCAATCGGTGCGCAGATCGAGCAGATCGCTGTGAATACCGCTTTGACCGATGAAGAGCGACGTCGCAAGCTGGAGCAGATGGCAGATAACGAAATCCGCCGCATGCAGGAACTCAGCAAGCTGGAGGATGAAGAGCGGGCGCTGTTCGGTTTCGATCTCTCAAACTACACAGCAGCAAAGGAAATTAAGGACGCAGAAAGCCCGTGGATTTCGCCACTCAGCATTCAGCGGCTTGTTGAACGTTATTTGAGAGACCGGCTCGGCGAAGGCCAGTACATCATCGGCGCATCTGAACTCAAGCAGATTCGTCTGAGCCGTGAAGCTCGGTTAACGCTTCTTGAAGATTTCCGCAGGCTGTCAAATATCAAATCGGCATTGAAGCGCAGATGGGAGAATTACCTGAAGGGCTCCGAGCCGATGCACCGGCTGACATTTACATCGGAGACCGCGTCGAAAGAACGGCGGGCGTTCTTCATTACCCCCATGCATCCGCTAGTCAAGCAGGCAGCCAAATACTACGCCACCAGTCAGGTGTCGTATATCCATTTGGAATACTATTCCGAGGAACTGCCGGAGGGTACATATCCGTTCTCCATTTACGCGTGGAGCTATGTCGGGCTGAGCCCGATGTTCCGCGTCGTGCCGATTTGTGAGAACGAACTGCTGGCGGCAGAGCTCACGGATATCCTACAGGACGCGGATACTTCCACAACCAGCATTACTGTTGACAAGGGCACGTGGGCTGGCTTGGAAGGTATGCACATTGATCTATGGCAGCGAGAAAAAGAGACGTATCTCGCCGGAATCCAGAGCACTGCAAACTATAAGCTAGAGAGCATCAGCAGTAACTACAGGAACCGGAAGAGAACGCTGGAGCAGAAAATCCGTGACGCATTCGACGAGAAGATTCGCAGGATGTACCAGAGCGAGCTCGGCACCGCTACCGAAAAATATCAGATAAAAGTTGGCGAAATTAACGACCGCGCTTCCCGCGCGGATATCCACACATCTCTGATTGCAAACGGCATCATCGAGATCAAGAGGGGTTAATCATGAGCAACATTGCTGACAGAGTCAGGACAGCACAGGATAAGGACGGAATGCTGCGCCGTGCATTGGAACGCATCATTCAGCTTTATACGGATAAGTCGCACTTTGTATATGAGCTCCTGCAGAACGCAGAGGACGCGGAAGCCACAAGTATTCGATTTATCCAACACTCAGACCGGCTGGAAGTATTGCATGACGGAAAGCCATTCACGTCGGCAAACCTTCAGGGGATCTGCGACATCGGAAAATCTGACAAAGTAGATAATCTGAATCAGATTGGCGAATTCGGTGTTGGATTTAAATCGGTTTTCGGCATCTGTGACACAGTTCGGCTGTATAGTGAACCGGCTCATTACAGAGGGGAAATGGTCGGCGATGCTGTCCCCTTCGCTGTGAAAATTAAGGACTTCACGAGGCCGGGGGATATCCCGACGGAGGAAATGCCGAGGACTTATACCACTCGTTTTGTGTTTCCTTTTGCGGTGGGGCACACCTATTCGGGATTTAAAACGCTGCCCGCGCTCGTGGACACGCTTGCGAGGAAGCTGCAGAATCTCGGCATTACGACGCTTCTCTTCATGAATCACCTTGAATTGATCGAGTATCAGATCGAGACAGAGGATGAGCCCATAACAGGCGAATATTTGCTGGAGAAGCAAATGATTAACGACCACTGCTCGCTGGTCTCAGCCCTTGGTGTTTCGGAAAAAGAAAAAAGCGATCCGGAAAATACGGAGATGATTTCCTATCTAAAGTTTTCCCGCAAGCTGGAAAGGTATCCGCTCAGGACAGTGGATATTGCTTTTCCTATCAAAGAGGAAAACGGCGTATATCAGTGCGTCAAGGCCCCCAACCCCTATGTTTCCGTGTATTTCCCCACAGAAACAGAAAGTAAATTGGACTTTATCGTTCAGGGGCCTTTCCGCACAACGCCGAACCGCAGCAGCATTCCCTCAGATGATGCCGACAATATTTACCTCGCAGGAGAAGCGGCGACGTTGCTTCGGGAAAGCGTTCTAGAACTGAAGGCAAACGGACGGCTGAGCATGAGCTTCGTTAAGGCACTGCCCATAGACGAAGACAGATTTGATACGTTCGGCCTCTTCCTCCCGCTTTACGAAACCGTCCGGGATTTGTTCCGAAGCACCGCCGTTATTCCTACAAAGGCTGGCAAGTATGTTCATCCGAAATATGCAAAGATTGCAAGACAGGAAAGACTGGCGTCAGTCTTTTCGGACGAGCTGCTCACTCAGCTGATAAACGACGGCGGCAAATACTGCTGGCTTCCGACGTTCCTTACGGAAACGAACAGAGAGTACAAGCACGTCCTCGATTATATGACGGGAGAACTCGGCGTACAGGTAATTCGCCCGGAGGATCTCCGAGGTTTCTTTGCCTCGAATCCGAAGTTCCTTCCAGCGCAGTCAATCGACTGGCTGGTCGATCTGTACGGCATTTTTGAAAATATACCCGGCGCGTTCTCAAAATCAAGGTATGAAACGAATATGACCACGGCAAACATCGTGAAGACCGCCACAGGCACATTCGTTGCTCCTTTCCGGCGTGAAGGCAAAACATACATTCCGAACGTTTTCCTTCCGTCCCCCAAAATCCGCAGCGCAGACATCAATTTTGTGGATGCAACGCTGTACGAAAGATGCCGCCATTTCTTCGATGACATCCTCCAGTTGCAGAAACCAAACGAATATGAGTTCCTAATCAAAGACATAAAGAAGCGCTATGAGAGCGGGCACATCTATGATGATCAGCATATCGAAGACATCAAGGCGCTTTTCAAATACTTAAAACGTGAAGAATACGAAGATGAAGTTAATCGGATCATTCGAGAGCTCCTTGCCCTCAGATGCACCGACGGGAAAATGCGCAGCTGCTACGCTTTCAGGATTTTTCTCCCGATCAGCACTGAAGGGATCAACGTAGAGAGCTACTATAGGAACCTTGGGCAAAACGTGTTCTTCGCCGATGTAGATTTTTATAACAACCATGGTATTGAATCGCCGATGCTGTTGGCGCTCGGCGTGCGTAATTCCATCACGATCGGAGATAACACCGTATCGGGCACCTACGAAACAGGGTCTCGCGGGAAACAGCCGGAATGGTGGACAACCGGCGATTTCCGTTGGAAATTCTCAACGGATGCGTTAAAGGATGTTCTCAAGTACATATCGGCGCATCCCTCGGCTAAAGATTCGATACTGAAATCGCAGGCGATCATGAAGGTGTTAACCGTCAACGAAAGTAGGCTTTGCGGGCTTGTGCATATTGGCGGCAGCACCGTCCCGAACAAGGAGAATGAGCCGTGCGAGATGATTCACATTCTGCGCGGCGAAAGAATCTGGGGATGGGACGGCAAATGGCTGTATACCGAATCCGGCGAGCTCGTTTCACCCAAGGCGATTTCAAAGCATGATATCAGTACTTCCATCTACGGTAGGATCAAGCCGGACTCCGTGATTTTCAGTCTCATTGGCTTCAAAAAGACTGACGCGGACGAAGTGGACGAACTGAAGAAGACCATCCCGCAGGAAAAACTGGAAGCGTATTTCGAGAGCGAGCTGCGCCAGCGCTACGGTATCTCTACTGCCGATCTAAATGAGCGATACGGATCGTCAGTCAATTATGAGAGTGTCGAAGAAGACGCGTCGCCCCCGTTCCCGACATTGCATGTTCGCAGCTGGGATGCGCTGCGAAAGCACGCAGCAGAGATGCTCATCTATGCTGATCCAGTACGCTATGAAGAGAAAATCCGGAGCATACGTGTTAGTAATCGCCCGCGAGAAGCAAAGGCATACCTGTCGAATATGTACAGGCACGAAGGAAATAACCGATTTAAATTTGCCTGTCAGCTTTGCCATGAAACCTGTTCCTCGTTCGAGGCAACGGAGATATTCCTGAAACCGGAGACGGAATTGGATCCTGTAAATCTTTGCCTTTGCCCTAACTGCGCCGCAGCTTATCGTCGCATGCGATCAAACAAGGATCTCATGGACTCCGTCCGCAGAGCATTTCTTACGATGAAGGATTCAGAGATTGAAAATGGCGACTATGTTGCGATATCGATCGATGATGACGATGAGCTTTGGTTTACGCAGACTCATTTTGCTGAGATCCGAGAGCTGATGAAGTTCACGGAGGAAGTAAAGAGCTCCAAGAAAGCTGCTCCGTCAACGGTCAGCACGGATGATGGAAGCGAAAAAACCGGCATGTCCGTCTATTCCGGCTACATCGGCAAGACCATCCGTCGAAAGGATGGCTTTGTCGGAAAAGTCACGGACGTAACCACAGACGGCGATAATGCTTACGTTCAGGTGCATGTTACCGGTGGCAAAGATGCAGGTAAAGATACCAAGATTCAGCTCTCGTTTATCCTGAAAAACAAAGGCGTCTATAGCGTTTCGGACGAATAGGCGTCAAAGAATACGACAATTGCCACTGTTTTAGCTAGTGGTAATCTGTTAACCGACATCATAATTGAGGGAAAACGGATGATAGTTTCAGAATTAAAACTATACGATTTCAGAAAATTTCACGGTAATCCGGGCCTGTCTGTGACTTTTCATAAAGGGCTCAATGCGATTATTGGTGAAAATGACTCTGGGAAAACAGCGATTATTGATGCGCTGAAGCTGGTGCTTTTAACGCAAAGCAATGAGTATATACGCCCGACAGAGTATGATTTTTATCAGAGTCCAGATGGTGAATCAGTTTCCGAGTTTAGGATTGAATGTACGATTTCTGAGTTCTCGCTCAATGAAGCAAAAAACTTTATTGAGTATCTAAGCTTTGAAAAAGAAGGAGATGCAGTAAAATACGATCTTCATTTGCATTACCGGGCGTGGAAAGAGGGAAGCCGTAAGATATTCCATGAACTTAAAATTGGGGATTCTGACGACAGCATTTCCATAGACGGGAAAGCACGAGAATTGCTTAAGGCAGTGTATTTAAAACCTCTGCGTGATGCGGAAAGAGAAATGAGTGCCGGACGCAGCTCGCGAATTTCACAAATATTGTTTAATCATCCTGCTTTTAAAGATAAGACGGATCATGAGCTAATTCGTATTTTCAAAGATGCAAACCGTGATATAGAAAGGTATTTTACCGAGGATGACGAAGGAAAGGTGATTTTACACAGCATAAGAGATAATCTGGCTTCTTTTAATGAAAAAGATCAGCCCAGCAATGCAGAACTCAAAACTTCGGACATTCAATTAAAATCCATTTTAGAGAGCCTTTCGTTAAACGCGCCAGAGATTCAACCAGGGCTTGGAGAGCTTAACCTGCTTTTTATTGCTGCTGAGCTACTGTTGCTGAAGGATGACACCGACGGCGGCTTGAAACTTGCAATGATTGAGGAATTGGAAGCGCATCTCCATCCACAGGCACAGTTGCGGCTTATTAGTTATCTTCAAAATGAATACAGCGAAAACGACGTTCAGATCATTATCTCAACACACAGCCCTATATTAGGATCAAAGATAAACCTTAAGAATTTGATTTTAATAAAAAATGGACGTGGCTATGATTTATCTGAAGGGGAAACAGCGCTGAATAAAGGCGATTATCTGTTTTTGCAGCGATTCCTTGATGCTACAAAGTCCAATCTTTTCTTTGCAAAAGGGATAATAATGGTCGAAGGCGATGCGGAGAATATACTGATACCTACCATTGCGGAAATCCTCGGTTATCAGTTGGAAAAGAATGGCGTTTCAATAGTGAATGTCGGCAGCACTGCGTTCTTAAGATATAGTCGTATTCTGGTGCGTTCTGATAATAGTGCTATCGGCATTCCAGTATCAATAGTAACAGATTGCGATGTTAAGCCTTTTGACGTTGATCCTGAAACAAAAGAAAAAACCTTCAAGGAAAAGGTTGAGGAGTCGGAAGCTGTCATCTGCGAAAAAACCACCAAGTATCAGATCGGATCTGTACATGCGTTTGTATCCCCTCGCTGGACGTTGGAATACTGTATAGCTATGAGTTGCCTGAGCAAGGAGTTCCATAGAGCCGTTCACTTTGGAAAGAAAATACTCCATGCAAGAGACTATATCTCCCTTACAAATGCAAAAATACAGGAAGCTGACAATGATACAGCGGCAGAATTTGAACATTGGAAAGATTTGTCGAGAGCAGAGAGGGCATATAATATCTATTCATTGATGCTCGACAGCGAAGGAAGAAGTGGATTGAAAGCAATTGTGGCACAATGCTTGTCATCGCTTATTCGGTGGAACACATCTGAAATTCCAGATGGGGTGCCACAGGAAAAAATGTTCGATCTCGATCTGTATAGATTCAAAGCGGATGGCAGCAAACGGGACGAAATGAAAAGGGCGATTGAAGGAGATCCATATTTGAAATACATAGTTGATGCTATCAAATATGCCGCAGGTGTAGTGTAGGAGACAGTGCTTATATGACGGAATGGGATGTCACGGAAAACGATATACAAAGGACGGAAAGCGTTTTACTCCCGAGAGGCTGCAATTTTGCTGATGATGCAAAGGCAGTTATTCGGTGTTGGGAGTCAAAAGATGTTTCTGCTTGCCCCGGAAGTGGAAAAACTACCGTTTTACTTGCAAAACTTAAGCTCCTTGCGGATAAAATGCCATTGAACAATGGCGCAGGCGTATGCGTGCTTTCACACACTAATGTGGCTGTCAACGAGATAAAAAGCCGCCTTTCTGATTGCGCGGACAAACTGATGGCCTATCCGAATTATATTGGAACTATTCAGTCATTTATTGATCGATTTGTAACAATGCCATATATCAGGCAAAAATATGGAAGAACAGTCCAGCCTGTTGACGATGATATATATGCAGAGCATCTTTTGCAAGTTATTAATTCTGGGCAGTCTTCTCAATTGCGATGTTTAGTGGATAATCAGTATTCAGCTAATAATGCAATATATAAAAACAAAGTAGCATTTGTTAAAGCTTTGTCGCTTGATGATGCTGGTAACCTTCGTCTACAAAACCAAAGGAGACCGCTTGCAGGCTCGACAACAAAATCGGCAGAACAATTTGCCGCTGCGCAACAGACGGTATTATTTACAAACGGATTAATTAGATACGGAGATACATATCCTCTCGCGTGTGAAGCCATTTCATCTTTAAGTGACGAATATACAAA
>OGQQ01001277.1_pt1 | contig 20169 bp, 18 predicted proteins | sample 1553281 | NCBI WGS metagenome assembly OGQQ01 (sample SAMEA2579937, study PRJEB22360) | human gut metagenome | biome: human gut; feature: human-associated habitat; material: faeces | place: Denmark | collected 2008/2010 | reverse complement strand
TGCCCCTCTGGCAGACCGGGATTTCAACTGCATCAGCGACGGCCAGCGCCAGCGCATCCTGCTGGCCCGCGCCATCTGCCAGCAGCCGGAGATCCTCCTGCTGGACGAGCCCACCTCGTTTCTGGACATCAAGGGCAAGATCGAGCTGCTGACCATCCTGCAAAAGCTGGCCCACCAGCAGCACCTTGCCGTCATCGTCAGTCTGCACGAGCTGGACATGGCCCAGAAGATCGCGGATGCAGTGGTCTGCGTCTCACCGCAGGGCGTTTCCGGCGTGCTGACGGCCAAAGAAGCCTTTGCACCGGAGAACATCCAAGCCCTTTACGACCTGAGCCGGGAGCAGTACGAAGCCCTGTTCGGCCCCCCAAAGCCTCTGAAACCCAAGTTTGAAAACTACGTCCGCAGCGGGCAGAAGCTGCTGCGCTGCGGCTACACCACCGGCACCTGCGCGGCGCTGGGGGCGGCGGGGGCAGCCCGGCTGCTGCTGACCGGGAATCCCCCGGAGACTGTCGCCCTCCGCACCCCGAAGGGCATCGTGGTGGAAGTGGCCCCCCTGTTCTGCCGCAAAACGGACGCCGGGGCCGAATGCGCCATCGAAAAGGACGGCGGCGACGATGTGGACGTGACCACCGGGCTGCCGGTGATCGCCTCTGTCGCCCTGCTGCCCGACACCACGGACATCCGCATTTCCGGCGGCAAAGGAGTAGGCCGGGTGACAAAACCCGGCCTCGACCAGCCGGTCGGAGAAGCCGCCATCAACCATGTCCCCCGTCAGATGATCGCCGAGGCACTGAAAAGAGAGGCCGAAAATGCCTGTTACACCGGTGGCTTTGCTGTGACCCTCTCCATCAAGGGCGGCGAGGAGGTGGCCAAGCGTACCTTCAACCCCCACATCGGGGTCGAGGGCGGGCTGTCTGTGCTGGGCACCAGCGGCATCGTGGAACCCATGAGCCAACAGGCCATTCTGGACACCATCCAGCTGGAAATGAACCAAGCCGCCCTGCGGGCCAAAGCAGCCCCCGGCCCCCGGCGGCTCATCCTTGCGCCCGGCAACTACGGGCTGGACTACCTCCACGGGACTTACCCGGAATTTGCCGTCCTCCCGGTGGTGAAGACCTCAAACTTCATCGGTGACACGCTGGATATGGCCGCTGCCGCCGGATTCGAGGAGGTGCTTTTGGTGGGCCATGTGGGCAAGCTCGTCAAGCTGGCGGGCGGCATCATGAACACTCACTCCCACACCGCCGACTGCCGTACGGAGCTGTTCTGCACCCATGCGGCCCTCTGCGGTGCGCCCCGTGAAGTCTGCGCTTCTTTGATGGACGCCGCCACCACCGACGCCTGTCTGGAGATATTAGACGCTGCCGGGCTGCGGGAACCGGTGCTGAAAAGCTTGCTTTCCGCCATCCAGCTTCACCTTGACCGCCGCGCGGCAGGGGCGTTCCGGGTGGGGGCGATCCTGTTTTCAAACCAGAATGGCCCACTGGGCCAGACCGAAGCCGCCGCACAGTTATTGCAGCACTGGAAGGAGTAACGCATTATGGTACATTTTGTCGGAGCCGGACCCGGTGCGCCGGACCTTATCACCCAGCGCGGAGCCGCCCTTCTGCAAGGAGCAGACTGCATCATTTATGCAGGGAGCCTTGTGAACCCCGCCCTGCTGGGGCTGGCAAAGCCCGGCTGCGCCCTTTACAACAGCGCCGAGATGACGCTGGAACAGGTGCTCGACGTCATGCGGCAGACGGAAGCGGCGGGCAAGACCACCGTGCGGCTCCACACCGGCGACCCCTGTCTCTACGGTGCCATCCGGGAGCAGATGGATGCCCTTGACGCTGCCGGAATTTCCTACGATGATACCCCCGGCGTTTCCAGCTTCTGCGGGGCGGCGGCGGCCCTGAACGCCGAGTACACCCTGCCCACTGTCAGCCAGACCGTCATCATCACCCGGATGGAGGGCCGCACCCCTGTACCGGAAAAGGAAAAGCTGGCAAGCCTTGCTTCCCACGGGGCGACCATGGTGATCTTCCTCTCCATTGGCCTCATTGATAAGGTGCAGGAAGCGCTGCTGCAGGGCGCTTACACCTCCGCCACCCCTGCCGCCGTGGTCTATAAGGCAAGCTGGCCGGAGCAGAAAATCGTGCGCTGCACCGTCGGAGCGCTGGCCGAGAGCACCCGCCGGAACGGCATCACCAAAACCGCCCTCATCGTGGTGGGGGATTTTCTCGGCACCCGGTACGAGCGCAGCAAGCTCTACGACCCCGCCTTTACCACCGCGTTCCGCAAAGGAGCCGACCGGTGACCCCCGCCTACGCCGCCTTCACCGAAAGGGGACTGCGGCTGGCTGAAAAACTGGCCGCTTCCCTGCCCGGCAGCGTGACCCGCTGCGGCCATGGCGGGCCGGCTTTAGCCCAGTGGACAGCGGCGGAGTTTGTCCGCTCGGATGCCTTGGTATTTGTGGGGGCCGTCGGCATTGCGGTGCGGGCCATTGCGCCCCATTGCCAAAGCAAAGCCAGCGACCCCGCCGTGGTCGTGCTGGACGAATGCGGACGCTTTGCGGTGCCAATCTTGTCCGGCCATTTGGGCGGGGCCAACGATCTGGCACGCCAGCTTTCTGCGCTCTGCGGGGCGGTGCCGGTCATCACCACGGCGACAGATGCCAACGGGATTTTCGCGGTGGACGAGTGGGCGAAGCATCAAAATTGTCAGGTGTTGGAATCGGCGCGGATCAAGGCCGTCAGTGGGAAACTGCTGGCCGGACAGACCGCTTCCGTCTGGTCGGAATTTCCCCTTCCCGGCGCGGCTCCTGCGGGGGTAATTCCGACCCAAACGCAGGACGCAGCAGACTTCGCCCTGACCCTTTTCCCTGCCGGAAATGCGCTGCACCTTGTCCCCCGCATCGGCGTGCTGGGCGTCGGCTGCAAGCGCGGCACCACCACCGAACAGTTGGAAGCAGCTTTTGCCGCGTTCTGCGAAACCCACGGCCTTGCCCCTGCCTGCATCTGCGCCGCCGCCAGCATCGACCTAAAACAAAACGAAGCCGGGCTGCTAGCGTTCTGCCAAGCGCACCGGTGGAAGGTTTCCTTTTATTCCGCCGCGCAGCTCCAAGCCGCGCCCGGCACCTTTACGCCCTCGCACTTTGTTCAAAGCGTTACCGGCGTGGACAATGTGTGCGAGCGGGCGGCTGTGCTGGCGGCGGGCGGACCCATCCGCATCCCGAAACAGGCGGGCGGCGGCGTGACCTTTGCGCTGGCGCTCCGCCCCTATGCCCCAGATTGGAGGTGGCAGCATGAATAACACCGTGTTCGTGGTCGGCCTTGGCCCCGGCGACCCGCAGTTTCTGACCGCACAGGCGCAGAGCGCCTTGCAAAAAGCCGAGGTGCTGTGCGGCTATACGGTCTATCTGGATCTCGTGCGCCCCTATTACCCGGAAAAGGAATATTACGCCACCGGCATGACCAAGGAGCTGGACCGCTGCCGCTGGGCGCTGGAAACGGCGCAAAGCGGCAAGACCGTCGCCCTCATCTGCTCCGGCGATGCGGGCGTTTACGGGATGGCCAGCCCCCTGCTGGAATTGGCCGAGCGGTTTCCCGATGTTGCCGTGGAAGTGGTGCCGGGCCTGACCGCCGCCCTCAGCGGCGGGGCCGTTCTGGGGGCACCGCTGGCCCATGATTTCTGCGTGCTTTCCCTCTCCGATCGGCTCACCCCGTGGGCGGTCATTGAGCGGCGGCTGGCAGCGGCAGCCATGGGCGATTTCTGCATCGCGCTGTACAACCCCTCCTCCAAGGGGCGGCCGGACTACCTTGAAAAAGCGGTCCGCATCCTGCTGGAACACGGCAAACCGCCCCAGACCGTCTGCGGCTTGGTGCGGAACATCGGGCGGGAGGGCCAGACCCACCGCGTCCTGACGCTGGCCCAGCTGGAACATGCCCCGGTGGATATGTTCACCACCGTCTTCATCGGCAACGCGGAGACAAAACAGCTCCGCGGCCGGATGGTTACACCGAGGGGGTATCGCGGATGAAAACAGTCGTCTTCAGCGGCACCACCGAGGGCCGCATTTTTTCCAAAGAGCTGGCCGCGCTGGGGGCGGACGTTCTCGTCAGCGTAGCGACCCCGCTGGGGGCCGAGGAGCAGGGCAGTTTGTCCGGCATCACAGTGCACTGCGGGCGGCTGACACCGGAGGAAATGGCCGACCTCTTGAAAGGGGCCGACCTCTGCGTGGACGCCACCCACCCCTACGCAGTGGATGCCACCAAAAACATTGCGGCGGCGTGCAAAACGGCGCAGATCGAATACCACCGGCTGCTGCGGGCCGAAAGCCCCCTCCCGGCAGGAAGCATGGTGTTCCAGTCGGCCATGCACGCGGCGGAGTTTCTCGCCGAAACACAGGGCAATGTCCTGCTGGCCACCGGGGCCAAGGAGCTTGCTGCCTTTTCCCGCATCGACCCGGCGCGGCTGTTCCCCCGCGTTCTGCCCACGCTGGACGGCATCGCCGCCTGTGAAGCCGCTCACATTCCCCACAAAAACATCATTGCGATGCAGGGGCCCTTCTCCTACGCGCTGAACCGGGCGCTGATGGAGCAGTTCCACATCCGTTTCCTCGTCACAAAGGACGGCGGCGCAGCGGGCGGCTTTGCCGAAAAGGTACAGGCCGCGCAGGACATGGGCGCACAGCTCGTAGTGCTCCGCCGCCCGGCCGAAAAGGGAGAAACTGCCGCACAAATTCTGGCACGCTGCAAGGAGGCTTTGGGATGGTCACACTGATCGGGATGGGTTCCGGCACACCGGAACTGCTCACAGCGCAGGGCCTTGCCGCCCTGCAGAGCGCCGACCTCATCATCGGGGCAAAACGGCTGCTGGAGCATCTGCCCACCGGCTGCACCGAGAACCGGAAAGCCCTCTATAAACCGGAGAATATTTTGTCCTGCCTTTCCGAGTTTCCGGCAGCAAATGCGGCCCTTCTTTACAGCGGCGATACCGGGTTTTATTCCGGTGCTTCCAAGCTGCTGCCCATGCTGCGGGCCTTCGGCATTTCGGCGCGGGTGCTGCCCGGCATTTCCAGCGTGCAGCTTCTCTCTGCTGCCATTGGCCGCCCGTGGCAGGATTGGAAGCTCGTTTCGGCCCACGGCTGTGTCTGTGACCCGGCAGCCGAGTGCCTGACCGCTGAAGGCCGCCCGGTGTTCTTCTTGACCGGCGGCACCGAAACGCCCGCCACCCTCTGTGCCAAACTGGCCGATGCGGGCCTTGGGGACGCCCATGCAATCATAGGTGAAAACCTCGGTACACCGCAGGAACATCTCGCATTCGGCACGGCGCAGACCCTTGCCGCAAACGCCTGTGCTCCCCTGAGCGTTCTGCTCATCGAGCACACTGTCCTCCCTGCCCGGCGGGCCCCCGGCTTCCCGGATGATGCCTTCATCCGGGGAGAGGTCCCCATGACGAAGCAGGAAGTCCGCGCCGCCGCACTGGCGAAGCTGGCTGTCCGGCCTACGGATACCCTTTGGGATGTCGGGGCCGGGACCGGAAGCGTCAGCGTCGAACTGGCGCTGGCCGCACCGCGCGGGCATGTCTACGCGGTGGAATGCGCCCCCGACGCCTGTGCCCTCATCCGCCAGAACCGGGAGAAGTTCCACGCCTATAATTTGTCCCTGATCGAGGGGACCGCCCCGCAGGTTCTGGCCGACCTGCCCGCACCGGATGCCGTCTTCATCGGCGGCACCAAAGGCAGCATGGCCGAGGTGGTAGACGCCGCCCTTGCCAAGAACCCGAACGCCCGCCTGTGCATCTCCGCCATTGCGCTGGAGACCCTGAGTGCGGCCATTGCGGCGCTGGCGGCTCATGGACAAACCGCCGAAGTAACCCAGCTTGCCGTCAGCCGCACCAGACCGGCGGGCAAGCTCCATCTCCTGATGGCCAACAACCCCATTTTTCTGATCACGGGGGAACGAAAATGATCCAGTTCGCCCTTGCGGCCCCCGCTTCCGGCAGCGGAAAGACCACCCTGACCTGTGCCCTGCTGGCGGCGCTGAAGAAGCGTGGGTTTTGTCCCTGCGCCTTCAAATCCGGGCCCGACTACATCGACCCGATGTTCCACCGCTCCGCTCTCCGGGTGGACAGCCACAACCTCGACCTGTTCTTCTCTGCGCCGGACACGGTGCGGGCCCTGTACGCCCACTATGCCGCCGGGCATGATGCCGCCCTCTGTGAGGGAGCCATGGGCTTTTATGACGGGCTCAACTGTACCACCGCCGCAAGCGCGTGGGCGCTGGCGGATACCCTCGGCCTCCCCGTTCTGTTGGTGGTCCAGCCCAAAGGGGCCAGTGTGACGCTGGCGGCTCAGATCAACGGGCTGAAAAATTTCCGGACGCCGAGTCATCTGGCGGGCCTCCTCCTCAACGACTGCTCCCCCCGTCTGCACCAACTGCTTGCCCCCCTGCTGGAGCGGGAGACCGGGCTGCCCGTGCTGGGCTATCTGCCCCATTTGCCCGACGCTGTTGTGGAGAGCCGCCATCTGGGGCTGAAAACGGCGGAGGAAGTTTCCGGTCTACAGGAGAAGATCGAGCGTCTCGCCGAAGCAGTTTCCGCCACGCTGGACTGGGAGCGGCTCCTCACTTTGACGAGCCTTCCCGCCCCCGTTTCGCCCCTGCCCGATTTTCTGGCCCCCGCCTCGCCGACGGTGCGCATCGCGGTGGCGAAGGACGAAGCGTTCTGCTTCACCTATGCCGAGACGCTGGACGCGCTGCGGGCGGCGGGCGCTGAGCTTGTCTTTTTCAGCCCCCTGCACGATGCCGCCCTGCCGGAGGGCATCGGCGGGGTCTATCTGCCGGGCGGCTATCCGGAACTGCACGCCAAGGCGCTGGGTGAGAACGAACCGCTGCGCCGCGCCCTCTGCGCCGCCATCCAGCGCGGTCTGCCCACCGTGGCCGAATGCGGCGGGTTCCTCTATCTGGGGCAGTCGCTGGAAGATGCCGACGGCACCGCCTATCCCATGGCGGGCGTGCTGCCGGGGCAGGGCTTCCGGGTCGGCAAACTCGTGCGGTTCGGCTACGCCGCCCTGACCGCACAGGCGGACAGTATGCTGTTCCGCCGCGGCGAAGCGCTCCCCGTCCACGAGTTCCACCACTGGGACACCACCGCGAACGGCGACGCCTTCACCGCTCAGAAAGCCGATGGCCGGAGCTGGCCCTGCGGCTTTGCAAATGAGCATTTCTATGCGGGCTTCCCGCATTTGTATTGGGCGGGCACTTCCCTGCCCCGGCGGTTCGTGACCGCCGCCCGATCTTATCTTCAAAAGGAGCCGAACCCATGACAGAACCGGAACTGAACCAGCTTCTTTCCACCATCACCCCGCCCGACGAAGCGGCCCGCGCCGCCGCCCACGCCCACTGGGCCAGCCTCGCAAAACCTTTGGGCGGCCTCGGTGCGCTGGAAACGCTGCTGGAAGAAGCCGCCGCGCTGACCGGCACGGCCCAGCTTGATTTTTCCCGCCGGGCCGTGCTGGTGCTCTGCGCCGACAACGGCGTGGTGGCGCAGGGCGTGAGCCAGACCGACCAGAGCGTGACCCGCGCCGTGGCCGAAAACCTTGCTGCCCGGCGGACCAGTGTCTGCCAGATGGCCAAAACGGCCCGGTGCGAGGTCGTGCCCGTGGACATGGGCATGGCCGGGGACTCGGTGCCCGGTGTGGTCAACTGCCGCATCGCCGCCGGGACACAGGACTTCACCCAAGGCTCTGCCATGACCCGCGCCGAAGCGATCGACGCCATCGCGGCGGGCATCGCCCTCGTCCGTGCCCAGAAGGCGCAGGGCGTGCAGCTGCTGGCCACCGGCGAGATGGGCATCGGCAACACCACCACCTCCAGCGCGGTGGCGGCGGTGCTGCTGGGCCAGCCCATTGAAACCATGACCGGCCGGGGCGCGGGCCTCTCCGATGAAGGGCTTGCCCGCAAAATGGACGCCATCCGCCGAGGCATCGCGGTCAACACGCCCGACGCCGCTGACCCCCTCGACGTCCTCGCGAAGCTTGGCGGGTTCGACCTTGCGGGCCTGTGCGGCGTTTTCCTCGGCGGGGCGCTGGAAGGGATCCCCGTCCTGATGGACGGCTTCATCAGCGGGGTCGCGGCGCTCTGTGCCGTGCGGCTCTGCCCCGCCGCTGCCAAGGCCGTTTTCGCCAGCCACTGCTCCTCCGAACCGGCGGCGCGGCTGGTGCTGGAGGCACTGGGCAAGGCCCCGCTCCTGACCGCCGGGCTCCACCTCGGCGAGGGCACCGGCGCGGTGGCGTCCATCCCGCTGTGGGATATGGCGCTGGCCGTTTATGACCACTGTTATTCCTTCGCGGAGGGCGGCATCACGCCGTATACTCCCCAATGCTGACGCTGGTGCTGGGCGGCGCGGCCAGCGGAAAAAGCGAATACGCCGAATCGCTGGTGCTGAAAACAGCTCTTCCCCGCTATTACCTCGCCACCATGCAGGTGTGGGACGCCGAGTGTGCCGCGCGGGTGGAAAAGCACCGGCAAATGCGGGCCAAAAAGCAGTTTGAGACCGTGGAGTGCCCGCTGCATCTTGACGCCGTCCGGCTCCCCGCGCGGGGCACCGCCCTGCTGGAAGACCTCGGCAACCTGACCGCCAACGAACTGTATGACCCTGCCGGTGCGGGCGAAGCCGCCGCTTCGGCCATTCTGGACGGGCTTTCCCAATTGGCCGCACAATGCGAACACCTCATCGTCGTCTCGAACGAGGTGTTCAGCGGCGGGGCCGGCTATGCGGGCGACACCGACCGCTACCTGAAAGCGCTGGCGCAGGTCAACAATGGGCTGGCGGCCCGCGCTGACGCTGTGGTGCGGGTGGTGTGCGGCATCCCGGTCTCTTATAAAGGAGCGAAATCATGATCTTTTTCCAGACCATTGCGGTGGCCTTTGCGATGTTTTCCGCTGTGCCGGTGCCGCAGTTCGAGTGGAACGAAAAGAATATGCGGTACGCGATGTGCGCCTTCCCCCTCATCGGGCTGGTCATCGGCGGGCTGTGGTCCCTGTGCGGGGCCTTGCCGCTCCCGGCGCTGGTGAAAGCGGGCGGGTTCTGTCTGCTCCCGGTCTGGGTCACGGGCGGCATCCATCTGGACGGCTACGCCGACACCTGCGACGCCCTTTCCAGCTACGGCGACCGGGAAAAGAAGCTGGAAATCCTGAAGGACCCCCACTGCGGGGCCTTTGCCGTGATCCGACTGTGCAGTTATTTCCTCGCTTATTTTGCGCTGTGCACCGCCGTGCAGTTTACCCCGCGCACAGGGTTCCTCTGGACGCTGGCGCTGGTGCTGGAGCGGGCACTTTCCGGCCTTGCCGTGGCCGCTTTCCCCATGGCGAAGAACACCGGCCTCGCCCACACCTTTGCTTCAGCTGCGGACCGAAAGACTGTCCGCAGCGTTCTGTTCGGGCTGGCCTTCGCCCTCTGCGCCGCGCTGACGGCGCTGGGCGGCTGGGGGCTGGCGCTGGCGGCGGTTCTCATCTTTGCTCGTTATTACGTTGTTTCCAAAAAGCAGTTTGGCGGCATCACCGGCGATCTGGCCGGGTGGTTTTTGCAGAAAGCCGAGCTGTGGATGCTGGCGGCGCTGTGTGCGTGCCAATGGGGAGGGCTGTTATGATCTTCATCACCGGGCCGCTGTACAGCGGCAAGCGCACCTTTGCAAACGCCCTGCCGGGCACCCGCATCGCCGAGGTGCAGAACCTTGCAAAGAATGCGGACGATCTGGAGAAACTCGCGGACAAACTCGCCACCTATGATATCGTGATCGCCACCGAGGTGGGCGGCGGCGTGGTGCCCATGGACGCAGGGGAGCGGGCCGCCCGGGAAGCTGCCGGGCGGCTGGCCTGTCTGCTGGCCAGCCGGGCCCAATGCGTCGTACAGATGTTCTGCGGCATCCCCACCATTCTGAAAGGAGAACTGCCCCCATGCTGATCTATCTGCTGCGCCACGGGCTGACCGCCTACAACGCCGAAAAGCGCTATCAGGGCCAGCGGGACATCCCGCTCTCGCCCGAAGGCCGGGCCCAGCTCTGCCGGGCCGACATCCAGCCGAAAACCGTCTACATCACGCCCCTCTGCCGCACCCGGCAGACCGCCGAAGTGCTCTTCCCGGAGGCCGACCTCGTGGAGGTGCGCGACTTGCAGGAGATGTGCTTTGGCAGCTTCGAGGGCCGCAATTTCATCGAGATGGAGCACGACCCCGACTATCTGGCATGGGTGGACGCCAACTGCGAAAGTCCCTGCCCCGACGGCGAGACGAAGGCACTCTTCTCCGCGCGGGTCTGCCGGGCATTTTCCGCGCTGGTGGACAAGGCGCTGGCCGACGGCGAAGAGACGCTGGTCATCCTCGCCCACGGCGGCACCCAAATGGCGGCGATGGAGCGCTACGCCCTGCCCCACGAGGACTATTACCACTGGTGCGCCCCCAACGCGGGCGGCTATCTGTTGGACGCCCGCGACTGGGCCGCGCACCGCATCCTGCACCTTGTGAAAACGGTGCAGTACACAAAGGAGGCGGCCCGATGATCGGCGAAGCAGTTCTGGGGGGCTTTGTGCTGGACACCCTTTTCGGCGACCCCCCATGGCTCCCCCACCCCGTCGTACTGATGGGCAAAGCCATCTCGGCGCTGGAAAAGCGGCTGCGGGCCCGCTTGCCCCAAACGCCACAGGGCGAGCTGCTGGGCGGGGCGGTGGTGGCTTTCACCCTGCCCGTGGGCACCTTTCTGCTCACCAGCCTCGTCTGCCTCGGCGCGGCAAAGCTCAGCCCATGGCTGGGGCTGGCGGTGCAGATGTTCTGGTGCGGACAGGCGCTGGCCGCAAAGGGTCTGGCGCAGGAGAGCACCAACGTCTACCGCGCGCTCATCAAGCCCGACCTGCCCGCCGCCCGCAAGGCGGTCAGCCGCATCGTGGGGCGGGACACCCAGAACCTGACGCTGGAAGGGGTGACCAAAGCCGCCGTGGAGACTGTGGCCGAGAACGCCAGTGACGGCGTCATTGCGCCGCTGCTGTATATGCTCCTTGGCGGTGCCCCGCTGGCACTGACCTACAAGGCCATCAACACGATGGACAGTATGCTGGGCTACAAAAATGAGAAGTACCTTTACTTTGGCCGCGCCGCCGCAAAACTCGACGATGCGGCGAACTATCTGCCCAGCCGGTTGGCCGGGCTGCTCTGGTGCGCCGCTGCGGCCCTGACCGGGAACAGCCCGAAGGGCGCATGGCGCATCTGGCGGCGGGACCGGCGCAGCCACGCCAGCCCCAACAGCGCCCAGACCGAGAGCGCCTGTGCCGGGGCGCTGGGCGTCCAGTTGGCCGGGCCCGCCTACTATTTCGGCGAGTATTACGCAAAACCCACCATCGGCGACCCGCTCCGGCCCATTGAGCCGGAGGACATCCGCCGCGCCAACCGGATGATGTACGCCGAAAGTGTGCTGGCGCTGGCCGTTGGGCTGGCGGTGCGGGCGATTTTGTGACAGGCCCGCCCTCTCAATCATGCGTTGCGGAAGGAGATGTTTCCATGCAATTCGTACATGGCGGCGACTGGGCGGGCTACCGCGCCGAGTTTGGCCGCGACCCGCTGGATTTTTCGGCCAATGTCAGCCCGCTGGGCTTGCCGGAGGGGGTGGCCAAGGCCATCACCGCAGCCCTTGCCACGGCGGACCGCTACCCCGACCCTTTTTGCCGCGCCCTGCGGGAAAAGCTGGCCGCACACGAGGGCGTTCCGGCGGAACAGCTCCTCTGCGGCAACGGCGCGGCAGACCTGATCTTCCGGCTGGTGTGGGCCAAGCGCCCCCGCAAGGCGCTGGTCACGGCCCCCACTTTTGCGGAATATGCCGCCGCACTGGAAACGGTCGGCTGCACGGTGGAGCGCTATTTTCTGCGGGAGGCCGACGACTTTGCGGTGACGGAGGCCTTCTGCGGCGCCATCGATGACAGCGTGGACATGGTGTTCCTCTGCCAGCCCAACAACCCCACCGGCCAGTTGACGCCCCCCGCCCTTGTGGCCCGCATCTTGGAGAGGTGCACCGCCTGCGGGGCGCTTCTTTTGCTGGACGAATGTTTCCTCGATTTTTTGCCCGACCACGCTTCGCTCACCGCAAAGCCCCTGCTGGGCAGCGGGAATCTGCTGATCCTGAAGGCCTTCACCAAGCTCTACGGCATGGCGGGCGTCCGGCTGGGGTACGCTTTGAGCGCAGACCCCGCCCTGCTGGACGCCATGGGTGCCGCCGGGCAGCCGTGGGGCGTTTCCAGCCTTGCCCAAGCGGCGGGGCTGGCCGCGCTGAACGAGACCGCCTATGTGGACCGGGTCCGCGCCCTCCTCGCCGAACAGCGCCCCCGGCTGACCGCCGGGCTGCGGGCGCTGGGGCTGCGGGTGCTGGAGGGCCGGGCAAACTATCTGCTTTTCCAAGGGCCGGAGACGCTGGGCGAGGCGCTGCGGCAAAAGGGCGTGGTCCTGCGCAGCTGCGCGAATTACCCCGGCCTTGACGCCAGCTGGTACCGCACCGCCGTGCGCACCGGGCCTGAAAACGAACGACTGCTGAAGACCCTTGCGGAGGTGATCCGATGAGCAAAGCAAGCTGCATCATGGTGCAGGGGACCATGAGCGGCGCGGGCAAAAGTCTGCTCTGCGCGGCGCTCTGCCGCATTTTTGCGCAGGACGGCTACCGCACCGCCCCCTTCAAAAGTCAGAACATGGCGCTGAACAGCTTTGTCACCCGCGACGGGCTGGAAATGGGCCGGGCGCAGGTGGTACAGGCCCAAGCGGCGGGCATCGAGCCCGACGTGCGGATGAACCCCATCCTGCTCAAGCCCAGCAGCGACGTGGGCAGTCAGGTCATCGTAAACGGCGAAGTGCGGGGCCAGATGCCCGCCGCCGCCTACTTCAAAATGAAGAGATCGCTCATTCCGGACATCCTCGCGGCCTATAACAGCCTTGCCGAAGCCGTGGACATCATCGTGATCGAAGGGGCCGGGAGCCCGGCGGAGATCAACCTGAAGGCCGACGACATCGTGAACATGGGGCTGGCGAAGCTGGTGGACGCGCCGGTGCTGCTGGCGGGCGACATCGACCGCGGCGGCGTCTTCGCCCAGCTCTACGGCACCGTGGAGCTGCTGGAACCCGACGAGCGTGCCCGCATCAAGGGCCTTATCATCAATAAATTTCGTGGGGACGTGGAGATCCTCCGCCCCGGCCTTGCCATGCTGGAGGAAAAGACCCATCTGCCCGTGCTGGGCGTGGTGCCCTACCTGAAGGTGGACATCGAGGACGAGGACTCCCTCTCCGAGCGGCTGGAGACCGGCAAGACCGTCAAGCCCTTGGATATCGCCATCCTCCGCCTGCCCCATATCTCGAACTTCACCGACTTCATGCCGCTGGAACAGCACCCGCTGCTGGGCGTGCGGTATGTACAAAACGCCCACACCCTCGGCACGCCGGACCTTGTGATCCTGCCCGGCACCAAGAACACCGTGGACGACCTGCTCTGGCTGCGGCAGTCCGGGCTGGAACCGGCGCTGCTCAAGCTGGCCGCGCGGGGCACCCCCGTGCTGGGCGTCTGCGGCGGCTATCAGATGCTGGGGCAGACCCTCGCCGACCCCGACGGCACCGAGACGAAGATCCTCAACGATGCCTTCGCACAGATTGTGGTGGAGCGCGGCGATGAGCCGTTGTCGCCGCGCGACCCCATTCCGATGGCCCGTCCGCTGACGCCGAATGAACGCCGTGCGCTCGCCGCCCAGGAGGAGGATGGCGATCTCGCAGGCGATGACCACTCGAAGATCCCCGGCCGTCCGGATGGCCCGTTGTCCACTGATCAGCAAGTGGAGCAGCAGACCACGTTGCGCCGAGGCCCGATGTTCTCCGAAGTGCGCTGAGGGCACCTAGCAACGCCTACTCATCTCATCTATCCGACATTTACGGACCAACACCCACGAACGAGGTCATGAGCAACCAGAACGAGCGACACGCTTCCAACACCCGGCCGGCACGCGCACGAAGCGGCATGGCGGCACTGGCGAATGCGGGGGAGAACGACGAGTTCTCGGTGATCGCCGCCATAGGTGGTGTACGTGGCGTCGTGGAATCGATGCTTCCGGGACTCCTGTTCGTCGTGCTGTTCATCTGCACGTCGGATCTGCGTATGACGGTCATCGCCTCCGCCGCACTTGCCGTGGTGCAGGTGGTCGTACGCCTCATTCAACGCCAGTCGGTCATGGGCGCGTTGGGTGGTCTCGTCGCCGTCGGCATATGCCTGTTCTGGGCGTGGAAGAGCGGCGAGGCCCGCAACTACTACATGTATGGGTTCATTACGAACGCCGCCTACATTGTGCTGCTGCTCGTCTCGATGGCGGTACGGGTGCCGGGGCTCGGGTTCCTCGTGGAGTTCATACGATCGCTGCCCACCGAGCATTTCAAGGCTTGGCTCAGCGGCTGGCGCAGTGACAGGGCGCTCTACAAGGCGTATGCCCGGATCACATGGCTGTGGATAGGCCTGTTCGCGTTGCGCCTCATCGTGCAGGTGCCACTGTACATGACGAATCAGGTGGGGTGGCTCGGCACCACGAGGCTGGTCATGGGCATTCCGTTCTGGGCGCTGGCGATCTGGATCTCCTACCTCATCGTCGCCGACCCGTTGCACCGTCACCGCATGCTCGAGAAGGAGCGGGAATCCACAAGTACTGAGGGCGGCGACGCACATCCGACTGCCCAATAGCAGCGGCACATCGACAGTGGGCCATGGGGGAGTCCGGCAATACCGGGCTCCCTCGCGTATGTATGGCATGCGGTACTCTTAAGTTCGTTTGGTATTGAGCGGAAAGGCGGAATATGGAAGCCACGGTGGACATCGAGCGATATGCGGATCAGGGTAGGTGCGTGGCGCACATTGACGGCCGAGTGGTCTTCGTGCGGTTCGCGTTGCCCGGCGAACGTGTGCGCATCGAACTCGACGAACCCACGAACCGCAACGACCGGTTCTGGACAGGCGAGGTGGTGGAGGTGCTCGAACCCAGCCCCGATCGCGTGGAGCCGCTATGGCCGTTGGCGGCACCACTTGCGATGGGAGGGGGAGCAGGTGGCGCCGATCTCATCCACGTGTCCTTGGAAGGCCAGGAACGCTGGAAGGAAGCCACCCTCAAGGATGTGATGAAGCGTCTAGGCCATGTCGACCTTGATGATGTGCCTGTATATGCGATGCCGGGGGATGAGCAGGCGCATGGTCTTCACTGGCGCACCCGCATCGAGATGGTCACCGACGACGAGGGGCGCCCGTCGATGCGCCGCCGGGGCACCCATGTGCGGGTGCCGATCGACACGATGCCACTGGCGACGCGTGCCGTGCTCGAGGTCGCCGAAATGAACGGCGTGTGGGACGGGAATCTGCCGGAGAACGCGCAGATTCGCATCGCCGTGCCCGAACCGCGCGTGGATGCCGAGCAGATTGCGGATCCCGAAGCGTTGCGCAAGGCAATCGGCAGGAACTATGCGATCATGGTGGACGGCAAAGTGCGTCACGGCAGCCGCGCACTCAAGGAAACCATCATGGTGGACGGCAAACCGTTCGAATACACGGTGGATGCCGGCGGATTCTGGCAGATGCACCGCGAGGCGCCGATGGTGCTTCCGCAGTATGTGATCGATCAGATTCGTGAGACGCCCGGCGACCGTGCACCGCGCAATGGGCGCAATCTGGTCATCTGGGATCTCTATTCGGGGTCCGGCCTGTTCACGCTGCCCCTCGCCACACTGCTCGACGACCGTGCCAAGCTCGTGAGCATCGAGGGGGCGAAGGACGCCGTGGCCAACGCGCGCCGGAACCTGAGGAACGCGGGAATCCACACCGTGCAGGCATTGTGCGGCGACGTGCTGCACACGCTTGACAAGGACATCGATCCTCAACGCGCGCATCCCGACATCGTCGTGCTCGACCCGCCTCGTGCCGGCGCGAAGGCCAAAGTGTGCCATAAGATCGCGAACAGCGGTGCGCCGATCGTCGTCTACATCGCATGCGATCCGGCCTCGCTTGCACGTGACACGGCGACGCTCACCGAACATGGGTACCGGATCCACTCCATCGCGGCCTTCGACATCTACCCGCAGACCCACCATGTGGAGACCGTCGCAGTCTTCGTGAAATGAGAGGAGAGAGCGCGTATCTGCCGGCGGTGCCGTGCCGGTGCGGGCTTGTATCCATGGCTCGTCGCGGTCACAGGCACGAATCTGTGCTTGCATTCGCTGAGACCTGCTGTTTTCGTCATATCGCTGCACTTTGGCGGTACACGGACGAAAAGATGCCCGTATTGTCGTCGTACTTGCGCCAATCTGCGTTGATTTGGCGAAATAGGACGCCGATATGCGTTGTTCTGTCGCAGATTTGCGCAGATATGACGAAATCACGCTACGCTATATGCATCACGGCACCCGAGCTACGACTGGGTGAGATGGGCACGGGAAGCGCGGCAGGCGGGAGGAACATGGCACGGAGAACGAAACGGCTGGCGGCCATTGCATGCGCTGTGGCGGCGCTGGCGCTGATGGCCGGCTGCACGCCGAAAGGTGCGGCGGTGGGGGACACGCAAAACAACGAGACCTATGAGCACAACCACAATGAGAACACCGGTGCGCGGCTGGACGTCGCGGTGATTGGCTCGCCGCACGGTGGCGCGGATGAGCTGGTGATGCGCTCGCTCGCCACCAAGGAGTTCAAGGCGAGTTACACCGGTGTGCAGCAGTACTCGGCGGACCCGCAACGCGCCGCCGATTTCGCACGGAAGGCGGTGAGCGATGCGGTGAGCCGTCATCCCAAGGTCATCGTCATCAGCGGGCTCACCTTCCATGACGACGAGTCGCAGTGGAATACGGCGCTCGCCAACGCGCGCAATGCGGGCATACCGGTCGTGCTGCTCAATCCGGCCGATGTGCCCGGCGACACCAAGCTGTTCGCCGCCACCTTCGTCGTCAACGATCGCATGATGGACGCGCAGCCCATGGGGGAGGCGTTGCGTTCGGTGATCTTCGACCATCCCCATGAGCGCGAGATCGTCGTCAGCACGCGTTCCTGACCACCGGCGTATTCCCCTGCGTGCGTACGGTTGAGTAGACTGGCGAACATGAGCGATTCCGCGAATGCACAGCAGAGCGTATCGATGACCGGTGCGCAAGGTGGCGACGACCATGCACATATGCCCGACGTCACCGAGAAGGGGCTCACCGCAGCCGAGGTGCGCGACCGTGTGGAGCGCGGCCAGACGAACGAGGTGAAGTCGTCGACGTCGCGTTCCCTGGCGGATATCGTGCGCGCCAATGTGTTCACGTTGTTCAACGGCATCATCTTCACCGCCATGGTCATGGTGCTCATCACTGGTTCGTGGAAAGACGCGGTGTTTGGCCTCGTCATCCTGATCAACACCGGCATCGGCATCGTCACCGAGTTGCGGGCCAAGCGCACGCTCGCCAAGCTCTCCATTCTGATCGCCTCCGATTACCTCGTGCGCCGCGATGGCAAGGATGTGGACGTCCCGCATAACGGCATCGTGCTCGGCGACTGCCTGTGGATCCGCTCCGGCGAGCAGATCCCGTGCGACGCCGAGATTCTGCATACCTGGGGATTGGAGCTCGACGAGTCCATGATCACCGGCGAGTCACGCACCGTGCGCAAACAGGAGGGCGAGACCGTGTATTCGGGTTCCACGGCCGTCTCCGGCATGGCGCTCGTCAAGGTGACCGCGGTCGGCGCCCACAGTTATGCCGCCACGTTGACCGCTCAGGCGAAGGTGTACAAGAAGAACGTCTCCGACCTGAACAAGGGCATCAACACGATCCTCAAGTTCATGACGTTCCTCGTGGTGCCGCTGTGCATGCTGCTCATTGTCACGCAGATGCGCACGGTCGGCGGCTGGCACAACGCCATCGCGACCGGAGAATGGCGCCAAGCTGTCGTCTCCTCCGTGGCCGGCGTCGTGGGCATGGTGCCCGAGGGGCTCGTGCTGCTCACGTCACTCAATTTCGCGCTCGCCGCCATTCGCCTTGCCCGCAAGAACACGCTGGTGCAGGACCTCGACTCGGTGGAGACCCTCGCACGCGTGGATGCGCTCAATCTCGACAAGACGGGCACGATCACCGACGGCGGCATCGTGTACGACGATTTCATAGCGCTGCCGGGTTGCCGGAACAAACAACATGCGATGCAGGCGCTATACGACCTCGCCAACGAGGAGAGCCCCAACGGCACCGGACGCGCGGTGTTGGAGGGGCTCGGCAAGCAAGGCTTCTCCGGTTCCGCAGGTTTGGTGCGCGTGCCGTTCTCAAGTGCGCGCAAATGGAGCGCGGTCGCGTTCCACGGCCTTCCCGACGAAGGCCAGAATGGCGTGTGGTACATGGGTGCCCCCGAGGTGCTGCTGAGCGGTTTCGACGGCGAATACCAGCAGATTCTCGCGCAGGTGAACGAATACGCCAACAATGGCAACCGCGTGCTGCTCATCGCCCATGTTCCCGGCGGCGATGTGCCTGCCGATTTCGAAACGAACCCGCAACTCGAGCGTACGGCGGTGCCCGTCGCGATCGTGCTGTGCTCGGAGCACATTCGTTCCGATGCCGAGCCGACGCTTCGCTGGTTCCGTGAACAGGGCGTGCGTTGCCGTGTGATCTCGGGCGACAACCCGGTGACCGTGGGCGCCATCGCCGCGAAGGTGCAGTTGACCGGCGAGCGCAAGCCTGTGGCGATGGACGCACGTGAGCTGCCGAAGAACGTCGATGAGCTGGCCCGGGTGCTCGAGGGAGTGGACGTGCTCGGCCGTGTGCTGCCCGAACAGAAGAAGGCGATTGTGCAGGCGTTGCACACGCAGGACCATGTGGTGGCGATGACCGGCGACGGCGTCAACGACGCGCTGGCGATCAAGGAGGCGGATCTCGGCATCGCCATGGGCAATGCGGCACCGGCCACGAAGGCCGTGGCCGAGGTGGTGCTCGTCGATTCGAAGTTCTCGCATCTGCCCGACGTGGTGGCGCGCGGTCGGCAGGTGATGGCGAACATGGAGCGTGTGGCGAGCCTGTTCGTGACGAAGACCGCCTATTCCGCGCTGATTTCCCTCGGCGTGGTGCTCATGGGCATTCCCTTCCCGTATCTGCCCCGCCACATCAGTTACATCGGTGCGCTGACGATTGGCGCACCGGCGTTCTTCCTGGCTCTCGCCCCGAACACGCGCCGCTACATTCCGGGCTTCCTCAGGCGCGTGGTGCACTTCGCGTTGCCGGGAGGCATCGCCACGGCTCTATCGATTCTCGCCGATTCGTGGCTGTTGCCGAAGTTCATGGGCTGGGACGCACAGCATTCCGCCGCGCAGCTGGGCATGCTTCGTGGCGTCAACGCGATTATCCTGCTGATGATGGGCATCTTCGTACTGGCGCGCGTGGCCCGTCCACTCAACTCGTGGAGAGGCGGTCTGGTATTGGCGTTCGCCGTGGCGGGCGTGGCCGGCATGTTCATTCCGCCCGTCGCGCGTTTCTTCGCGCTCGTGATACCGTCCGGCGAAATGCTCGCGGCGACGGGCGTCGCGCTTGTGGTGTCCGCCATCGTTTTCGTGCTGTGCCTGTGGTGCGTGCCGAAAATGGTCGCCATTTTCTCACGTTTCAAGAAGACACGCCAGTGCTGAAGTAACGAGGCTGTATCGTTGGCAACGGATAATCGGCTGCTGGAAAGTTTCAACCAGCCACAAAAGCTCGGAGGTAGCATGTCTGTGCGCGACGACCAGCTCGACACCCTGAAGGTGGGCGGCAAGGATTACGACTTTTACCGTATCGCGGATTTGCCGGGCATCGATCATCTCCCGTATTCGTTGAAGGTTCTTGTTGAGAACCTGGTGCGCAACATCGATGGCGCCAACATCACGGATGATCATGTCAAGGCACTGTTGGATTGGGATCCGGCTGCACAGCCGAGTCATGAGATCCAGTTCACCCCGTCCCGCGTGGTCATGCAGGACTTCACCGGCGTGCCGTGCATCGTCGACCTCGCCACCATGCGTGACGCCGTCAAGGAGCTTGGCGGAGATCCGGAGGTCATCAACCCGCAGGTCCAGTCCGACATGGTCATCGACCATTCCGTGCAGATCGACAAGTACGGCATCGCCGACGCGGTCCAGCAGAACATGGACATCG
>OGQQ01001272.1_pt1 | contig 20202 bp, 17 predicted proteins | sample 1553281 | NCBI WGS metagenome assembly OGQQ01 (sample SAMEA2579937, study PRJEB22360) | human gut metagenome | biome: human gut; feature: human-associated habitat; material: faeces | place: Denmark | collected 2008/2010 | reverse complement strand
ATACTATGGCAAAAGAAAAATTCGACCGTTCCAAACCGCATGTGAACATCGGTACTATCGGTCACGTTGATCACGGTAAGACGACTCTTACTGCAGCGATCACCACCGTTCTGGCTAAAAAAGGCCTTTCTGAGCTTCGTTCGTTCGATTCTATCGACAACGCTCCCGAGGAGAAAGAGCGTGGTATTACGATCAACACTTCGCACGTTGAGTACCAGACTGCAAATCGTCACTATGCACACGTTGACTGCCCGGGTCACGCCGACTATGTGAAGAACATGGTTACCGGTGCCGCACAGATGGACGGTGCGATTCTGGTTGTTGCCGCAACCGACGGTCCGATGCCTCAGACCAACGAGCACGTGCTGCTGGCTCGCCAGGTGAACGTACCGAAGATCGTTGTGTTCCTGAACAAATGCGATATGGTGGACGATCCCGAGATGCTCGACCTGGTCGAGATGGAGGTTCGTGATCTGCTGAGCAAATACGACTACGATGGCGACAACGCTCCTATCATCCGTGGTTCCGCACTGGGTGGTCTGAACGGCGAGGCTAAGTGGGAAGACAAGATCATGGAGCTGATGGATGCGGTTGATAACTATATTCCGATTCCGCAGCGCGAGAACGAGAAGCCGTTCCTGATGCCTGTCGAGGACGTATTCTCGATCACCGGCCGTGGTACCGTGGTTACGGGCCGTATCGAAACCGGTGTTATCCACGTAGGTGATCCCGTTGAGATCATCGGTCTGGAGGAGAAGACGCTGACTTCGACTTGTACGGGTGTGGAGATGTTCCGCAAGTTGCTCGATGAGGGCGAGGCCGGTGACAACGTAGGTCTGCTGCTCCGCGGTATCGACAAGAAAGAGGTTAAGCGCGGTATGGTTGTCGCTAAACCGGGTTCTATCACTCCGCACACCAAGTTCCAGGCTGAGGTTTATATCCTGAAGAAGGAAGAGGGGGGCCGTCACACGCCGTTCCACAACAAATACCGTCCCCAGTTCTATCTGCGTACGATGGACGTAACCGGTGAGGTTACTCTTCCCGAAGGCGTAGATATGGTGATGCCGGGCGACCACGTAACGATCACCGTTGAGTTGATCTACCCGGTTGCACTCAACGAAGGTCTGCGTTTCGCAATCCGCGAGGGTGGCCGTACGGTAGGTGCAGGTCAGATTCTGAAGATTCTCGCCTAATCCCAGGGATATTTTAGTAGTGCAGGGATTGACTTGCACTACTTTTTAGGAGCATAGTTCAAGGGTAGAATAGCGGTCTCCAAAACCGTTGATGGGAGTTCGAATCTCTCTGCTCCTGCTAAAATAAAGTAAGAAGAATATGTTCAATTACGTAAAAGAATCTTATAACGAATTGGTTCATAAAGTGACCTGGCCGACGTTCGCACAGTTGCAGAACTCGACGGTAGTGGTGATGGTCGCTTCGTTGATCTTCGCCATCGTGATTTTGGCGATGGACATTTCGTTTGAGAACATTATGGAGGCTATCTACAGGACCCTGGCTAAGCTCGGTCGTTAATTGTTTTTGTGACCATGAGCGAAACAGCGAAACAGTGGTATGTAGTTCGTACGATCGGAGGCAAGGAGAATAAGGTAAAAGAGTACATCGAATCCGAAATCCGCCACAGCCACCTGGAAGAGTATATTTCGCAGGTGCTGATTCCGACCGAAAAAGTCTATACGATCCGTAACGGTAAGAAGGTTTCCAAAGAGAAGGTTTCTTATCCGGGATATGTATTGATTGAAGCCGCCTTTGTCGGTCAGATCCCTATTATCATTCGTAATATTCCCAACGTGCTCGGTTTTTTGGGTGACACCAAGGAGGACAGCCGCAAGATGATCGCTACGCCCCTGCGTCCGCAGGAGGTCAGCCGCATCCTGGGGCGTGTCGATGAATTGAGTTCGATGGAGGAAGAAAACGAAATACCATTCTTTGTCGGCGAAACCATCAAAGTTACAGATGGTCCTTTTTCAAGCTTCCAAGGTACCATTGAGGCCGTCGACAACGAGCGCAAGAAACTCACGGTATCGGTGAAGATATTCGGGCGCAAAACTCCTATGGAGTTGAGTTTCACACAAGTTGAAAAAGAATAATTAACCAAGGAAAACTATGGCAAAAGAGGTTGCTGCATTTATCAAATTGCAGATCAAAGGTGGTGCTGCCAATCCTTCTCCCCCGGTGGGACCAGCATTGGGTTCAAAAGGAGTCAATATTATGGACTTCTGCAAGCAGTTCAATGCCAGAACACAAGACAAGGCGGGAAAAGTTCTTCCGGTCATCATCACGGTTTACAGCGACAAGTCGTTTGACTTCATCGTAAAACAGCCGCCTGTAGCCATTCAACTCAAGGAGGCAGCCAAAGCTAAATCGGGTTCCGCACAGCCCAACCGCGACAAGGTCGGTCAGGTGACGTGGGATCAGGTGCGTGAGATCGCTCAGGACAAGATGTCCGATATGAACTGTTTCACGATCGAGGCTGCTATGCGTATGATCGCTGGTACTGCGCGCAGTATGGGTATCAACGTCGTTGGAGAATTTCCTAACAAGTAATTGCAATTACAAGAATGAGTAAGTTGACAAAAAATCAAAAAATTGCCTACGCGAAGGTCGAGCCCGAAAAGGCTTACAAGCTTACGGAGGCCGCAGCTCTTCTGAAGGAGATTACTTTTACGAAATTTGATGCTTCGGTGGATGTTGATGTGCGTCTGGGCGTGGATCCGCGTAAGGCCAACCAGATGGTGAGAGGCGTTGTGACTCTTCCTCATGGTACGGGTAAGCAGGTACGGGTTCTCGTGCTCTGTACTCCGGAAAAAGAGGCCGAAGCGCAGGCTGCCGGTGCCGACTACGTAGGTTTGGATGAATACGTCGAGAAGATCAAGTCCGGTTGGACGGATATCGATGTGATCATCTGTACGCCGAACGTGATGGGTAAGGTGGGTGCGCTGGGTCGTATTCTGGGTCCCCGCGGCCTGATGCCGAACCCCAAGACCGGCACGGTTACGATGGAAGTTGGAAAGGCTGTAAGTGAGGTAAAATCGGGTAAGATCGACTTCAAAGTGGACAAGTTCGGTATTATCCACACTTCAGTTGGTAAGATTTCGTTCTCTGCGGAGCAGATTGCCGATAACGTGAATACGGTGCTCAGCATGATTATGAAATTGAAACCGGCTGCAGCGAAAGGTTCTTATGTTAAGAGTATTTTCCTCTCGACGACTATGAGCCCTGGCTTGCAGATCGATGCTAAATCAGTAGAAACTAAATAAGAGGGAGGATTTAAGAGATGACGAAGGAAGAAAAATTGGTTGTCATTGACAGCCTCGCCGAGCAGCTCAACGAGTATCCTCACTTTTACATTACGAACATCGAGGCTTTGAATGCTGAGCAGACTGCGTCGTTGCGTCGCAAGTGCTTCGAAAGCGACATCAAGCTGGTGGTCGTAAAGAACACGCTTCTTGCCAAAGCGCTGGAGCGGGTGGAGAAAGCGGATGCTGATTTGGTGAAAGTATTGGAGGGTTCGACCTCGGTAATGTTCGCCCACACGGGCAAGACGCCTGCGGTGCTGATCAAGGAGTTCCGCAAGACTTCCGACAAGCCGGTACTGAAAGCGGCGTACGTGGAAGGCTGCGTGTATGTAGGCGACAACCAGTTGGACACTCTGTGCAACATTAAGAGCCGGGAGGAGCTTATCGGCGATATCATCGCCCTGCTGCAATCTCCTGCGAAGAATGTTATCTCTGCATTGCAGTCTAATGCAGGCCAAAAGATTGCGGGTATCGTAAAGACGCTCGAAGAAAGAAATTAACAAACAAGAATTCAAACAAAATTTAATAAGATTGAACTTATGGCAGATGTAAAAAAATTAGCTGAAGAATTGGTAAATTTGACAGTTAAGGAGGTAAACGAGTTGGCTACGATCCTCAAAGAGGAGTACGGCATTGAACCCGCAGCTGCAGCCGTTGCTGTTGCAGCGCCTGCTGCCGCCGCCGGAGAGGCTGGGGCCGCCGGGAAGAGCGCGAGTTTGTCCGCCGGAGAGGCTGCTGCCGCTGAGAAGAGCGCATTCGACGTGATTCTGAAGAACGCTGGCCAGTCGAAGCTCCAGGTTATCAAAGTTGTGAAGGATATCGCAGGCCTGTCGCTGGGCGATGCCAAGGCTTTGGTTGATGCTGCTCCGAAAGCAATCAAGGAGGGTGTTTCCAAGGAGGAGGCCGAGTCGATCAAGGCTCAGCTCGAAGAGGCAGGTGCTGAAGTTGAGGTTAAGTAGTTTCTACTTAAAAGTTTCAGGACAAACTCAGGGTATAGGGCTTACGCTGCTGTAAGCTCTATGCCTTTTCTGGTCTAAAGATTAGAAGTGCCGACAGGAGCTGTGTCTGGTCTTTGGAAGTTTGGATGCTCTCAGGGTGTAATCTGTTTACACTGGGGGCATTAGCGGGATTAGAAGAGGTCCGCTGCGGGGGCTTCCCCCGGAATACTTAAACCTTCAACTTTAATTTGGATTTTACCGATGTCCACGACAAAAACACAACAAAGAGTTAGCTTTTCGACAGTCAAGAACCGGGTGCCTTATCCCGACTTGCTGGAGGTACAGCTTAAATCGTTCCGGGATTTTTTCCAGATGGACACCACGGCCGAGAATCGTAAGAACGAGGGGCTGTATAAGGTGTTTCAGGAGAATTTTCCCATTACCGATACCAGAAACAATTTCGTTCTGGAGTTCATCGACTACTATATCGACCCGCCCCGCTATTCGATCGAAGAGTGTCTGGAACGCGGCCTGACTTATAGTGTTCCCTTAAAAGCCAAATTGAAACTATATTGTACCGATGACGAGCACGAAGATTTCGGCGTGGTCGTGCAGGATGTCTATTTCGGTACGATTCCCTATATGACCGAACGTGGTACGTTCGTCATCAACGGTGCCGAGCGCGTCATCGTTTCGCAGCTCCACCGCTCGCCGGGCGTGTTCTTCGGACAGAGCATGCACACCAACGGTACGAAGCTCTATTCAGCTCGTATCATCCCGTTCAAGGGATCGTGGATCGAGTTCGCTACCGACATCAACAACGTGATGTACGCGTACATCGACCGTAAGAAAAAGTTGCCCGTTACGACCCTGCTGCGTGCCATCGGTTTCGAAGCCGATCAGCAGATCCTCGAGATTTTCGATCTCGCGGACGAAGTGAAAGTGACCAAAGCCGCTCTGAAGAAGGCCGTCGGCCGCAAGCTGGCCGCCAGGGTTCTTTCGACCTGGGTCGAGGATTTCGTGGACGAGGATACGGGCGAGGTGGTTTCGATCGAACGTAACAACGTGATCGTTGACCGAGAAACGGTGCTCCAGGAAGAGCATATCGACCAGATTATCGAGAGCGGTGCCAAGACGATTCTGCTGCATAAGGAGAATCTGTCGGGTATCGATTTCTCTATTATATACAATACTTTACAGAAAGATCCGTGTAACTCCGAAAAAGAAGCCGTGGTGTATATCTATCGCCAGTTGCGTGCTTCGGAGCCGCCCGACGAGGCTACGGCCCGCGACGTGATCGAGAAGCTCTTCTTCTCGGACAAGCGTTACGACCTGGGCGATGTCGGCCGTTATCGGATCAACAAGAAGCTCGATTTGGACATCGATCCGGCGATCCGCACGCTGACGCGCGAGGACATCATCGCCATCATCAAGTACCTGATCCAGCTCATCAACTCGAAAGCCGAGGTGGACGATATCGACCACCTCTCGAACCGTCGTGTCCGCACGGTGGGCGAGCAGCTTTCGAACCAGTTTTCGGTAGGTTTCGTGCGTATGGCACGTACCATCCGCGAGCGTATGAACGTGCGTGACAACGAAGTCTTCACGCCGGTCGATCTGATCAACGCCAAGACGCTCTCTTCGGTGATCAATTCGTTCTTCGGCACTTCGCAGCTTTCGCAGTTCATGGACCAGATCAACCCGCTGGCCGAAATCACGCACAAGCGCCGTCTGTCGGCCCTCGGTCCCGGCGGTCTTTCGCGTGACCGTGCTGGTTTCGAAGTCCGCGACGTGCACTACACGCACTACGGCCGTCTTTGCCCGATCGAGTCTCCCGAAGGCCCGAACATCGGTCTGATTTCGTCGCTCTGCGTCTATGCCAAGATCTCCGACATGGGATTCATCGAGACTCCTTACCGTACCGTGACCAACGGACAGGTGGATCTCAACAATGCCGATATCAAATATTATTCGGCCGAAGAGGAGGAGGGGCAGGTGGTCGCCCAGTCGAATGTTCCGATCGACGACGAGGGCCATTTCCTGCAGCCCGACCGCATCAAGGCCCGTGAAGGCGCCGATTTCCCCGTTGTGACGGCCCAGGAGGTGACGCTCATGGACGTAGCTCCGAACCAGATCGCGTCGATCGCGGCAAGTCTGATCCCCTTCCTGGAGCACGACGATGCGAACCGTGCCCTCATGGGATCGAACATGATGCGCCAGGCCGTGCCGCTGGTGACCTGCGAGTCGCCGATCGTCGGTACGGGTATCGAAAAGGATATGATCTCCGACAGCCGCATCCAGATCATCGCCGAGGGCGACGGTGAGGTGGTATTTGCGGATGCAACCAAGATCCAGATCAAATACCAGCGGACGGAAGAGGAGGTGATCTGCTCGTTCGAGCCGGAAATTACGACTTATGAACTGCCTCGCTACCGTCGTACGAACCAGAATACGTCGATCACGTTGAAACCGGCCGTTCTGACGGGCGACAAGGTGACCAAAGGCCAGATCCTGACCGAAGGTTATTCGACGCAGAAGGGCGAGTTGGCGTTGGGTCGTAACCTGAAGGTGGCTTTCATGCCCTGGAAGGGTTACAACTTCGAGGATGCCATCGTGATTTCGGAGCGTATCCAGCGCGAGGACATTTTCACCTCGGTCCATGTCGATGAGTACATCATGGAGGTCCGCGACACCAAGCGCGGCGTCGAGGAGCTGACTTCGGATATTCCGAACGTGAGCGAGGACGCTACCAAGGATCTGGATGCCAACGGTATTATCCGTATAGGCGCCAACGTGCATCCGGGCGACATCCTGATCGGTAAGATCACTCCGAAAGGCGAGAGTGATCCTTCGCCTGAGGAGAAGCTGCTCCGTGCGATCTTCGGCGACAAGGCCGGCGACGTGAAGGATGCTTCGCTCAAGGCGCAGCCGTCGCTGCACGGTGTGGTGATCGACACGAAGCTTTACAGCCGTGCCGGCAAAGAGAACAAGCGTGCGGGAAAGAGCTCGGAGAAGCTGCAGATCGAGAAGCTCGACGAGAAGTTCGCAGCCCAGGTCGCCGACCTGACCAAGCAGCTCGTAAACAAACTTTATACGCTGCTTCAGGGCAAGACGACTACGGGTATCACCGATTACTTCGGCGTGGAACTCTATCCTGCCGGAACGAAATTCACCCAGAAGCTGCTCGATGAGCTCTCCCGCAAAGTCACCGACGAGAAGTCGGGCGTTGCGATGGGGTACCTGAACCTGGGGACCTGCAAGTGGACGGGCGACAGCCACCTCGATGCGCTGGTAGAGAAGACGATCAACAACTATACGATCGAATGGAAGAAGGCCGATGCCGCGATCAAGCGTGAGAAATACAACCTCACCAACGGCGACGAACTCCCCCAGACGGGCGTGATCCAGATGGCCAAGGTCTATATCGCCAAGAAGCGCAAGCTGAAGGTGGGCGACAAGATGGCGGGACGCCACGGCAACAAGGGTATCGTGGCCCGTGTCGTGCGCGACGAGGATATGCCGTTCCTCGAGGACGGTACGATCGTCGATATCTGCCTGAACCCGCTGGGTGTGCCTTCGCGTATGAACCTCGGTCAGATTTACGAAACCGTGCTCGGCTGGGCCGGCAAGGAGCTGGGACTGAAGTTCGCTACGCCGATTTTCGACGGTGCTTCGCTCGACCAGATCAACGAATATACGGCGAAGGCGGGTATTCCGCGCAGCGGGCGTACTTACCTGTACGACGGCGGTACGGGCGAGAAGTTCGACCAGCCGGCTACGGTGGGCGTGATCTACATGCTCAAGCTCGGCCACATGATCGACGACAAGATGCACGCCCGTTCGATCGGTCCCTATTCGCTTATCACGCAGCAGCCGCTCGGCGGTAAGGCGCAGTTCGGCGGTCAGCGTTTCGGTGAGATGGAGGTTTGGGCGCTCGAAGGCTTCGGCGCCGCCAATATCCTGCAGGAGATCCTGACCATCAAGTCGGATGACGTGATGGGTCGTGCCAAGGCTTACGAGGCCATCGTCAAAGGCGACAACCTGCCCAAGCCGGGTATTCCCGAGGCAATGAACGTGTTGCTGCACGAGTTGCGCGGTCTGGCCCTTTCGGTCAAGCTGGAGTAAGGGAAGGTAGGTAGTAGTATATAGAGGATAAGAAAAAAGCATTGCATTATGTCATTCAATAAAGACAATAAAGTGAATAACGGTTACAGCTCCATTTCGATCGGACTGGCTTCGCCGGAAGAGATTCTGGCGCAGTCGAGCGGCGAGGTGCTGAAGCCCGAAACCATTAACTATCGTACCTACAAGCCTGAACGCGACGGTCTTTTCTGCGAGCGTATCTTCGGTCCCGTGAAAGACTACGAGTGCCATTGCGGCAAGTACAAGCGTATCCGTTACAAGGGCATCGTCTGCGACCGTTGCGGCGTGGAAGTGACCGAGAAAAAGGTGCGCCGCGAGCGCATGGGCCACATTTCGCTGGTGGTGCCGGTGGTGCATATCTGGTATTTCCGCTCCCTGCCCTCGAAGATCGGCTATCTGCTGGGTATCCCTTCCAAGAAGCTGGAGGCGATCATCTATTACGAGCGCTATGTGGTAATCAACGCCGGTGCTGCCGCCGAGCAGGGTGTGGAACGGTTGCAGACCCTTTCGGAGAAAGAGTATCTGGACATCGTGGGCGCGCTGCCGAAGGGCAACCAGTCGCTCGATGACAGCGATCCCAACAAGTTCGTGGCCCAGATGGGTGCCGAGGCGATCTATACGTTGCTTCAGCAGGTCGATCTGGATTCCATGTCCTATGCCCTGCGTCACAAGGCTTCGACGGAAACCTCGCAGCAGCGCAAGAGCGAGGCGCTCAAATGCCTGAATGTGATCGAGATGTTCCGTGCTTCGGAAGGCCGGAACAAACCCGAGTGGATGGTGCTGAAGGTGCTGCCGGTGATTCCTCCCGAGCTGCGCCCGCTGGTGCCGCTGGACGGCGGACGTTTCGCCACGTCGGATCTGAACGACCTCTACCGTCGCGTCATCATCCGTAACAACCGTCTGAAGCGTCTGATCGAGATCAAGGCTCCGGAGGTGATTCTGCGCAACGAGAAACGTATGTTGCAGGAGGCGGTCGATTCGCTGTTCGACAACTCGCGCAAGAGCAACGCCGTGAAGAACGAAAGCAACCGTGCCCTCAAGTCGCTGTCCGACTCGCTCAAGGGCAAGCAGGGTCGCTTCCGTCAGAACCTGCTGGGTAAGCGTGTCGATTATTCGGCCCGTTCGGTCATCGTCGTCGGTCCTGAACTGAAGATGCACGAGATGGGTATTCCGAAGGATATGGCGGCCGAACTCTATAAGCCGTTCGTAATCCGCAAGCTCATCGAGCGCGGTATCGTCAAGACGGTGAAATCGGCCAAGAAGATCATCGACCGGAAAGACCCCGTTATCTGGGGTATTCTGGAGAACGTCATCAAGGGGCATCCGGTGCTGATGAACCGTGCCCCGACGCTGCACCGTCTGGGTATCCAGGCCTTCCAGCCCAAACTGATCGAGGGCAAGGCCATGCAGCTGCACCCGTTGGCTTGTACGGCGTTCAACGCCGACTTCGACGGTGACCAGATGGCCGTGCATCTGCCGCTGGGCAATGCCGCCATTCTGGAGGCCCAGCTGCTCATGCTCGGTTCGCACAACGTCCTGAACCCCGCGAACGGCGCTCCTATCACCGTGCCTTCGCAGGACATGGTTCTCGGTCTGTACTATATCACCAAGCCCCGCAAGGGCGTCAAAGGCGAAGGCCTTACTTTCTATGGTCCCGAGGAGGCGATCATCGCTTACAACGAGAAGCGGGCCGATCTGCATGCGCAGGTGAAATGTATGGTCAGCGACGTGGACGAGAACGGCAACAAGGTGCGGGTACTGAAGGAAACGACTATCGGCCGCATCCTGTTCAACCAGGTGGTGCCCGAAGAGGTCGGTTATATCAATGAGGTGCTTACCAAGCGTTCGCTGCGCGACATCATCGCCGTGGTGATGAAGAAGGCGGGTGCCGACAAGGTGGCTGCGTTCCTCGACGATATCAAGGCGATGGGTTATCAGATGGCCTTCCAGGGCGGTCTGTCGTTCAACCTCGATGCCGTTATCATTCCCGAGGAGAAGGAGAAACTGGTCCAGGAGGGATACGAGCGTGCCGACGAGGTGATCGAATCCTACAACATGGGTCTTATCACCAACAACGAACGCTACAACCAGATCATCGACATCTGGACCAATATCAATACGAAACTCACCAAGACGGTGATCGACACCCTGATCAAGGATGACGACGGTTTCAACCCGGTCTATATGATGCTGGACTCCGGAGCCCGCGGTTCGAAGGAGCAGATCCGTCAGCTTTCGGGTATGCGCGGTCTGATGGCCAAGCCGCAGAAGTCTGGTGTCGAGGGCGGTCAGCAGGTCATCGAAAACCCGATTCTCTCGAACTTCAAGGAGGGTCTTTCGGTGCTCGAATACTTCATCTCTACGCACGGTGCCCGTAAGGGTTTGGCCGATACGGCGCTGAAAACGGCCGATGCCGGTTACCTGACGCGCCGTCTGGTGGACGTTGCGCAGGATGTAATCATCAACGAGGAGGATTGCGGTACGCTGCGCGGTTTGACGGCTACGGCCATCAAGCGCAACGACGACGTGGTGCAGACGCTCTATGACCGCATCCTGGGCCGCACGGCTCTGAACGATGTGATTCACCCGCTCACGGGCGAGGTGCTCTGCAAGGCCGGTGAGGAGATCACGGAGTCGATTGCCGAGGCCATAGAGAAATCGCCGCTGGAATCCGTCGAAATCCGTTCGGTGCTTACCTGCGAATCGCGTCGCGGCGTTTGTGCGAAGTGCTACGGACGCAACCTGGCTACGGCCCGCATGGTACAGCGCGGCGAAGTGGTCGGCGTCATCGCGGCACAGTCCATCGGTGAGCCGGGTACGCAGCTGACCCTCCGTACGTTCCACGTCGGCGGTGTGGCGGCCGGTACGGCTGTCGAGACCAATGTGGTTTCGAAATACGAGGGTCGTCTGGAGATCGACGAGCTTCGCACCGTGAAGGGTAAGAATCCGCAGGGAGAAGCCGTGGACATCGTCATTTCGCGTCAGTCGGAGTTTCGCATCGTGGATCCCAAGACCGAAATCGTACTCTATACGCACAACCTGCCTTACGGCTCGATGCTCTATATGAGCGATGGCGCCGAGGTCAAGAAGGGCGACATGATCTGCGAGTGGGATCCGTACAACGCGGTAATCATCTCCGAGCATGAGGGTAAAGCTGTTTATGACAGTGTTATCGAGGGTGTTACTTACCGTGACGAGCGCGATGAGCAGACCGGTCTTTCGGAGAAGGTAATCATCGAATCCAAGGACAAGACCAAGAACCCCGTGATCAAGGTGATCAACAAGGAGGGCGAAGAGGTCAAATCCTACAACTTGCCGGTGTCGGCCCACGTGGTTGTCAAGGACAATGCGAAGATCAAGGCCGGCGATATCCTGATCAAGATCCCGCGTGCCGTCGGCAAGTCGGGCGGCGATATCACCGGTGGTCTGCCGCGTGTTACGGAGCTGTTCGAGGCCCGCAACCCGTCCAATCCGGCCATCGTTTCGGAGATCGACGGCGAGGTGACCTTCGGCAAGATCAAGCGCGGTAACCGTGAGATCATCATCACGTCAAAAGAGGGCGACGTACGCCGTTACCTGGTGCCGCTGTCGCGTCAGATCATCGTTCAGGAGAACGACTACGTGAAGGCCGGCGGTGCGCTTTCGGACGGTGCCATCACCCCGAGCGATATTCTCAATATCCTGGGTCTGACGAAGGTGCAGGAGTACATCGTCAATGAGGTGCAGGAGGTGTACCGTATGCAGGGCGTGAAGATCAACGACAAGCATTTCGAGGTGATCGTACGCCAGATGATGTCGAAAGTCAAGATCGAAGATCCGGGCGACACCCGCTTCTTCGAGGATCAGATCGTCGATAAGTGGGAGTTTATGGACGTGAACGACGAGCTTTATGACAAGGTGGTCGTAACGGATGCCGGCGACTCTACGGCCGTACAGCCGGGGCAGATTATCTCGATGCGCAAGTTGCGTGACGAGAATTCGAGCCTCAAGCGCCGTGACCTGAATCTCGTCAAGGTGCGTGATATCGTTCCTGCGACTTCCACGCAGATTTTGCAGGGTATTACCCGTGCCGCGTTGCAGACTTCGAGCTTCATTTCGGCCGCTTCCTTCCAGGAGACGACCAAGGTGCTGAACGAAGCTGCGATCCAGGGCAAGGTCGATCCGCTGGAGAACCTGAAGGAGAACGTGATTTGCGGCCACCTGATTCCCGGCGGTACCGGTATGCGGGAGTACGACAATTTGGTCGTAGGATTGAAGGAGGATCTGGAGGCGATTCAGGCTGCCAAGTAATAGATAATTTTTATCATAATCGAACGGGGGCGGACGGAAAGTCTGCTCCCGTTTTTTATGGGGTTTTGTCGCCTGCTTGCGGAAGATGGCGGACTTCGTTGCGGCGTTTTTTGGTCGCTTCGCAGTTCAAGCCATGTCGGGCGAATAACCGGGACACCGAATTGTTCTGGCTCGTTTTTGTGGCCGCAATGGAAGAAACCGGATCGAACGGAACTATTTCGGATGTCGATATAATCGGCGGTGTGCCGTTGAAAGCTGGCTTTCGATCGGATTATATGGGGAGTAATATGCGAACAGGACGACGGGTAGGTCGTCCTGAAGAGAAGATAGTAGCTCCACCGCGACTCGAACGCGAATTTGAAGTTTAGGAAACTTCCGTTCTATCCCTTGAACTATGGAGCCTTGTAAAGCTGTCTGGCTTCCTCCCGAAGTCGTTCCGGCCGGGAATCGTTGGCTTCGGTCGGGAAGCGTGTGTCGTGCCGGAGATCCCGATAAACAGAAACAGTGCGTACCGGGAAGGTACGCACTGCAAATATAGTGATTTTTACGGGAAATCGGGACGGTTTTAGAATTTCAGGTTCACTCCGATAGCGAAAGTGTGCGCCGACAGGGAATAGTTGCCCGAAAAAGGCTGGATCGCCTTGTCGTTTGCCGTGGTATGAGCTTGGATTTTCGCTTGCTCCGGGGCCATTCCGCCTGCGACGAGCTGCCCGTATGTCTGTGCATAGACCGCTTTGTAAGTGAGTGAATTGTAGTAGTCGCACGATCCCGTCCGCTCCGGGTCTGCCGAGGTGATATATCCGTATGCCAGATCGATCGATACATTTTTGCAGGGGTTGATCGTCACGCCGGCCGTGTAGGATACTTTGGTCATCGAAGGGGTTTCGGGGTTGAGAAAATCGCTCCGTACGGGGCTTTCATCTACGTACATACCCAGGCGTGCCGTGACGAATTTGCAGGCGTGGTATTGGACGCCGATACGGGTGGCCACCGTGTTCTTATAGTTCTTGATGCTCGTCGGCAGATCGTAAACCGATGCCCCGGTCGTCGGGTCGGTAATATCTACGTGGAGCGATTTATAGGCGCTCCACAGGACGTATTGGATGTCGAAAGCCATTTCCCATTTCGGGGTCGGCCGGAAGCTCACGCCCCAAGCGAGGTTGGCCGGCAGCGGGAGTTCCGTTTCGACGCAAGCGCTGCTCAAGTCGGGAATCATTCCCGTTGCCTGGAGGACCTGCCCGATTTCGGGAGAGGCATACAGGAGGTTGGCCGTGCCGCTTGCCACTTTCATCTTCACTTTCGAACGATAGGAGAAACCAAGGGTCCATTCCGGGGTGATGTCCCACAGGATACCTACGTTTACGCCGATCGCAGTTTTGGCGTCGCCTTTGATCCGGGCGGATACCAGGGAGCGATCTCCTGCCTGGGTGAACAGTTCGGCGTATTGTCCCTGCCCTGCGGCGGTCAGCAATCCGGCGATCGTATTGTTCGTCGCTTCGCCGACGGGGAACATGGAGCGCGACAGGTCGAACGTACCCCAGGTGATCGTCATGCCGACACCTACCGAGAGTTTATCCCAGAATTTGTAGGAGATCGTCGGCTGCAATGTATAGGCTTGCAGGTCGATGCTTTGGATCAGATGTGCTCCGACCCAGTTGTCGCCCCAGTTCATAGACGAGCCGTAAGGGGTATAAAATCCCAGGCCGACGGCCAGATTTTTGGTGGCTTTGTAGTTGAAATAGGCGTAGAGCGGCGTCGAAATCTTGTTGTCCGAGTGGGCTTGGATCTGCGGATTGCCCCGGTAGTCGTTGTTCGACAGGTACGTTGCATTGGATTTGATGCCCGTGATGCCGACCGAGAAGGAGAATCGGGAGGTTTGGAAGGCGGTTCCCGCCGGGTTGAAGTAGATCGACTCGGAATTGAGTTTCATACCTGTTCCCACGTGTCCCATTCCCAACTGTTTTGCACTCAAGGTATTGACTTGGTAGCCTTCGGCGCAGACCGCCGTTGCGAACAGCAGGGCCGAGATCGTTAGTAGCAGTTGCTTCATAATCAAAGTTTTAGTTGATAATTTGAAAAATATATTGATTTCTGTGGTAAGTTTATGCGCTCGGACGAGTTTCGGAGCGATTCTCATCCATGCTTTCAAAAATGCTTGTCTTAAAACGGAGCAAAAGTACGAAAACAAAGTCGAGTAGGAAAATATTTTGTTCGTAATTTCTTAAAAAGTGGACTAAAATGGATATAATTGGTCAGAATTGGATTCGATTCGAAAATAACAGGAAAGTAAAATACCGTTGTTCGAGATCAGATTTCATTGTTTCAGGACGTTTTTTTGATCGGGGGACTTGGAATTACCCGGAGGAAAGATTTGGCAGAATCGAAAATCCGTTATACTTTTGCACTCGGAGAGATGGCAGAGTGGTCGATTGCGGCGGTCTTGAAAACCGTTGAGCTGCGAGGCTCCGGGGGTTCGAATCCCTCTCTTTCCGCCAAGGAAGAGTGCGACAATTTAGGTTGCACTCTTTTTTTATATGTTTCAATTCGGAGGGGGGATGAACAAGCCCCGGAATCCGGGGCTTGTTCTATTGCGGTTATTTGCGTTTCTTGCCTTTGGCGGCGATTCGCTGGGCGGCCGTGACGGTCCGTTTGGGTGTCTTGCGGACGCTTTTGGTGCCCTTGCCTTTGCCGTTCTCGTCGCGGCCCCATGCCGTGCCGTCGTCGAATTTCATGAAGGCCGACCAGTCGAAACCTTCGTTCGACATTTTGCTGAAATCGGGGATTTCCGGACGGGGTTCGGTTTGGACCTTGGTTTTCAGCTTGCGGTGCGGCGCGGCGGACTGGTCGCCGGCGGCCGGGGCGGTTTGTGCCGGGGCGGCCGGTTTCTCCCTGCGGACGGATTTTTTCGGGGTCGGGGCGTATTCCTCTCCGCCGGCGTCGGCCGTTTTCGCGCGCCGGGGTTTGCGGGCTGCGGCTTCCTCGCCGTCGCGGGCGATTTCGGCTATCGGCCGGCGGCCCCGGTTCAGGCGGGGCATCCGGTCTGGGCGGGGGCGTTGGACGGGACGGCGGAGCCGTCTCCTGCTGGGGCACCCGGTCGTATACGCCGTTATCATTGCGGATATAGCGGTTATACATGGCTACCCCTCCCAATCCGCCAACAGCTTCTTCCCCACATGGATCAGCCGCGCCAGCCGTGCCGCCCGTTGGATTTTCCCTTGCTTTTCTTCCTTCAGGAACGGGCGCAGGGCGTTGAGCAGCTCCGTCCCCGTGCCGAACGTGCTGCGGATTCCCGGCACGCCGGGCCGCTGGTGGAGGGCCAGTGCGGCGGGAACATAGCGGATCTCGTCCACCTGCGCCTTTTCGGCCTGGGTCATCCGGCGGCGGGTATAGGTGGACAGGGCCTCGAGATAGCGGCGCGAGCCTTCGGCATACAGCACGCCCAGCGCCAGCGAAGACTTGCCGGACCCGGACACGCCTGCGATCCCGACGATTTTTCCAAGTGGAATATCGACGTCAATATTTTTCAGGTTGTGGACCTTTGCTCCACGGATCAGCATCTTATCGATCATGTTTTTTTTACTCCGGTTTCTTCTCATATACTGCAGCGGGAATCGCTCGCCCGCTTCATCCATTCCGTCCGCTTTCAGGCGGAAAGGTCCGTGTGCTCATAAAAGCCGACCGTCTGCGCGTTGACCGTCAGCTCCCGGACGCCGTAATGCCGCACGGCACATTCCAGCATCTGCCTGCCAAGACCCACGCCGCGTTCGTCTGCCGCAAGGAACAGCATCTCTGGCCGCTGGCAGTCAGCCGGGCGATCTTCCCGCAACTGCATTTTTCCGTCTCCCTGTATCTTCGTTTTTTTCATGAAGTGATATTATATCGCGAAAGGACCGAGATTGGAAGGGGGCAGGTAAAAAAGCGGCGATCTTCCCGCCGGGCCGAATTGATCGGTCAATACAATAATACCGAAAGATTTCATCTTCGCCTACAAAAGACGAGCGTTGTAATCTGTTTCGTTCATAGCGAACACCTCCTTCAAAATAGAAATAGCCGCCTGATTTCTTTTGAAAACCAAGCGGCTATGTACGCTATATTCAGTTCGGCAAACTGGAATTTTACGCTTTCTTAATTGGATGTCTAATTACAGTTTTCCATTTTTCTGGGGCAACCTTTCTTGCATCAGACATATAAATCTCGTGGTGCAACCTATCTTTGTTAATATCATTAACATATCCATTTTGTTCTAAATAAGTATCCATAAGCGCAACAGTTGCTGGCTCATTATCAAAAGAACCTATATGCATAATTTGAACGCATAATCCCTCATCAATCGTAAGATACTCTGCTGACGAACAATCAAGTTTCTTTTTTTTCGTTGCTGTTTCTACCGCCCAGTCAAAATCAGCTTTAGAAATGAAATCAGGCAAACGGATAACAGAAATCCAGCTGAAAGCAGACTTATTTGTATAATCTACACTCTCGACATCATCCTGCCACCAAAAACCTTCCAATGGCGGAACAGCATATTCAAAAAATCCTTCAATTTTATAATCAGTCTTGTAACTCATTTTTAATGTGTATGCAACAGCATATAGAACACTGATTGCTTGTTGATATGCTCCGCCTTCTTCATTTGGATTGCCTTTTCCTCTAACTGCAATATAATTTGCCTCAGGTACATTTACAATCTCTGGTTTGTTCTTCGGCATATAGAATTCTTTATACTCTTTTTTAAAATCAAAAGCCATAATAACCTCCAAAATTCCGATTTTCTCAATTCTCCAAACTTGAATTTGTTTTATAGAGGTCTTTGCAAATACACCATATCTACAAGGTGTACACCACACTCATATATCGGGTGATCATAATGATCCGTAAAGAAATTTGGCACGGTATGCGAGCGTACAAAGCCACATTTTTCATAAAAGGGTATCGTCAACGGGCTGTCGCCGGTTCCAACTTGCAGTATCGAAAATTGTCTGCGGTATTTTTCAACAAGAAATTCAATCAGCGCTTTGGCATAGCCTTTTCGCTGAAATGAGGGAACTGTAGCGATATTCTTAATTTCAAGTATTCCAGTCCCTTCGTCCGTTACGACACACTCGCATTTCACTCCGTCATCATCAAGAACATACATTTTACCATTATAGAGATAACGGTCAACCATATCTTCCTGCTCATCCGCCAATAGGAGCAAATCAAGATATTGTTTTTTGTTTTCTGTAACTTCTACAATTCTCATCAATCACACCTCCAAATCCCGATTTATCTGATTGATACAGTCCATTCGTCTCCCGAAACCAAATACTGAAATTCTGTCAGCTCCGGCGTGTTCATCACTTTCAGAAGATCATCAAAATCATCCACGGTTTTTACTACAGAAAGGTCACTGTACTTGATCCATTCCATTTGGCCTTCCTCGGATGAGATAAGATCACCCGACCACTGTGTTGCCTTAAACAACAGGACAACATACCTTCCATTCTCTAAGGGAAATTGTTTGACTCCAACCAATCTCGGATTAAGGACCGTTAGACCGGTTTCTTCCTTCATCTCGCGGATCACCGCATCCACAAAAGATTCTCCGGGTTCCACATGCCCGCCCGGCAGTGCGTAGCCTCGCCAGTCTTTCTTTACTCTGTTTTGAAGCAGTATCTTATCGCCGTCTTCGATTAAGCATAATACTGTCAGTTCGACATTCTCTGTCTTGCTCATAGATTTATCCTCACAAACTGCGAAGTTGTCAGTCCAAAATCAGGACGCCTGCGCAATCGGACATTTGCGTAAATGAAAGGTCTGGAAAATCTTTTCTCAGTTCCTCAACGACAAAGTAGATTTCATCATTATCCCATGTGTCTCCTGCCTTCAATTTACACTGTTCTAAATCCTTTCGTGTTTCAAAGGCAACATCGCCGATTATAATTTTACCGTTTTCTTTTAAGTAGTTACGCAAGTCTAAAAGGAAGTCGCTCTTTTGCGCATCCGTCAAATGATGCAGAGAGTATGTCGCAACAATATAATCATAACGAAAGCTACGCAATGGTTCGACAAGCCCTTTTGAAAAGTCCCCTTGATATAAATGCGCATTTGGCATTTTCTCAGATGCCAACGCAATCATTCTTGATGAAAAGTCCTGCCCATAAATGGAACAGCCTCGCTCGTATAGTTTTGCCGTTAATGTGCCTGTTCCGAATCCAATATCCAGCACAACGGCATTTTCAGCTCTCATTATGGTCTGAAAAATGAACCCAAGTACCTTTTTATAACCGGCAAAAGGGTATGTGTTTTCCTCATCAGAAATGCCGACAGTTTTGTCATAGCCATCAGCCCAAAGGTCGAACTCTATGTTGTTTAGCATACTTACTTCCTCCATAACTTCCGATTTCTTAATCTCATTATATCACACACCTGGCACATTTTCCAGTGCGCGTATCACAGTGGCAATGCAGATATCCTGTATTACCACTGTGACTTTTCTTTTTACCTGCGTAAGACATCCCCCGTGCTTACAAGTTTTTTGAAAATTAAATAGTCCGGAACCGGTACATTCCGGCTTCGCCAAGCGACTATCCGCCTGATCGGCAGCCGGAACCATGAGTAATAGTATGCGGGTGGCCCCTGCATTTCTCCATGAAGCGCAGCTGGGACAATGATATGCCCGTAACTCGCGGCCCGGCCATAAGGAGGGCGGGGAGATGAAATATCTGTGGACCTGTTCGCCGCAGGCACTGGTGGACATTAAAATCTCAATATTTGAATAGGAAAAGCCAAAATGGCAATAATTACTTACGAAAGAAAGGAGCAGACAGATGAATGAGTTTACAGATTCCAATGCGGAACGTTCTTCACTCAGAGAGATAAAGAATGTGGTAATCGACACGTCAATTCCTCGCAGGGAGAGAATACGGGACTATGTTGCTCAAATCGGCAATCCATACTGTTATTTAGACGATGGTATTGTAGTGGAAATCGGTTATACAGATACTGAAATAAGCCTGCAAGACAGGCTTTTAGCTTACGCAAACAGTATGGATCGCACATCAGGAAAATTGTGGTAGCGTGTGCGATTTCATTGACAAATGCACATTCTTAATGCATAATTAAAATGGTCAATGTGGATGGACGGTCATCCATCCGGACAGGCACCGGAAACAAATTTCCTGAAATACGCAGGAGGTTTGTTATGGCGCTTTATTTTGACGGGCAAACAACGCTCGATTCGGAACAATATGATGCTATTGCATACTATCGTCTGTCAAAGGATGATGGCGCAAAGCGTGAAAGTGACAGTATTGCGAATCAGCGCAAGCTGATTCGTTCATTTCTTCAAAATAACCCCAATATTCATTTGATTGAAGAAGCACAGGATGACGGCTATACCGGGACGAACTTTGACCGCCCTGGTTTTCGTAGTGTGCTAAATGCAATACAATCAAAAAGAGTAAATTGCGTTATTGTTAAAGATTATTGTGCGATAATAGGACTAAATCAGAAAGACCTTGAAAATCAAGGCATTC
>OGQQ01001271.1_pt1 | contig 20203 bp, 14 predicted proteins | sample 1553281 | NCBI WGS metagenome assembly OGQQ01 (sample SAMEA2579937, study PRJEB22360) | human gut metagenome | biome: human gut; feature: human-associated habitat; material: faeces | place: Denmark | collected 2008/2010 | reverse complement strand
CGTGAAATGATGGAGCTGATCGATCAGGCAAAGGATATCCAGTCACAGATCGATGTGACTTTCCGTGCCGCCTATGCAGCCCTTCAGAAAGCCAACATGGAAATGGGTATTGCCTTTGTACAGCAGGTTTCCTACACCGTTCCTCTTGAGGATTCCATTCGGATCAAGACACGAAGCGTTATGGGTACGGAAATTCCACTCGTCGAATATGAAAAGCAGCTTACCAACACCCCGACTTATGCCTACTACAGCACAAAGGCTTCTCTGGATGAAGCAAAAGCCGCCTTCGAAAAGGTAAAAGAGCTTTCCATCCAGCTTGCAGGCATCGAAAACGCAGCGATCCGTCTCGCGGCCAACATCAAGAAGACCCAGAAACGTGCCAACGCATTAAAGAACATCACGATTCCGAAATACGAGGCACTGACAAAGGATATCCAGAATGCCCTTGAGGAAAAAGAGCGAGAAGAATTCACACGTCTGAAAGTTATTAAACGAATGAAACAGACTTCTTAAGCAACTTACAAAAGTCCATCTGCAATTAAGCGGATGGACTTTTTAATTACCACTATTGTCTGATAATTTAAGTTTGAAAGTTTAAAATTTTTCTTTTGAAAGCAAAATTCAACAATATTTTCACTATGAAAAAGTCAATAGATTTTTCTATCTTTTTTTCAAATTTGTTAATTTCATCATTATTAACCAAAACATTTGTTTTTTATTTATTTATGTAAATCACTTATTCCACATTGGTTTTTTGTGGATAATGTGGATAACTTTGTGCATAACTCAAATACAACGATTTTTCAACCTTTTTTGGATGTGGATAACTTTTACACCATTTTTCGCGTTATCCACATTTTTCCCCATTATTCGACACGCTTTGTGCAATTTGCTATTTGTTCGATTTTATTCGACTTTTTTTGCAAAACAAAAGAGCTACAGTTCTGCAAATTGCCTAAAACTATAACTCTTTACTGCCTGACTACCCAAACTATTTATCAAGAAGGTATCTTTGTGCCGAAGCCACCGCATTCGCCCCATCCGCGACTGCAGTTACGACCTGACGAAGATTTTTGGTACGGATATCACCTGCTGCAAAGATTCCCGGCTCACTGGTAATCCCGTCCTCTCCTGCCACAATATATCCTGCTTCATCCAGCTTCACCAGATCTTTGAATTTCTCTGTTCCCGGAACGATTCCGACTGCGATAAACACACCATCTGTTTCAATGAAACTTTCTTCCTGTGTTTTTTTATTCTGGATCTTCAGTGCCTCTACTTTATCCGTTCCCTCAATAGATAATGGAATGCTGTCCCAGATGAGCTCCACGTTTTTGCATGCAAAGAGACACTCCTGGAGGATTTTCTCCGCACGAAGCTCATCCCTTCTGTGTACCAGATAAACCTTTTTACAGGTACGCGAAAGAAGGATCGCATCCTCCACCGCCACGTTTCCGCCACCGACCACGACAACCGTCCTGTCCTGAAAAAATGCTGCATCACAAGTCGCACAATAAGAAACCCCCATGCCACTCAGTTCTTCTTCACCCGGGATTCCGAGGTGGCGGTGTGTTGCCCCACAGGCAATGATCACTGCTCTGGCACGGTATTCATTTTTTTTCGTGCGGATGACTTTGATTCCCTGCTCTGCCTCGATAGAACGAACCGGCTCCCGCTGCGGTTTCATGCCCAGTTTTTTTGCATGACCTGCCATTGCTTCCCCGAGATCCAGACCGGTGATTCCCGGCAGTCCCGGATAATTATCTACTTCATATGTGTCCACAATCTGACCGCCCTGCACAAATTTCTTATCCAGCCAGATTGTATTCAGTTTTGCTCTTGTCGCATAAATAGCTGCGCAGATTCCTGCCGGACCTGCTCCCAGAATCGCCAGATCATATATATTTTCCATGATATTCTGCCTCACTTTCTCTGTTGCTTCCATTTAAGTTTAGCATACAATCCCTTTTTTTCCAATAAAATAGTAAAAAGCATCTCTCACCGAGGTTTTTATGCATATATCTTTTCGCAAAAATCCTTCCCGTATTCTGATCATCTGTGCTCTGTGTGTGGTGTTTCTGATCGGAATGATTCTCGGACATCTGAATACCGATGGAGGCTCTGAAGACCACTCCTTTCAGACTTACACGGACCGTCTGTTTCGTGAAGAAGTATCCGGAAATATGCTGAATCTCCACTATTCCATCGCTTATCCGGAAAAACAGCAGATCCCGCGGCCCGCCCCAACGCTTGGCACGGTTTCCGCACCGGATGCCAACAGTATTGCCCGATACGGGGAAATTATGAAAAAACTCCAGACGTTTGATCCGTCAGGACTTTCTGAGTCAAATCAGATCACTCTCGATATGCTCCTTCTGTATTATAAAACCCAACAGCGTTCCACCGACTTTTATCTTCTGGAAGAATACTTAAGTCCCAGCCTCGGCATGCAGGCGCAGCTTCCTGTTCTTCTCGCAGAATATGCGTTTTATCAGGAACAGGACATTGCAGATTACCTCAATCTCCTCACATCTGTTCCCGCTTATTTTGACAGTATCCTGGATTTTGAGCGGCAAAAAGCTGACGCCGGTTACTTTATGAGTGATGCAACGCTAAAACGTATTGTCAATCAGTGTCAGGCTTTTATAAAAGAACCGGATTCCAACTACATGCTGGAGGTTTTTGCCGCCAGGTTAAAAGCATTTGGCACCATTTCCGAATCAGAACAGAAAACTTTAAATTCCAGGCATAAAGAAATTCTTTTAAACACAGTAATTCCTGCTTACCAGAAGCTGATACAGGGAATGCTCTCTCTGCAGGGCTCCGGTCGTCCCAGTCAGGGGCTTGCACATATGCAGAAAGGAAAAGAGTATTATCTGTATCTGCTCCGCAGTCAGGTGGGCTCCTGGACGGCTGTCAAAGACATGCAGAACCGTCTCACTGAACAGATCCGCGCAGATATGAAGCTGGTTCAGCAAATGCTGAAAGAACAGCCTTCTCTCCTTCGAAAAATGAAAAGTTCTCTGGATCTTCCGGAAAGCAAACCTGCACAGATGCTTGGAGCTCTGCGTGACCGAATAGCCGATGATTTTCCCGAACTGCCGGAGACAGAATTTGAAACACGCTACGTACACAAATCCATGGAAAATTATTTGAGTCCGGCCTTCTATCTGACACCGCCGCTTGACACCGGATCACCAAATATCATTTACATAAATCCTGCTGATCAGACTTCAAATCTGGAGCTTTTTGCCACACTTTCGCATGAAGGATTTCCCGGACACCTTTATCAAACTATTTACTTCCAGAAGACTTCTCCTGCTGACATCCGTACTTTGCTTACCTCTTCCGGTTACGTAGAAGGATGGGCAACCTATATTGAATCCTATGGTTACCGATACGCTGCCTGTGATTTCGACGATCCTGCTGCCACCGACTATACAAGACTGGTTGCCCTGAACCGCCGGATCAATCTTTGCATTTATTCACTTCTTGATATCGGCATTCATTATTATGGCTGGGGCGAAACACAGGCGGCTCGTTTTCTTCAGTTTTTCGGAATTACAGATGTTCATGTCACATCTGATATTTTTCAATACATCGTAGAAACACCCGCCAATTACCAGAAGTATTGCTGGGGATGTCTTAATTTTCTTGATCTGAAAAAAGAATGGAAAGATACTCTGGACGATGATTTTGACCTGAAAGCTTTTCACCGGAATCTGCTTGAGATCGGGCCGGTTCAGTTTCCGGTGCTCCGGAAATATATGCATGAACGGCTGCAAAAAACAACAAAAGGAGGTGCCGGGGCCAATGTCATTGGTCTCGGTGCACCTCCCGTTTTATCATGTTTCCTGTAATATTTTTAATTCTTTTCTTTGTTACCGTAACTGTCAAAAAAGTTCTGCAGTTTCAGCAATGCCCTAGTAAGATCCTTTGTCTCCTTCGGATTGAGATCATCCAGAACTGCCATCACCATTTTTTCATGAAAAATCTTGTGATGAAGAAATGCCTTCTCGCCTTTCTCTGACAGAGAAACCAACACGACACGCCGATCCTCTTCACTTCTCGTTCGCTCTACATATCCCTTCTTGACCAGATGGTTGATCGCGATCGTCAAAGTACCTGTCGTAACAGAAACCGCTTTTGCAACGGTAGACATGTTTTTGGGCTCCTGAATACCGATTGCTTCCATAATATGCATATCATTTACGGATATATCTTTGTATTCTGATGTGATCAGCGCACGTTCTTCAATATCCAGAATATCTTTAAACATTTTTACCAGAATATTGTTTACTGTTTCATACGAATTCATCTTGCTTTCCTCCGCTTCCTGCCCCTCGCCTGCTCATATTTTTTATTATACCCGATGTTTGTTTGAATCACAAAACATTTTTCAGTTTATTTTTTTAACTTAATTCTTTCTTTAGCGGAATCTATTTGCTATAATAATGAATTGAACACAACATGGACCTTTTGTATGTAAAATCATATGCAAACAGTCTTCGCAAATACACAAAGGAATTTATTATGAAAAAAAACAAAAACATCCCACTTAATCTGAAAGAGCAGATCAACTCGCGTATTGGTCTGATCTGTTCCATCGTTGTAATGATTCTTCTGGTCTTTGTTTTCCATCAACTTGATTATCAGATCATCCAGAAGCCGGCAGATCAGGCTGCCAAAGAAGCCGAGCAGAAGAAACTGGAAGCAGAAAAAGCTGCCAAAGCACCGGAGATTTCCACAGCTACTGTAATCGCTGTCGGTGACAACCTGTACCATGACAGTCTGATCCAGTCAGGTGAATCTGATTCCGGTACATGGAACTATGATGCAATCTATGAAAATGTCAAAGACGAGATTCAGGCAGCAGACATTGCCATGGTCGATCAGGAAACTGTTCTCACCACAGAGCATGATGCAGTCAGCGGTTATCCATCCTTCGCAACACCTACGGAAGTCGGTGACGCACTTATCAATGCCGGATTTGATGTCATCGAATCTGCAACCAACCATATTGATGATTATGGCTATGATTACATGGCACAGACACTGAATTTCTGGAAGACCAGTTACCCGGATGTTCCGGTTCTCGGTATCCATGATTCCGAAGAAGATGCCAATACAGTCAAAACTCTCGAAGTAAACGGCATTAAAGTTGCGTTTCTGGATTATACATATGGAACGAACAATTCCGGTGCCGGAGACGGCAGAGATTACATGATCGATATTTTCGAGAAAGACAAAGTTGCATCCATGATTGAAAAAGCAAAAGCAGACAGTGATGTGCTGATCTTTGTTGCTCACTGGGGCAAAGAAATGGAAACCATGCCTACCGAATATGAAAAGGAATGGGCAACTTTCCTGATGCAGCAGGGTGTAGATGTCGTAATCGGCGGCCACCCGCATATACTCCAGCCTTATGGACGTATGTCAGACAAAGAAGGGCACAGTATGCTGATCTTCTATTCTCTCGGAAACTTTGTTTCCACACAGGAGTCTTTTGATGCTCTTCTCGAGGGAATGGGCTGCTTTACGATCCAGAAGACGGTACAGGACGGCAATACTACAATTGAAATCACCGATGCAGAAGTCAAACCGATGGTTATGCATTACAACAAAGATGCCGGTGTATTCAGCCCATATATGCTGTCTGATTACACAGAAGAGCTTGCCGCACAGCATGAACTGCGTACAGTTCTCGGAGACGATTCCTTTACCCTTGCAAACCTGCAGGCGCGTTTTAAAGAGATCATGTCCCTGAATGTAAAACCATCCACCAACACGGATCTTCTTGATGTTACTTTTAATTCAGACGGTGATATGGTTGACTCTAATGGTGAATATGTAGATGATATCTGGTCTGTCAGCGCATCAGATGCGCAGAGCGACAGCTCAGACGGAAGTTCAGATGATAGTTCAGACAGCTCAGATGAGTCGGATTACAGTGATGAATCAGATTATTCTGATGACAATTCGGACTATGACGACAGCGCTGATTATTACGATGACACAGATTATTACGATGACTCAGATTATTACGATGACTCATCCGAGGAATAACGTCCGTACTACACCAGTCACTTTCCACCCCACACGGCGCGAAACCTACCATCCACAGTCATCAACCTACAGCTTATAAAAAACTCCGTCCATATATCCGGTCTCGGACGCTTGAAGGAATTTGTAGAAGTACTTAAAGAAAAAATAATACGTTGCCCCGAAAAATGATGCTGTCTGAGCGAAGCGAGTTCATCATTTTCCGGGGCGTTTTTAGTAGGATTTTTTCTTATTAGTACTTCTGAATTCCTGATTTGTCCGTGACCGGATATATGGAAGGAGTTTTAATATAACTGTAGTTGATACTTTGGATATTATTTCCGCAGTAACAATTTCTTTGCATTCTCTTCGGTTACTGCAATTACTTCTTCCGCGCTGCATCCTTTAATCTGTGCAATTGCCTCTGCCACATACGGCAGATTCAGTGAACTATTACGCTTTCCGCGGTTTGGTTCCGGGCTCAGGTATGGACTGTCTGTCTCAAGTACAAGCTGTTCAAGCGGTGCATACGCAACCACTTCTTTCAGTTTCTTCGCATTTTTAAATGTAACAACACCACCGATTCCCAGATACAGTCCCATGTCCAGATATTCTCTTGCCATTTCTTTTCCATAAGAAAAACAATGGATAATACCGCCGTACATACCGCCTTTCATACAATTCTTCACCAGATCCAGTGTATCTTTTGCCGCATCTCTGCTGTGGACCATAAATGGAAGCTTTTCTTCGCGCGCAATCTCCATCTGTGCCAGAAACATTTTCTTCTGGATTTCATGTTCATGTTCTTCTTTATGCCAGTAATAATCCAGACCAATCTCTCCGATTGCCACAGCTTTCGGCAGGCGGGACAGCTGACGTATTTCTTCCAGAGTTTCCTCCGTCATTTTTTCCGCATCATCCGGATGAATACCGAACGCGCCATAAACAAACGGATACTGTTCCATTAATTCTTCTGTATCTTTCAGGCTCTCGATCGACGCACATGCATTCACAATATACCCAATTCCATGTTCCTGCATCGATGCAAGCAAATTCTCTCTGTCCTGTGCAAAAGCCTCATCATCATAATGTGCATGTGTCTCAAAAATCACAGGTGTTTCCATCAGTCTTTACACTCCTCAATCACAAATTCATCGCCCTCACGGATGATTCCTCCGTGAAGTACTTTTGTAAAAACGCCTTCCCGCGGCATAATGCAATCACCCATTTTCTGGAAAATCGCACATCCATGATGGCATTCTTTCCCAATCTGTGTCATTTCCAGCACAACCTCGTTACATCGAAATCTTGTTCCGATTGGAAGTGCAGAAAAATCGAATCCCTGCACAACAAGGTTTTCTCCGAATGCTCCGTCCTCTACCTCTGCGCTCCGTGCACGGAATGCCTCAATCTTGTCATAAGACAAAAGACTGACCTGACGGTGCCATTTACCGGCATGTGCATCATCTTTGATGCCCCAGTCCTCTATAAATTCTGCTTCCTGCACCGGGTGTTTCTGTGTTCCCTTTTTTTCACTGATGCAGACTGCAATTACTTTCCCCATAGCTCAATTCTCCCTTATTTAAAAATACCCCGGCAATTCCTACTGTAAAATGTGCAACATACCTGATATGGCATATTCTTCTTCACATATCCTGATTCTGCCTAAGGCTGTTCATATTTCTACTTACGTGCACAGTCACGCGCTTCACCGCTCAGGATTTCAAGCCCGTGTGCCAGTGTATCGACAATATATTCCAGACTTTCCCGTACTGCTTTCGGACTGCCCGGAAGATTTACGATCAGTGTCTTCCCTCGGATTCCGGCTGTCGCACGGCTCAGCATCGCACGTTTTGTGATCGTCATGCTGTATACGCGGATTGCCTCCGGTATTCCCGGAACCTTTCGCTCGATTACTTCTTCCGTTGCCTCCGGTGTGACATCGCGCTCTGAAAATCCGGTTCCGCCTGTCGTCAGGATCAGCTCCGCTTTTTCTGAATCTGCTATTTCCTGCAATTTTCCTGCAAGCATTACCTGATCGTCCGGAAGGATATCCATAGAAATTACTTCATATCCTTCTCTTTCCAAAATTTCTTTGATTGCAGGGCCGCTTAAATCCTCCCGCTCACCTCTGTATCCGGAATCACTTGCTGTTATAATTGCTGCGCGTTTCATTATTATCCTCCTATCTGTGACATGCACAAACTCTCTGTATCATCTTCTTTTACCTTTTCTCTGAAATGATGGCCGTCCGGTTTTTCGGACAGTGCAGCTTTTATGATTTCTTTTAATTCTTCATCCGTTCCACCGTTTCTCAACGCTTCTCTCAGATCACGTCCTGCTGTATATTGCAGACATGTTTTCAGATATCCCTGTGAAGTCAGGCGAATGCGGTTGCACTCACTGCAGAACTTGTGGCTGATCGCGCTGATAAAGCCTATCTTGCCCTGAAATCCATCCACAGTATAATACTTACACGGACCGTTTCCAAGAGGGAGGCCCTCATATGGGATAAGTATGCCAAATTTTTCTTCCAGAAGAGATACGATTTTTTCCTGTGACATTCCTGTGAAGAAACTTCCATAACCAATCGGCATCATCTCTATAAATCGGACATGTACGGGATATTTGTGGGCGAATTCCGCAATATCACACAGATTCTGCTCTTCTATTCCCAATGGCACACAGTTGATCTTTAACTGCACGTTCGGATATTTCATTGCTTCTTTAATACCGGCAAGAGTATCGTCAAGAAGATCTCTGCGTGTAATTTTCAGGGAACCCTCTCTGTCAAGTGTATCCAGACTGATATTCAGACTGTCAAGTCCTGCCTCTGCCAGTTCCTTCATCTGTTTTTTCAAAAGGATTCCATTCGTAGTAAGTGTCACTTTTTCAATACCCGGAATTGCTTTTATCTGACGGATCAGTCCCGGAATCCGAGGTCGCACCAGCGGTTCTCCACCGGTAATTTTGATCTTTTTGATTCCAAGCTCTGCCATCACCCGACATGCTCGAATGATTTCCGGTTCCTGCAGAATATTTTCGCGCCCGGTCAGCCTTATACCTTCCTCGGGCATACAATAAATGCAACGTAAGTTACAGCGGTCTGTCACGGAAATCCTCAGATAGTCAATATTTCTTCCACAACGGTCTATCATGTTTCATCTTCAAAACGAAAATCTCCGCTTTTTCCTCCTGTTTTTTCTACCAGATGGATTTCTGACATTACCATATGCTTGTCAATTGCTTTACACATGTCATAGATAGTCAGAAGTGTCACCTGAACTCCTGTCAGAGCCTCCATTTCCACACCGGTTTTTCCCTCTGTCTTAACGGTACAGAATACATGAATGCGGTTCTTTTCATGATCCAGTTCATAATCAATCGCACATTTCTGTATCGGAAGAGGATGACACATCGGAATCAGGTCGGATGTTTTTTTGACCCCCATAATGCCTGCCACCCGTGCCACACCGAGAACGTCACCTTTTTTGACATTTCCTTCTGTAACGCATGTCATGATCTCGGGGCCTACAGAAATATAACCTGTAGCCAATGCTGTCCGATAAGTGACACTTTTACCGGAAACATCCACCATCACTGCATTTCCTTCTTTATCAAAATGTGTAAGTCCGTTCGCCATGGCTTTTCCCTCCTGAACTATCTGCTGATTATTTTCACCACAGTCGTATCCTGTGTCTGACTGTCATTTATCATATCAATCACATACAGTATACCCGTAAAACATATGTCTCTGCAAGTACAATGCGAAAGCTTTTGGTTACAAAAATCCCCCGTGCTCGTTGTTGCGATACACAGGGGATTGCAATTTCATTTGCAGTAACTGTCAAACTCCATCATACATCAGCAGATTTCAGCACCTGCCGGCATTTCTTTTTCCGGTACCATCAGGGACAGATTTCCATCCGCATCTTCGGCGCAGAGGATCATTCCTTCACTGAGGATTCCTGCAAGTTTGGCAGGTTTCAGATTTGTAACAACCATAACTTTCTTGCCAACCATTTCTTCTGCACTGTAGTGAGATTTGATGCCGGATACGATCTGGCGTACCTGACTGCCGATTTTTACCTGAGAGCAGAGAAGTTTACGGGATTTTTTGACTTCTTCGCAGGCAATGATCTCGCCCACCTGGAACTGAAGTTTGCCAAAATCATCAAATGTGATCTCCGGTTTTGCTTCAATGTCGATCACGTTTTCTTCTTTTGCTTCTTCAACGGGCTCTTCTTTCTTTGGATGAAGTTCTTCTACTTTTGCAAGTACTTCTTTGAGATCAAGACGTGCAAACAGGATCTCCGGTTTTTCTGTAACTTTGTTTCCTGACGGATACAGTCCGAATGTCTTAAGATCTTCAAGTGTACGTTTTTCTGTATTTAACTGAGCAAGGATACGCTCTGTTGTCTCCGGCATAAAAGATTCCAGAAGAGTTGCACCCATGGTGATTCCCTCAACCAGATTGTAGAGAACAGTGGCAAGGCGGTCTTTCTTTGCTTCGTCTTTTGCAAGAGCCCACGGCATAGTTTCATCGATATATTTGTTGAGACGTTTGAACAGCGTGAAGACTTCTGTCATGGCATCTGCAACACGCAGTTTGTCCATTTTTTCTGCAACTTTGCCCGGAACTGCCAGTGCAAATGCTTTGAGGTCTTCGTCGACCGGCTCCACAACACCTTTGTTTTCAACAACACCGCCGAAGTATTTGTTGGACATGGAGATGGTACGGTTTACAAGATTTCCGAGGGTATTTGCAAGTTCGGAATTCAGTCTTTCTACCATCAGTTCCCATGTGATAACACCATCGTTTTCGAATGGCATTTCATGAAGTACGAAATAACGGACAGCATCTACACCGAAGAAATCAACGAGTTCATCTGCATAGATAACATTTCCTTTTGATTTACTCATTTTGCCATCTCCCTGAAGCAGCCACGGATGTCCGAATACCTGTTTCGGAAGCGGCAGATCAAGTGACATCAGGAAGATAGGCCAGTAAATAGTATGGAAACGAATGATGTCTTTACCGATCAGATGAAGGTCTGCCGGCCACAGTTTGTTGAACTGTTCGGAGCTTTCGCCGTCGCAGTCATATCCGATTCCTGTAATATAGTTTGTCAGAGCATCCAGCCATACATAAACAACGTGTTTCGGATCGAAGTCTACCGGAATTCCCCATTTGAATGATGTTCTGGATACGCAGAGATCCTGAAGTCCCGGAAGAAGGAAGTTGTTCATCATCTCATTTTTACGTGACTCCGGCTGAATGAAATCCGGATGTGTGTTGATATAGTCGATCAGACGGTCTGCATATTTGCTCATTTTGAAGAAGTATGCTTCTTCTTTTGCAGGTACACACGGACGTCCGCAGTCCGGACATTTGCCATCTACAAGCTGTGATTCTGTAAAGAAAGATTCACATGGTGTACAGTACATTCCTTCATAATGTCCTTTGTAGATATCACCTTTTGCGTACATCTTCTTGAAGATTTTCTGAACCTGTTTTTCGTGATCGGCATCTGTGGTACGGATGAATTTGTCATAAGATGTGTTCATCAGATCCCAGATTCTCTTGATCTCACCGGATACGTTGTCTACGAATTCCTTTGGTGTGATTCCTGCTTCTTCTGCTTTGAGTTCGATTTTCTGACCATGCTCGTCAGTTCCTGTCTGGAAAAATACGTCATATCCTTCCTGTCTTTTGTAACGTGCAATTGCATCTGCCAGTACGACCTCGTAGGTGTTACCAATGTGCGGCTTACCGGATGTATAAGCAATCGCGGTTGTAATATAATACTTCTGCTTTTCCATTTTATAGTTCCTCCTGATTAATATTCTTAAATATCCTCGCGAAGCATTTTTACATTATTGGAACATTACGAAGTAATTTCCTATAACGTAAAAAAAAAGACCATCTTCCCTTCATATTGAGAAGACGAGTCCTGCCCGTGTTACCACTTCTATTCGTTCCTGCCTCGCGGTCAGAAACCTTATCGGGTACGATTCCATCCTGACTTCCCAATCCAGTCGTTCTGTCACTGTCCTGATACCCTTCCGCTATAACAGGCGTTCCTGTTGCAGTCTGAATGTAAATCTCATCTCGACTGCACCTCTCCCAAGCCATCTTCCATCTGCACCTGCACTTCCCTCTCAGCCACCGGAATGGAACAGTTACGTCCTGTTCTTGCCACTACGCTCTTTTCTAAATCAAAAGAAACGTGCACCCCTTCGGGGAATTCTCTGTAATGTGGTCAGCAAATGTACTCTCTTGTTCTGTGAGTTTGCTTATTTTTTGCGAAATCTACGTGTTTCTGCTCTTTAAAAATAGTAGCATATTTGTAAATGTTTGTAAACCTGGAATTTGGAAAAAGCCCTCTCTATCGCATTTTCGATAAAGAGGGCTTTCATCTGCAGATTCAAGAATGCCTCGGCATTCTTTCCGCTTTTATCTTCTTATTCTTTTCAGCCCGGACCAGCTTCCGTATACTCTCTTTCCATTTACTATACGATATGCCCGTACACGATAACCATAACTGCGGCTTTTTGATACTTTTCTGTCTATGAGCGTTATTTTGCCTGTAGATGCAATTCTGCTCCGTTTTCCTCCGATATAGCGGTATACTACATATCCGGATGCACCCGGAACTTTTCTCCAGCTTAACCGAATACCAGAAGATTTTCCTGCTACTTTTAACGTCGTCGCTGCCGGTAATGCTTTGCCACTGAATACTCCGGAATATTCTCCATAAATATATTTCCCGTTAACCACTCGATATGCTCTGATTCGATATGCATACCCACGTCCTGTCTGAATTGGATACTTCTTGGAATTGCGCTGTGTGTAAGAAAGTGCAGACGCTTTTATATTTGCGATTGTCTGCCATTTTGATCCTTTTTTTCTTTCAATGATATATCCACTTGCATTTGCAGCTTTCTTCCATGTAATTCTAATCTGGTTATAACCGGCAGATATTGCCTTCGCACCATTTACATTTGCAGGTTTCTTTATCGTTTCCGGTTTTTTGCTCGGTTCTGGTTTCTCACTCGGTTCTGGTTTCTCACTCGGTTCCGGTTTCTCACCTGGTTCCGGTTTCTCACCTGGCTCCGGTTTCTCACCTGGCTCCGGTTTCTCACCTGGCTCCGGTTTCTCATCCGGCTCTGTTATTTCATATAATGTCAGATTCGGTTTTGTTGTAATATCATTCCACTGTCTTTCCGTTGTATTTTCAAAGTTATTGGAGATTTTTCTTCCATCAATTGCTTTCAGTGTCGTCTGATCAGCTATATTAACTGAAGAGACATATGCTTTTCCAGCAACGGAAGCTTCTTTTGACAAAATTGCAGAACCGCCTTCCAGCCATGCGCTTGCCGTAGATATCGTACCTGTTCCGCTGATGCCGTTTCCGCCATCATCATATGTACCATTTCCGCCAATCGCAATAAGCTTTCCGTTGCCACTGACAGTTCCCTGATCGAGAATCAGCGCAGCCCCGCCAACAGATGTCGTTGCATTTCTTCCGCCTCCGTATACACCAAGGACTCCATTCTCAGAAAGTGTCAGTGTACCACCTGAAATTTTCAGTGCAGGCTGTCCACTGTAACTTTTTTCTGTAGCCGGGTCTGTACCTGTAGCTGCCTCATCACCTCTGATATAAACTTCCCCTTCTATGGAAGCATCACCTTTTACAAGAACTACCGGCGATGTATTATGGCGTACTTCTGAACCATTTGCCAGGAAATTTGTATTTGAATAGATCAGTGAATTTTCCATAATCGCACCCGCATTTAAAATCAGCTGTCCATTCACAGATGCACCTGTCAGAAAGCTTCTGCCATAATTGTCATAGTTCACAGAAACCCTTCCACCATTCATCACCTCAATCACACCATGCATAGAGGAATCCCTGAGGCACAATCTGCCGCCTTCCTGTACAATAATACGGACACTGCTGAAGGCCTTCATATTTACCAGGGTCAGGTCACAACCATTCGGAATAATCAATGTCTGCGTCGGATTTTCTGTCTCAGATACTGCATATCCCAGTTCTCCATATGTGCCGCTTGTATGAGAGCCATACCATGCTTTAATCTGTGCCGGTACAGTTACTGTCTCATTTGTACCGCCAAAATTTGCAATTGCCCATGGTTCCATATCATACATGTATTTGCCATCTGCAGTCTGCTTTGCATTTTCAAGTTTCAGACAGTCACTCAGTTTTTCCGTACGTGAATAAACCTTAAATACAAGCTCATTACTGGTTGCGGTTCTGCCATTCTGATCTGTTACTGTTACACTTACCGGATAAGAACCCGGCTGATCAGGAACACCGCTCAGTGACAATGAGCTGTCATAAATCGAGTATACACCTGACATTCCACAGGATTCCGTGTCGATATTTACGCTTGTCTTTTTTGTATTTACCGTTACTGCTTCATGTAAAGGTTTCCAGTCATTTTTTCCCGGCGTTGTTCCGTCCGGAACCACTGCCGCTTCGACAATAACATTACTGTTTTTATTCGTAGAAACCGAAGTAGATGCTCCACTGATTGCATCATATTTCTGCTGACCGGTAAGTGCACTCTCAAAATATCCGTTTAATCTCACATATAATGTGTTCTGTCCATCAGATGGACCTTCTTTATCATTTCCACTGTTTGGATCATAAGGCTCCACTGCGAAATCACTTCCACTCCCCTTCACACGAAGAAGCAGATCCTGGTATGACGGATTTTTTATCGTAATGATATCTCCGTTGGTCAATATGCCGTTTCCACTGCCGTCAAAGACTACCGAAGCATCTGAACTATCCATATAATATGCATTTCTTCTAAACAAACTGTATTTTGAAGATACTTTTTCCCATACATTTCCATTTACAAGAATCTGGCTGACTCCTCCTGCATATGTACCATCAGAAAAAAGGAGTTTCTGGTAATCACTCCCAAAACCTGACTCCTGTTCTGCTTCTGCGGTCGGCGCATCTTTTAACTGTTGGTATTCCGCAACTGCATTTTCAGAATCTCCGTCTGAAAACAGATCCACATCTGTCACACTGTCTACTTCGCTGTCCGATGCAGCTCTATCTTCCGTTACTGCATCTTCATCCTCAAAATCTGCCTCTGTTGAATCCTGAATTTCCATTTCTTCAGCATCTTCATTGCTGTCTTCCTGAACTGCCACTTCTACATCAGAAAAATCATCTGTCGCAAAAGCCGGCACCGCTGTAAATAAATTCACAGTCATCATTGCTGAAACCCAAAATGCAATATGTCTCTTCACGGTTCCCCTCCTCTTACTTTAGTTAGTTATTTGAAACCCTGTTAAAGAATATCATTTATAAGAAATTCTGTCAATTGCATTATCGCTTCATTATGTATACAATCGGTCTCTTAGTGCACACTATCTATCGTCAGTATATGCTATCCAATATGAGATTTGACTAGCTGATGTTCCAATTGACGAACATATATTCTGAGTTGTATGATTAATTCAATAACAAAAGTGCAAATTATCTGACGTTAACTCTTTTCTATCTTTCCTAAAGGAGGGACTTTTATGCAGGCTTTATCACAGATAAATGCAGGAGATACCTGCACGATCAAATGGATGTTTGGTGTTCCAGAGATTTTGGAAACGATGAGAAACATGGATATTAAAGAAGGCAGCACGATTCAGGTTATCCAGAAGTGCCGGGATTGGCTGATCATCGGGCGGAATGACCGGCGGCTGGCGGTTGGGAATGAAGTAGCGGACCGGATTCAGGTGTAGGGGAATGAGGATACGGGGATAGTCGTAAAAAGTTCCGTACAAATTTTTGCAGCCGGATGAAGATATAGCCGCAGCAACAGGCTTCGGATTCGGTAAGTTCTAAAATGTTTAATCACTGCTAAATACACAAATAAAAATTATGAACTCGCTGACGCTCAGACAGCATAATTTTTATTCGTAACGCATTGATCAAACATTAAGAACTTGCTCGAATCCTGTAGAGAGTTATTGCGGCTATATCTCACCGGCTGTTTTTCATGTACAGAAATTTTTTACAATTCTCCCCGTTTTGAATCATTATGAATAGAAAGTCTCATACTTCTCTGATATGAAACAGGGCTATCACCTGCCCGCCACACAATCTTCTCTGCAAAATAAAACCACTGTAAAGTATAGAAATCTATCTTCTCCATCTTTTTCATATCAATATAAGAAAGTAAAAATGTCTGTATATTGAAATAACCATCCAGACTTTCTGCAGGAGTCTGAGAAGTACTTAGATATGATCTGACTGTGTTGCGAATAAAAATCGTACTGTTTGAGTGAAACGAGTTTGCGATTTTTATAAGCGCTTTTAACAGTCAGTAATATCTTTAGTACTTCCGGACGACGAAGCCTGTCTGAATGGTTATTTCACATATCACAGACATATAATATCTTATAATATAAAAAACTGCCAATCATATATTTCTATACAATCGGCAGTTTTATTCCCTTATTTCATCTTAAATTCTATCGTTACTTTAAACAGATCCCCGTCGAGATACAGATTAAACGTCCCACCCTGCAGCTGCACAAGATCTTTCGCGATGGACAGTCCCAGGCCGCTTCCTTCAGTATTTCTGGAAATATCCCCACGGATAAAGCGCTCTGTCAGTTCGTCCGCCGTGATATTCAGCGGCTGCGCGGAAATATTCTTGAGAGAGAGCCGTACATTCGGACGGTTCACATTCATGTCTACATAGACTCTTGTGTTTTCCATCGCATATTTAGATACATTTCCGAAAACATTTTCCAGAACTCTCCAGAGTCTGCGTCCATCCGCACAGATGATTGCCTCTTCCTCATCAAAATGAACGACCATCTGCAGATTTCTTTCTTCAAATTTTTCTTCAAATTCTCCGATTACCTGGTTAATCAATTCCACAAAATTCAGTTCTGTCATTTCCAGTGTGATATTTCCGGTGCTTGCCTTGGATGCCTCTACGACATCTTCTGTAAGAACCTTCAGTCTCTGTGCCTTATTTTCCAGAACTTCCAGATACCCCCTGATCTTGGGATCTTCCGGATTTTCTCTCTTGAGAAGATCTATATAGTTGATGATCGATGTCAACGGTGTCTTGATGTCATGTGAAACATTCGTGATCAGTTCTGTCTTCATCCGCTCGTTCTTGAGGCTGTTTTCTACGGCTGCGTCCAGTCCCTCCCCGATATGGTTAATATAATCCGCCACCATTTCCTGCTCACCGGAGAGTTTTTCCGTTGGAATTTTATATTGCAGCTCACCGTCTGTGATTTTTTTCAGTCCACCTATAATCTGTTCTCTTCCCCAGGCTTTTTTCAGCAGCCAGTAAAGTACTGCCACATCCAATACAAGCAAAAGCAACAGGGGAAGCATGGCACCGGCTCCAATTCCCAATATAACAAGCAGCATCTGTGCAAATACAAAACATCCAAACCCGGCAGCTATCTTTATTCTGCTGATGGTATTTTTACTCATGAAAACCACCAGATTTCCGATGCCTGAAAAGATTTTCTTTAGCAGCCGCAACACATGTCTGAGAAGTGAATCTCTCCATAATGATTTCTCTTTAATTCTTCGTACCAGACTGAGCCAGCCAGTCAGGAACCAGCACCCTGTCCAAATGCCGATCATTCCGAAATCAATGACTTCCCAGATTATCCGCATTTCTTCTGAATCCATTGCCTGCATCAGTATTGAAAGTCCCATCAGCCAGATTACAACAATCATACCTGCTGCAATCTCTGTATACCATCGGTCAAAGAAATTTAAATGTACTTTTTCATCTTCATTGTTTCGTCCTGCTGCAACTGTCAGAATCACAATTCCTACGAGTGCCAGAATAAATGCAGCCACAGAAACAACCATAATCGGAACCAGCCACGGTTCAAACTTCTCATAAGCCAGTTTTTCCTGCTTGATTCTGTCTAATACAGGAAAATCTTTATCTACAGAAACAAAGTAAAGATAATTTTCTCCGGCAAGTCCGGTATTCTCAATCATACTCTGCCAGTAAGATTCCGTCCAGCTCGAAACATTAGTAAAACCAAGTATACAGTCCTGCACCTCCGGTGAAATGAGCATGAAAGGATCAGCACCAGATGTCAGCTTATCCAGCATTTTTTCATAATTTGCCGAAGTGACCCCATTTATATTACTGTACACTTTATCGGACTTTGTATCTACATACATATAGTTGATATTTGTCGCACCCTGCGTATATGTTTTCAGGATTTTCTCACCATATGATGCGTCACTGTATTCTACCAGTGCCTCATATAAATACTGATATGCTCTGCTGATGTTCCCTTTCCATTCTTTACTGTTATTTACAACATCAAGAATGCCGTCCGCTCCATCCGGCTTATATTCTTCCTTCAATGGAGCATCATTATTTCCGCTGGACTCATAATTATATATGTCTGTGTAAACAACATTGCCTTCTGCATCTGCAACGTATTCCACTCCGTCATTACGGATTCCTATACTGTTATCAGTGTATCCATAATAGATATATTCCTTACCCGAAAGCATGGACAGTATATCTTTTGTATATTCTTCCTGTCCTTCCTCGTTTCCAAAGACAAACTTCAGTTCCCCTGTGATGATCTTGTCTGCAAAGTCATTATAATACATGTAGTAATCATTACCGTCCGGCTGACGGCAGATCAGAACATTTGCACTTCTGTCCCAAGACGATTTTTTTGCCCAGTCATACAAATCCTTCGCTCTGTATGCAAGCCCGGACGTATTTTTGTGTGTCAGCTCCGTCCCTTGGTTCAGTTCAGCAAGATCGACCAGCTCATCATCCGATGCCTGATCCAGAATATATCTGTTACTGATCGCATTGACAATCGTATGCGAAAGATTATAAACACTGTCTCTGAAACTCTGCGAATCCACGTAGCTTTTGCTGTCCAGAGGCCGGACCCCTTTATTCATGATCACTACGGATGCTCCGGCTCCCACGCAGGAAACCGTCACAAAAAATATCGTCAGCAGCACAAGAAGTCCCTTTATGCCACTCTTTCTATACCATCTTTTTTTCATTTATACCCCATTCCTTTCTATAATAAAACAGTCTCGGTAACAGGTACAGAAGTTGTGCAGGATATTTTCCACAACGAAAGGACGAATTTCAGATTTTTTCCACTTTATACCCAAGTCCCCACACTACTTTCAGATAGCGCGGCTCCTTCGGATTGATTTCAATTTTTTCTCTGATATGACGGATGTGAACCGCAACTGTGTTATCCGCTGCAATTGCTTCTTCCTCCCAGATGCTTTCATAAATCTGATTAGTAGAAAAAACGCGTCCCTGATTTTTTACCAGCAAAAGAAGTATTCGGTATTCGATCGGTGTCAGCTTTACGCTTTCTCCATCAACTGTAACCTCTTTTCGGTCATCATCGATCATCAACCCGCCGGTCTCATAAATGTTGCCCCTTTTTTCTGCTGCTGCCCCAAGCTGGGTGTATCTGCGAAGCTGGGATTTCACTCGTGCCACCAGTTCCAGCGGATTAAACGGTTTCGTCACATAATCATCTGCTCCTACATTTAACCCGAGGATTTTGTCCGCATCCTCTGATTTTGCCGATAAAATAATGATCGGAAGCGCATTTTTTTCGCGAATCTTCAATGTCGCCCGAATACCATCCAGCTTCGGCATCATTACATCGATGATCAGAAGATCTACCGGATTGTTCTTAAGCACCTGGATTGCCTGCTCACCGTCATATGCTTTCAGGATGTGATGTCCCTCCTGTGTCAGATAAATTTCTATTGCCTCAACGATATCCTTATCGTCATCACATACCAATATCTCTGCCATTGTCCCCTGCCTCCTGTCTGTTATGGTCTTACTATAGCTGCCAAGAATTAATATCTATGGGGTAAAATCTTAAGATTCTCTTATCTTTTCAACCTTATCCATTGTATCAGAAAACGACCTTTATTTATATCTGAAAAAAAGAAAAACATTTGTTAAAATTCTTATTGACAAAACAATCTCATTATGCTAAATTATAGTCACAGCAAGAAATTAGTAACAATTACTATTATTAAATAAGACTAACTTATAAGAAAAGGAGATTAAGATTATGGCTAAATGGGTATGTAATGTATGTGGTTATGTTTAC
>OGQQ01001268.1_pt1 | contig 20252 bp, 17 predicted proteins | sample 1553281 | NCBI WGS metagenome assembly OGQQ01 (sample SAMEA2579937, study PRJEB22360) | human gut metagenome | biome: human gut; feature: human-associated habitat; material: faeces | place: Denmark | collected 2008/2010 | reverse complement strand
CGCCCTTGCGGACAAACGGTTTTCAAGACCGCCTCGTTATGACCACTTCGATACCTCTCCACATTATTCTGTATCCGGAATTTCCCAAACACATACGCGGTCTTTTCTGACCGCCGACATGACATATCTTCATGCAACGCAAGTTATTTTATCACATCGAGAAAGCGTATGTCAAGGTATTTGCGCAATTTTGTCAGCTTAGCTAACACCTTAATATCTTTTAATCAAATCAATTTATGAAGAGTCTGCACAAATTTACTTTCTTTTGATATTTTCATTGAGCATATCAAACCATAAAGGCTCTTTAGTTCAATCTATTTTCTTCTCTTTGCTTTCCTGCTGTTGAAGATAAAACATCGTCTTTTGCGTTTCAATCTCTTCTCGCAGTTCTTCTTCCGTGGGTAAATACAGCTTATACTTAGAGGCAAATAATTGTTCATTGCCATGCATAACCGAATATCGTGCAATATCCTCATCCGTATCAGAGCATAACACAATCCCAATCCATCAAAAACCTCTGTAAATTTGAAAGAATACTTTTCTCAAGGTCGCTCTCCGTAAAATCCGTGTCCTGTGAAAATCCTAAAAAACTCCGCAATGACCTCCGGATTGTTGCCTCACTGAGGCGACAATCTCAGGAAACATTTTATAAAATTTTGAGCAGCGATACAAAGTACCTCTGTCATATCCTTTACCATAGCGATTTGTCAGCTCTTTTGAAAGTTTTTTGATAATCTCAGCTCCGTATGTTGCTCTATCCTCTCCTTGCAATTCTTCACTGGCAATTCGATAGCCAAGCAGCCAGTTTCTCTGAACCAGCATCGTATTAACTGCCTGATATGCAGCTTTCTTCCTTTCGCTGCCTTCTCAAGAACACTTCCGCTATTTCCAAATCCTCCGGCGTTGTTATCTTGATATTCTCGTAAGAGCCATGGAAAAAGCGGATAGGGTAGTTTAACATTTGCTCCACCACCATGGCATCGTCTGTCACCTGGACAGAAGGCTGCCGCATAAGCATACCGTAGGCACCCTTCAAAAGTTTAGTCTCAAACACCTGGGGCGTCTGCACCATCCACACATAACTGCGCTGCGGAGTCTCTTTTACATAGCCTTTTTCATCGGAAATCTTTATGGTATCCTTCACAGGCATCGCCGCTACACAGGCTTTGCTCTTCTGCACTTCCTCAAATCCACGGGCAATGATATCTTCATCCACAAACGGGCGCGCCCCGTCATGGACGAACACGTAACCATCCTCTTCCACAGCACGAAGCCCGTTCCACACGGAATGATAACGTTCTGCGCCGCCCTCTGTGATGGCGCGCACTTTCCCGATACCGTAGCGCTCTACAATTTCTTCCCTGCAGTATGTCTCCTCGCCCTTTCCGGTCACGAGAATGATATCGTCAATAAGCGGAGAAACGGAAAATGCCTGTAAGGAATAATACAGCATAGGGCGTCCACCCATCAGCAGGTACTGCTTGTGGACCTTAGATTCCATCCGTTTCCCCTGTCCGCCCGCCAGCACAATGGCGGTACAGCGCTGCTTTTTTCCTTCCTGTTTTTCACACATTTTCTCTTCCATTTTCCGCTCCTAATCTACTCTTGTCCTTCCTTCGCGCGACCGCTTTACTGCGCACTGCTTTCATCCGACATAATCGCGCTCTATCCACGCGCCGCTTTTCCTCCGGCATTATCGCGCTGTATCCGCGCACCGCTTTCACCCCGGAAAATCGCCGCTCTATCTCTCTCCCAGCTTCAAATTCGGCACAGCGTTCAAATCCCAGCCGTGTCTCGTCCCCGCCAGATATTCGTAGTATGCCGCGGCGCCAATCATCGCCGCATTGTCCGTACACAAGATGGGAGACGGATAACAAAAACGGATTCCCCGCTCTTTGCACGCCGCTTCCATCCCGGCGCGCAGCGCGCTGTTCGCCGCTACACCTCCGGCTATGGCAAAAGTATAAGTACCGAACTCTTCCACCGCATGCATCGCTTTCTCTACCAGGACATCCACCACTGCTTTCTGGAAAGACGCCGCGATATCCGCAGGGTCGAAGGCCTGCCCTTTCATCTTGCATCCATTGATATAGTTGAGCACCGCGGATTTCAGACCGCTGAAACTGAAATCATAAGGAGCATCCTCAATGTGTGCCTTGGGGAATTTGACTGCTTCCGGGTTTCCCTCTTTCGCCAGCCGGTCAATCTTAGGACCGCCCGGATAGCCAAGCCCAATGGCACGCGCCACTTTATCGTAAGCTTCCCCTGCCGCATCGTCCCTGGTGCGCCCCAGAATCTCATATGTGCCGTAGTCCTTCACGCGAACCAGATGGGTGTGTCCGCCGGATACCACCAGACAGAGGAAAGGAGGCTCCAAATCCGGGTGTTCAATATAATTTGCCGAGATATGCCCCTCAATGTGGTGTACGCCGACCAAGGGCAGATTTTTTGCAAAGGCAATCGCCTTCGCCTCCGCCACGCCGACCAGCAGAGCGCCGACCAGTCCCGGTCCATAAGTCACTCCGATAGCATCGATATCATCCAAAGTAACCTTCGCTTCACTCAACGCTTCCTCGATGACCTGGTTAATCTTCTCTATGTGCTTTCTGGAAGCAATCTCCGGCACCACGCCGCCGTATAATTTATGCAAATCAATCTGTGACGAGATGACGTTAGAGAGAACCTCTCTTCCGTTGTGCACGACTGCTGCCGCTGTCTCATCACAGGAACTTTCAATGGCAAGTATGTTGATATCCTTGATTTCTTTCATAAGACAAATCCCTTCTTATTTCCGCCGTTCTTTCCATCGGAAAACGCTACTTCCGCCTCAAAGCCCGACCGTCTCTGTCCGCGGCTTTTGCTCAAACGCCAGCCCGTCTCTGTCCGCGGCTTTCTACTCAAACGCCAGCCTGTCTCTGTTCGCGGTTTTCTACTCAAACGCCAGCTCCACCGACATTTTATCTTTCCCTGCTTTTGCCCGCGGAAAAATCTTCCGCACTTCGTCCATGTATTCCTCCGGGCGGGTCAGTGACGGGCTGTAGTGTGTCAGCCACATTTCTCCCACATCCGCTTCCTTCGCAAGCTTCGCCGCCTCGTAGAAGGTCATGTGTTTATATTCCACCGCCTTCTCTGCCTTCTCCTTCTCGCCGTACATGCCCTCGCAGATGAACAAGTCCGAGCCTTTGGCATTTTCCCGGATAGAATTGGTAGGGCGTGTGTCTGTGGTGTAAGTCAGCTTGATGCCCTTCCTGGGCGGTCCCAGCACCATATCCGGCGTCAGGATTCCTTTTTCGGACTCCACAGTCTCACCTTTTTGCAGAATACTCCAATATTTCTGGGGAATCTCCTGCGCCCGCGCCCTCTCCACATCAAACTTGCCCGCGCGGTCAATCTCCAGTGTATACCCGTAACAGAGTACATTATGATTCACGCGGAAAGCTTTCAGACGGTATCCGTTCATCTCAAATGTCTGCTCTGCTCCCTCAATCTCCCTGTAAAGAATCGGAAACGGAAGCTCCGGGGCGATGACGCGAAGCGCGCTCACTACCCGCTCCAGCCCTTTTGGTCCTATCAGTGTCAGGGGTTCCCTCCTGTCCGCATTTCCCATGGTCAGAAGCAGACCCGGCAGTCCGCTGATATGGTCCCCGTGAAAGTGGGTGAAGCACATGACATCAATGGGCTTAAAGCTCCATCCTTTTTCCTTTATCGCAATCTGTGTGCCTTCCCCGCAATCTATCAAAAGGCTGCTGCCGTTAAAGCGCGTCATCAGCGCCGTCAGCCACCGGTAGGGAAGCGGCATCATTCCCCCGCTCCCAAGCAAACATACATCTAACATATTATCCCTCTGTTTCCGGCGGTATCCGGAAGGATTTTACCAGTTCATCGTAACAGGATTCACACAAATCAAATCTGTGCCGCTCTCCGTCTTTTCCGGAAAAATATCCCCAGGTATAATCCGCGCTGAATACTTCTTCCTTCGGTATACCGTTTACCGCCAAAATTTCTTTTCCACATTTATTGCAAATGATTTTTTTAATTTCTTTTGTTTCTCTCAACTGTACTTCATACTGGCGCATACAATCTCCTCCTGTACAAAACAGATTTTCTACTTGTTACGCCTACATTATAACGGCAGTTTTGTCCGTTTCCTACTGGGAAGTGCTTCCTCGTCTGCCAAAGCGTTCTTCTCTTCCGGACGTCCTTTAATTCCGGGCGAATCCCAAGTGATAAAAGCCTTATTGCCGCCGCACAGACCATGATAAAAAGCCTTTACTCCCACATGCTGATTTCCTTACTCATCAGAACCGCGTTTTCCGGCGGATTGTCATAAAAGCCCTGCCGCTCTCCATCCTTTGTAAAGCCGCACACCTTATAGAATGACTGCGCCTTCTCGTTTCCTTCCCTGACATCCAGCATAAGCTTCCCTATCCTGCGGGATTTACAGATGCGCTCCAGTTCCTTCATCATCTGACGGGCTGCCCCTTGCCTCTGCCGCTCTTTTGCGACCGCGATTTTCGCAATCTCCGCTTCTCCCGCGGCGAAATAGACGAGAAGATACCCAATCAGGCTGCCTGCCTTTTCTGCCGCAAGGCAAATCGTACTCTGATGCCGGATAGTCTCCAGGATTCCTTTCTCGCTCCAGCAGTCTGTGAACAACTGCCGTTCCATCTCGCAGACTGCGGCGGCGTCCTCCTCTTTCAGTTCACGGATGACAAGTGTGGCTTCCTTCTCTCTCTGGGCGCGCTCTCTCTCCGCCTGGGACATGCGCAGGTATTCCGGGCGATGCTCCGCAGCGGACTCATATTTCCCCGCCTTATAGTACAGGATTCCCAGCGCCCCCACTGCGGCAGCCCTCTGACGGTTCATGTAAGAGGGTGCGAAAGAGTAGGGCACCTTCAAGCCTTCCGCCAGAAGTTTTTCGTACACCGGCACACCGTCACCCAGAAAAACGACCGGACGTCCGTACCGGTTGAGCCTTGTTATCAGCTCCTCCACGGAAATTGCCATCTGCATCTTCATCACCTGGAAGACCGGACTGTACAGTCTCTCCCCTTCTGTCTCCCCGGCTTTTCTGGAAAATGTATACATGCCTGTATAGACCTGATTCCTCCGGGCGTCCATAATGGGGCAGATGATATCCCCACAGCCATATACATTATAGGCAAGGGCATCCACCGTAGGCACGGAAATCAGCGGCTTGCCAAGAGCAAGTCCCAATCCTTTAGCAGTGGCAGAGCCAATGCGAAGCCCTGTAAAAGACCCCGGTCCCCCCGCCACTGCCACAGCGTCAATCTCATCGAGACTGAGCTCCACCATTTTTGTGATTTCACTAATCATGGGCAGCAAGGTCTGGGAATGTGTCTTTTTATAATTGACGGTATACTCCGCAATCGTCTGCTCTTCGTCCACAATGGCGACCGTCGCTGTGAGACCGGAACTGTCAATTGCCAATACTTTCATGGATTTCTCTCCTATCTTTTTACAAGGTAAAACGGGGGTCAGAATCTGTCTGCCCCCTCACCGCGTTATTATCTCTATGTGAGCTCTTCTATCGTAATACGCCTGTATTCAAACCCCTGGTCCAAATCTTTTTCAATCACGATTTCCGTGCGGGGCAGAGGCAGAATCTCTTCAATCAGATTCGCCCATTCAATCAAGGATACACCTTCCCCCATCACATAATCTTCAAATCCGACCTCGTCCATCTCCTCGATATCCCCGATGCGGTAGACATCGAAATGATAGAATGGCAGCCGCCCTTCCTCATACACCTGTACGATAGTAAAGGTGGGGCTGCTCACCGGTTCTTCTATACCAAGCCCTTTTGCGAGTCCCTGTGTGAGAACGGTCTTCCCCACCCCCAAATCTCCTGTCAGTGTGAAGACCTGTCCGGGAACTGCCTTCTCTCCCAGCCGCATCCCAACGGAAAATGTCTCCTCAGGACTCCTCGTTTCTATAATCATGCTTTTCTCTCCTAGTGATGGAACAGGCGGATTCCGGTAAACGCCATAGCCATCTGATATTTATCACAAGTGGCGATGACATTGTCATCTCTCACAGAGCCGCCCGGCTGCGCGATGTATTTCACGCCGCTCTTATGCGCGCGCTCGATGTTGTCCCCAAATGGGAAGAACGCATCCGACCCCAGCGCCACATCTGTCATCTTGTCCAGCCATGCGCGCTTCTCTTCTCTCGTGAAGACTTCCGGCTTCTCCTCAAATGTATTCTCCCAGACGCCGTCCGCCAGGACATCCATATATTCCTCGCCGATATATAAATCAATGGCGTTGTCCCTGTCCGCGCGCCCGATGCCTTCTTTAAATTTCAGTCCCAGCACCTTCGGGCTCTGGCGCAGCCACCAGTTGTCCGCCTTCTGTCCCGCCAGACGGGTACAGTGGATTCTGGACTGCTGTCCGGCGCCGATTCCGATTGCCTGTCCGTCCTTGACATAGCAGACAGAGTTGGACTGTGTATATTTCAATGTAATCATAGAGATTGCCAGGTCAATCTTCGCCGCATCCGGTATCTCCCTATTCTCTGTCACCACATTGGAGAAGAAGTCCTTGTCGATGTTCAGCTCGTTTCTTCCCTGCTCAAATGTGATGCCAAATACCTCTTTGTGCTCCAACTGTGCGGGCACATAGTCCGCATCAATCTGAATGATATTGTAATTGCCTTTTTTCTTTTGTTTTAATAATTCCAATGCCTCCGGCTCGTATCCCGGCGCAATCACTCCGTCGGATACTTCCCGCTTGATAAGTCTCGCGGTATCCGCGTCGCAGACATCAGACAGGGCGATAAAATCCCCGAAAGAGGACATTCTGTCCGCCCCTCTCGCTCTGGCATACGCGCAGGCAAGGGGAGAGAGTTCTCCCAAATCATCCACCCAGTAGATTTTCGCCAGTGTCTCGCTTAAGGGCAGACCAACCGCCGCCCCCGCGGGGGAAACATGCTTAAAGGATGTCGCGGCCGGAAGCCCGGTCGCCTTCTTCAGCTCACTGACTAACTGCCAGCCGTTGAAGGCATCCAGAAAATTGATGTATCCGGGACGTCCGCAGAGCACCTGGATAGGCAAATCGCTTCCATCCTGCATATAAATCTTAGAAGGCTTCTGATTCGGGTTGCATCCGTATTTTAATTCTAATTCTTTCATCGTTCTTCACACACTCCTTTACTGATTCTTATTCACAATCTTTGTCTCATATGTCCCTGTCTCAATATCAATGTAGCGCACAAACAAAGAGACCTTGTTCTCCTCGTTCAGGCTCTCCCAGAGGAGTGCTGTGAAGTCTTCAATATCATCTGGTATGGAAATGAGCTTCGGCTCCCCCTCAAAGCTCGGCAGGGGATTGCCGTCACACTTGTATGTGTGGATAAAATGTCCCTCTCCGGCAGCCGGATTCTCATAAGCGAAGGTGTATCTTAAGCACCCGTCCGGGCTGCCGTTATTGCTTTTCAAAATGGACATCGCATAGTTGTATTTCCCGTTCTCAATGTGCAGGATTCCGGAGATACGCGGAGTATAGTTGGGAGCATCGGGCTCAAACTCTCTGCTCCTTAAGGTCTGTTCAAATGTCATCTGCTTGTCCATGCCCTCATAGATGGTGTCCGTCTGGTCGCCGTTGGTGACAATGGTCTTATTCCCCAGAACACGCACCGGCGCATAGATAATAAGGCTCGGGTCCGTCAGCTTTGACTCGTCGTACGCCTGTGTGCGGATTCCCTCTCCCTCAGTCACAAACACGCGGTTGCGGCTGTTCTCGCTGCGCCCCATGATAAAATAGGCAGTCACTGCTTTTTTGCCGTCCGCGCTCTTTCCGATGATGATTCCCCGTCCCGGATAAGAATTGCCCCTCAATTCCTGCTCGATAGATAACATTTCCATACTCTTGATTCTCCTTTGTTATTCAAGTCCTAAAAGCTTCCTTACATATTATACCTTTCCGCAGACAGAAGTTCAATACAGATTCTGCTACTTGTCCCTGTCTTTCAGCCGGTCTTTCAGTCTTTCCTTGTGGTCCTCTTTCTGCTCCTCTATCTCTTCCTGCTGCTTTTCTATATGGAGGCGCACCTTGCTGATGCGGTTATCCTTGACCTGCTCTGCCGTAAAGGTCAGGTTTCCTTCCTCTATCACCGCCTTATCGTCCTCCTTGCCCGGTATATAGCCCAGGCGCTCTATGAGATAGCCGGACAGAGTGTCATAGTTCTCTGTCTCCAGCTTCAGCCCCAGTTCTTCATTCAAGTCTTCAATAAGGATACCGCCGTCCAGCAGGTAAGTATCCTCATCTACAGGCACGATTTCCGGCTCCACCTCTTCATATTCTTCATTGATGTCACCCATGATTTCTTCCACCAAGTCCTCTATGGTAACGATTCCTGAGAATCCGCCGTACTCATCCACGAGCACTGCCATGTGGCGCCTGGATTCCTGCATCTGGCGGAACAATTCTGCTGCCTCTTTTGTCTCCGGCACAAAGAACGGTCTGTGCAGCATACCACGGATATCCATCTGCTGCGCCTCTTTTTTGCGCATCTCTATCATGACATCCTTGACATGCAGGATACCGATGATGTTGTCGATATTTTCTTCGTATACCGGAATCCGGGAATGTCTGGACTCCAGGATGGCATCCAGCATCTCCTCAAAGGGCTCCTCTATGTCAAGTGTATACACATCCCTTCTGGGGACCATGATTTCTCTGGCTGTCCTGTCGTCAAACTCAAAGACGGAATCAATCATCTCCCTCTCGTCATCATCGAAAGTTCCTGATTCATTTCCCATCTTGAGCAATGCCTTGATTTCTTCCTCCGTGACTGCCTCCTCCTGGTCTTCTGTCTTCATCCTCAGCAGTCTTAAGATGCATTTCGTGGAAACGGACAGAAGCTTGATAAACGGCGAGAGCACAACGGAGATGTAATGAATCGGCATCACCGTCAGCATGCAGAAGCTCTCTGCCTTCTGCAGCGCAATCCTCTTCGGCACCAGTTCCCCCAGCACCAGGTTGAAAAACATCAGAACCAATGTCAGCCCGTTCCTGGCAATCCCCGAACTGTAGGGAATGTCATACTGAGAAAGCCACTGTGCCACATACGGCGCCAGTCCCGCCGCCGCGGAAGCACTGGAGTAAAAGCCCGCGAAGGTAATTGCCACCTGAATGGTGGATAAAAATTTTGTGGAATCGTCAAACAGGCTCTCCACGACCTTCGCCTTTTTGTTCCCCTCAGCAGCAAGCGCGCGTATCCGGTTCTTGTTCACCGATACAACCGCCATCTCCGCTCCGGCAAAGAAAGCATTCATGAAAGTAAAAAACAACAGTAACAGTAACGTAAATAAAATCGAGTTTCCCGCAGGGTCTGCGTCCATAAAATCAACTCCTCCTATTGAATAAAATATTTTTAGCACGAGTATATCATGTCTGCCCGCGTTTGGCAAGAAACCTTGCAGGCAACTGTATTCTGTTTGCTTTTTCTCTGCATTGATAGTAAGATGAACTCATAGGAGGAAATGAGTATGAAACAGCCGAATATTATCCTTATCATGACAGACCAGCTCCGGGCAGACTGCCTGGGATACGCCGGTCATCCCGATGTAAAGACACCCTATCTGGACACCCTCGCCGCAAAGGGCGTGGTGTTCGACCATGCATACAGCGCGTGCCCCAGTTGTATCGCCGCGCGGGCAGCTCTGCACACCGGCAGGGAACAGAGCCGCCACGGACGGGTCGGCTACGAGGACAATGTGCCCTGGAACTACGCCCACACGATGGCAGGGGAGCTCTCCAGTGCCGGGTACTACACCCAGTGCGTGGGCAAGATGCACGTACATCCCTTACGAAACTATCTCGGTTTCCACAACGTGGACCTGCATGACGGCTACCTGCACAGTGCCCGCTACGCAAGCGTTCCGTACCAGGAATCCCAGTTTGTGGCAGACGACTATTTTTACTGGCTGAAACAAAAGTCAGGCGCCTCCGCTGATGTGACAGAGACCGGGCTGGACTGCAACAGCTACCTCGCACGCCCCTGGATGCGGGAAGAATCCTGCCACCCCACCAACTGGGTGACAGACCGCTGCCTGGACTTTTTAAGACGCAGAGACCCCCGGCAGCCCTTCTTTTTGATGGCGTCGTATCTGCGTCCACATCCGCCCTTTGACGCGCCCCGCTATTATTTTGACCTGTACAGCGATAAAGAGCTGCGCGCGCCCTTTGTCGGCACATGGGAGACAGATAAGTATCTGAAGCAGGACGGCAGGATATTTGATTCCAAGACCGGACCTGTGGACCCGGAGCTTGCACGCCAGGCGCAGATTGGATATTACGCCTGCATCACCCATCTCGACCATCAGATTGGCAGGCTTATTATGGCGCTCATTGAGCAGGAGCTCTACGATGACTGTATCTTCGTCTTCACCTCCGACCACGGGGAAGAGCTCTGCGACCACCATATGTTCCGCAAATCCCGCCCCTACGAGGGAAGCTGCCATATTCCGCTGATTATCAGCGCAGGCAAAAACGCCCTTCCTGAAATGAAGATCGGAAGCTTATGCCATACCATAGCGGAGCTAAGAGATGTCATGCCTACGCTCCTTGACGCTGCCGGAGCACCTGTCCCCGACAGCGTGGATGGACACAGCCTCCTGCCGCTAGTGAAAGAGCCTGAGGATACCCTGCGCACATGGCTGCACGGAGAACACTCCTACGGGGAGTTTTCCAACCACTGGATTGTGACAGAGACGGACAAATATATCTGGCACTCCGCCACCGGGCAGGAGCAGTATTTTGACCTGGAGAAAGACCCCCATGAGCTTGAGGATAAGATTGGCGCTTCCGAATACCAGGAGCGGATACAAGAATTGAGAAGCCTCATGATTTCCTCTTTAGAGGGCAGACCGGAGGGCTTCACCGATGGCAGGACACTGATTCCGGGCAGGGAATATCCCCCCACCCTCTCCTGCGCGACAGGTAAATAGAAGAATCCCCGCACCGCCTTTTTACAGGCAATGCGGGGATTCGCTCTTTCTTTACAGCATCCGCAAGACTCTCTTATGAGTCTTACGCGCAATATTTTTACTGTCATACTGTCCGCTATTTGAATTGCCGATTGTACAGGTACAGAAGGACCAAAAGTCCCACCAGCCCGACGAGCTCCATAACAAGCCCCTGCACGCTGATATTTTTCTGCCCGATAATGATGAGGGCGAGGCAGACAACAAACACAATTGCTATAATCACATTTTTTACTATCTTGCTCATTGTCACTCCCCCTTATCCTTTCAATCCGCCGAGTGTCATACCCTTTGTAAGCTGCTTCTGCACGCATACATACAATACCAACACCGGAATCATAACGATGACAAGACCCGCGTACATGATACCGTAGTTTGTCGCCGTTCTCTCTACCGCCATCAGGTTCTTCAGTCCAACCGCCAGTGTGTTGTTCTCATCCATGATGGTGAACGCGATGATGTACTCATTCCAGAAGGACAGGAACTGGAAGAGGATAACCGTCAGGATACTCGGCTTTGCCATAGGAATCATAATCTGCACCATGGTCTTAAAATACCCGCATCCATCGATATATGCAGCCTCCTCAAATCCTTTCGGCAGCGTTTTAAAGTACCCGCTCAACAGGTAGATGGAGAAGGACAACGAACTGGAGGCATAAATCACGGACAAGATAAACCGGTTGTCCAGGAAAAAGTCCACGCCCAGCGCCTTGTTTGCTCCACTCAGCATAAGGAAAATCGGTACGACAATATAGTTGATATTGATAAACAATCCCGCCATGAATGCGATATTGAGAATCTTCTTTCCCCGGAAATTAAAACGGGAAAGCGCATAGGCAGCCGGAAGCGCGATAATCAGCAGAAGAATCAGGGAAAGCGCCGTAACAATGACAGAATTCATGAAGAATTTCCCCATCTCCGCGTTTATGAACGCCGTGATATAGTTCTGATACTGGAGCTGCTCCGGCAGCGCCCACGGATTCGTGCCTTTTCCGATAAACTCCGCGTTTCGCTTGAAACTTGCCATGAATACCCATGCCACCGGAACGAGGATGGATATCGTCATAGCGATGAGGGCAACATATACGATGATTTTGAAAATAGCCCTGGTAACAGGATTTTGTTTCTTTACCATATCTGCGCCCCCTTTCTAAAATTCCAGTACTTCTCTGTCGGTAATCTTGTTCAGGATTGCCGCCAGCGCGAATGAGAAGATGAAAACCGTTACACCGATTGCCATTCCGTAACCGTATACACCTGCGCCATACGCCTGTTTGTACATATAGTTCAAGAATACCTGTGAATGTCCGTTCGGTCCGCCATCCGACATAATCTGTACAAAAAGGAAACTCAAGTTGATTGTACTGATAATATAGAATGTCAGCGTGGTACGGATGTTGCTCCATACAAGCGGCAGTGTGACCTGGAAAAACATCTGTATCTCTGTAGCTCCATCCAGGGAGGCAGCCTCGTATAAATCCTGCGGAATCGCCGCCATACTCGCCATATACATAACCATGTAATAGCCGATTGCCTGCCACACCAGCGCGAAGATGACAGAGTAGAGAACGATTTTCTCATCTCCCATCCATTGATGTGCCAGATTTCCCAGACCAATCGCCCTTAAAAAGGTATTCAAAAGTCCGGTACTCGGATTATAAATTGCTCCGAAAATACCCGCGATAACAACGATACTCAGGATATTCGGTATGTAGAAAATAATACGGAAGAAATTCTTTCCTTTGAATTTTCCTCTGGAGAGTATCGCCGCGAACAGAATCGCGAAGAAAATCGTGCAGAGTGTAACCAACACGATAATCACAATAGAGTTCTGCATCGCCTGCAGGAAATTATTGTCTTTGATAAGTGACTTAAAATTATTCAATCCCACAAACTCTTTCCGGTTTGTGATTCCGCCCATACGGTACAGAGACATCCTGAAAACGTTAAAGGTCGGAACAAAGATAAAAAGTGTGACCAGTATCGCCGCCGGCGCTATACAGAAAAAGACAAAACGCCCCTGCGCCCGTTTTCGATTCATACTGCTCCTCCTTCCCTTTCAAAAACGGTGAGCCGCAACGACCCACCGTTTCTGCTAACATGTCTTTAAATAACTATTGCTGTTACTCCGGCAGAGCTTCCGCGCACTGTGCCCATACATCAACGAGCTGCTCCTGCCATTCATCGACTGTCATCGCGCCGTTGCTGATAGAGTCGATTGGTTTGTAAACAGAACCTTTCATATCCAGTCCTTCAATCGGGTTTGTTGTAGCCCATGTACCTGTTACTGCTACAACATCCTCGCCTGTCTGGAAGCTTGTCTTGATAACGCCATCCGGAAGTTTCTCAGCAGCGCCTTTTACCGGAACAACAATCGGAGAATCTGCTTCTTCACCAGTCTCTGCGTTTGTTGTCTTATTGTTGAGGCAAAGGTCTACAACTGTATCGGAGTACATAAATTTGATAAATTCTTTCGCAAGGTCAATATTTTCTGCGTCAGAAGGAATCCACATCTGCTCTGTGAATGTGTATACTGCCTGGCTCTCGTCAGCGCTCCACTTCGGAACACCCATAACGCCCCACTCGTAAGTATTCGGTGTGGAGTTCGCCATCTCGCCTACTACCCAGCTTCCGTTCGGCATGAAGAGCGCATCGCCGTCGATAACTGCCTGCTGGTTAATCTTGAATCCGCCGTCTGTGTTGGCATTGGATACTGTATCAGCATAGATATAATCAGCAGATACGAGCTCTGCTACTGTGTCGAGAACTTTCTTTCCTTCTTCAGATGTCCATGTATCTGCGTCATAGCTCAGAGCTTTGTTGTAGAAGTCTGTTCCGCCTGCCTGTGCCAGCATCGCGTAGATTGTAGCGTCAAAATATCCCGGCTGCGGATATGTAAAGAGCGCTCTTCCGTCAGCTTTTGCCTGCTGTCCCAGTTCAAAGAACTCATCCCATGTCGTCGGAACCTCGTAATCTTTGCCCTCTCCTACCAGAGTCGCATTATACCAGAAACCGGTCTGTGTATAGAAAATCGGTGCCAGATAAATCTTGCCGTCACCGTATGGCTGTGCAGCAGTTCCATCCAGGATTCCGTCTAACATCTTTCCTTTGAGTTCGTCATCGAAAATGTCAGAGATATCTGCCACTGCGTTCTCCTTCAGCATAGTCTCTGTAAACTGGCTCTGCTGACCAAGGTTATAATAAACAATATCCGGAATATCGCCATTCTGGATATTCTTTGTCAATACCTGGTCCAACTCGGAGGACAGTTCCAACTCTACTGTGCAGCCTGTCTCTTCCTCAAACGCTGCTGCAATCTGCTCCCAAATTGCAGCGCCGTTACCGCCTTCAAAAGCTGCAACCTTCAGTACATTGCTGTCGCCGCCGCTTTCTCCGCCTTCTTTTTTTCCGCCGCAGCCAGCAAGCATTGTTACGGACATTGCAGAGATAAGTGAGACTGCGAGTAAACTTTTCGCGATTTTCTTTTTCATAAATTTTACCTCCTTTTTTTGTTAACTTCATCATAGCTCATTCGCCTGTACCATTCCATACGGATATTGCCTTTTCTTTTAGGTTTATTGCTATTTTGAATATTTAAAAGCACAATTTCTAAATCTTTTTTGTCATAAATATCCACATTTACCATTCATATCGCACTTTTTCTTTATATATAATACATAATCCTCCGACAAATTTTGCCTTTTTTATAAATCTTGCTTAAAACTGCTTTCTGTACTATAATTTATGGACAGACATTTACGGCTGCTCTGCGCATCCCCGTTCAACCGCCATTGGAGGATACACTATGAGTCACAGACATTATTCTATTAAAACCGAAGACATTCCTAAAATGAACTCCCGCCTTCTCTCCATCTCCCTGTCCAAGGACGACCGGGACTGGCACAGCGTGCTGCACACCCACCGTTTTACAGAGATATTCTTTGTTTTGAACGGGAAAGGCAACTTTCTTTTTCACCGGGATGTCCGCTCCATCCAGACCGGGGATCTTGTCATCATCCCGCCCTATATCGAACATACCGAGCAGTCCATACCCGGCACCTCACTGGAATACTATGTCCTGGGGATTGACGGCATCAGCTTCCAGACCCAGGATTCTGCTGCCGCCGCACAGATTTTCTGCAATTTTGACCAGGCTTCCCTCATCGCGGACCTGTTCGCGCAGATGTATTACGAGGTCAAAGGGAACCGCTACGGCAGCGAAGCCATCTGCCAGCATCTGCTGGAAATCCTCATCCTGCGCATCGTGCGCACGCAGCAGCTCATCCCCGTGCCTATCACGTCCGCCCGGATGACAAAAGAGTGCGCCCAGATTAAAGAATATCTCGATACAAATTATACCGGACATATCACCTTGGACACACTCACCAGTCTCACACATATGAATAAATATTATATGGCACATTCCTTTCGGAAATATACCGGTCTGTCACCCATCCAGTATCTCAACCAGAGACGCTTAGAGGCAGCCTGCCAGCTCCTTCGGGATACGGACCTCTCTGTATCCGATATCGCCGGGGCGACCGGATTTTCCTCCCAGTCCTATTTCACCCAGATTTTCCATAAAGTTTATGGCATCACGCCCATCAAATACCGACGGGCGCATGAGGAGGAATAATTTTTATATGTTGTACCAGATAATCTCGTTCGCCTCAAGAGACAGTTCAAAACTGGAGCCATCTCCTCTGTATACCGTTGTAGTCTGCGGTTCATAGGTGTTGTTCACCACGCAGTATTTTCCATTCTTCACATAGGCGTGTACTTCCACATTGTAATTGGAGCTGAACCATTTATGCAGTTCCGCCTCATCGTGGGCAGCCCAAATGATGGAACGGTACAGTATACGGCTGTTCTCAAAGCTGTACGGAAGACCGCTGATATATACGCATCTTCCATCGCCAAATTCGCGAACTGCCATCTGGACTTCTCTGTCTCTCTCCACCAGAATTTCTGTTCCGTCCAGCGCGTAGATATTTTTCTTGCCTTCCCCGAAATCAATATCCTTCGTGCAGTCTTCTTTAATGAAGTGTTCATGCTCTTCCCAGTTGTATTTGTCCACATTCAGGGTAAAGCCTGTCTCCTTCTCCACGCCCATGACATTCGCAAGCTGGATGAAATGTCCCTGGTACTGATGTCCTGAAGGCTCGCCCACACCGATGAATCCGCCTCCGTTGTAAATAAATCTCTTCACTGCGGAAACAATCTTCTCGTCTGTCCAGTTCTCTCCGCCTGTGTATGCAGTGTCCGCATCTCCCACATTCAGAATCACGTCAATATCATCCAGAATCGCCGGATTCTCCCGAATATCGTCAAAACTGATGAACTTCACATCAAAGGGTGCTCCGCTCAATGCCTCTATGACACCGGAATAGGAGTAGTTCTGCTTGTAGTAGATAGCGTGATGCACCATGTGGTTCCCCCACGCCCTCATGCGTCCCCAACAGTTGAGCACTGCCACTTTCTTGATACAGTACGGCGTCGTTCCTTTGATATTGTCATAGAGCGTTCTGAATTCATTACATACACTCTCCACATAGTCGATAAATTCCGGGAACTGCAGAGCCAGCTTCAAGTACCCGCCGTATCCGATACGGTCGATGGGGCTGCGCAGGATTGCCCTTCTCGCTGTCACCCAATTGACCTTGGCTTCCTTCACCGGGTCGCCTCCCTCATGGAAGGTATCCGGGAAAAAATAGGGGAGAAGTCTTCCTTCTGTATATTTCACACCCCGGATATCACTGAGCAGACGCAGTGTACAGCCATTTCCGACACTTCCCACCACGGCATCCAGACCAACTTTTTTAAACTCGTCCATGAAAGGCTCCATGCCAATCCAGTGGTCCCCTAAGAACATCATCGCTTCCTTGCCGTACTCGTGGGTGATGTCCACCATTTCCTTTGCCAGCTTTGCGACCTCCCGCATCTGGAATCTCTGGAAATCCTTAAATTCTTTGGAAGGAATCCGGTATGTATTGTTCATATAACCCTGGTCGATGATAAATTCCGGGCGGAAACGGTATCCCACCTCTTTTTCAAACTGTTCCAGAATATAGGGACTCACTGATGCGGAATATCCATACCAGTCCACATATTTCTCTCTCGCCATCTCATCGAATATCAGCGTAAATTGATGGAAGAATGTGGTGTAACGGATGACATCCACATGAGGATTGTCCTTGATATATTTCCTAAGACGCTCCATAGAATACTTGTGCGTCTTCGGCTGGCGCACATCAAAGGTTAGCTGCTTCTCAAAATTCGTCCAGCCGTTTGTGACCGCATTGTACATATGTACCGGGTCCCACATAATGTACGCGAGGAAGCTCACAGTATAATCATGGAACGGCACTGCCTCATGGATTGTCACATCACCGGTCTCACCGTCATAGCTCCACTTGTCGGCGGGAACGACCTCCGCTGTGGTCCGGTCTATGACCTCCCACCATCTCGTAATATCATCCCGGTCATTTACCTTCAGCATATCCGGGTACAGATGATTCATCAAATGGACAGAAAGCTCGCTCTCCACCGCCGTATAGAACGGGGTCATAATATACATCTGCTGAATCTCATCAGGGTTCGCTTTCGCCCAGGCATTATCCTTCCTCGTAGTGTAGTAGGTGGAATAAACCTTTGCGTCCACCTCCCGCAGTTCTTCCGGATAGTCTGTCCCATCGCAGTCGCGGATGGCATCCGCGCCCCAACGCTCTAGTAATTCTAAAGTCTCCGGTACGACATCCGTGTCAGTAGGGATTGTCACTCTTCCTAACGTACACTTTTTCAATTCCATTCTCATCTCCTCCACAATCACAAATCTTTTCAGCAATTTTCTTTATCATATTGAAAATCCTTCTGAGCGTCAATCTGCTCATTGCTCACATTTTTATGATTCTTGCGGATATGTTCAAGACTCGCTCGCAAAAATTATCAAAAACCACTGTTCAATTGTCAAGGTGCAAATTTCCGGCACGTTTTTCAAAAGCCCCACATCACCGTAACGTCTGCAGCACCGACACCGCTTATTTCGCCTCTCTCCGGATTTTTACAGGGACTTTTCTTTTATCTTTTCATCGATAAAATCCGGTATCTCGCTCCTGGGAATTCCCAGCGCAAAGGCAAATTCGCTGTACAGCGCATTTTCCAGGAGTATCTGGTATTTCTTATCCATACTCGTGATACTCCCGCGGCTCTTCGTCCTCTTATATAAGGTCTTTAACACCCGCACCCAGTTTTCCGGCTGATATCCGGAGATACAATTCTTATACTCCTGCTCCCTGAGCTTCTCGTTTTCAATCCCCAGGGTTTCGATATCCTCCATTCTCTTTATCAGGTCCAGCGTCTCCTCCCTGCTGAACGGTCTCCTTAAGTTCCTCTCATCATCGGTGGGAACATATGCCTTGTCCCTGGCATCCTCTATGGACTGCAATGTATAATATTTCTTTTTCCTGTCGCCAAAGGAAAAATTGAGTGTGCCTACGCTTTCCACCTTATAAACACCCCTGCACTTATATACCACCGCGTCCCCACACTTTAACATGTATATCCTCCTTTCCTGTATATTGCGCACTTTGCGCTCCCCTTCAGGCGCAAAGCCGGCATGTCTTTCTCTACTGTGAGTATAACCAAAGAAAGACCGCTACAACATGCTGTAACGGTCTTTCCGGTCCTTCTATGTATTATTTTACCACTTTTTTCACGCGAAAGTAAGGATTTTTTCTTTTTTCACACAAAAAGACGGAGACTCTCTCGAATCTCCGCCCTTTCTGTCTTTCTGTTTTCTTTTTTCAGGACCCGCACAGATTCCTTACGCTTCTGCAGTCTTGTCTGCCTTCTCTGTCAGCTTCTTGATTCCCTGCAGTGCCACAATGACACCGAGAATCAGCAGCAGGATTGCAAAGATGAGCTGCAGTGTATTTCCGAGGTCTAACTGACCTGCGATAAACTGTCCACCCAGGTTGTAGATGGTCATGCCAAGAGCAGTAAATGTCACTGCCATCATGAACAGCATTGGCAGCCACAGCATAACACCCTGACGTTTTGTCTTCTTCAAGAATACGGCACAAGCTACCAGAGCCAGTACAGACAGCAGCTGGTTCGCAGAACCGAACAGCGGCCAAATCTTCGCGTATCCGACTTTCGCCAGAAGATAAGCAAATACCAGAGTGATAATGGTTGCAAAGTATTTGTTTGTCATCAGCTTCAGGAATGGGTTCATATTCTTCTCATCTACATCGTCATCCAGCCAGAACTCCTGGAAGGAAAGTCTTCCCACACGCGCCACGGAGTCCAGAGAAGTCAGCGCGAACGCGGACACAGACAGGTTTATCAATGTAAATACCAAATCATACGGAAGTCCTACCGCTACCAGGAAGTTGGCAACCGCACCCGCGAAAATCTGCGGCTGTGTGGTATATCCCAGCTCTGCCGCCTCTCCCTGCGCAAAGGAAGCAACCGCAATCAGAGCGATAACTGCCAGCATACTCTCCATCAGCATGGCGCCGAAGGATACCGGAAGCATGTTCTTCTCGTTCTTAATCTGCTTGGACGCTGTTCCTGAAGATACCAGAGAATGGAATCCGGATACAGCTCCGCAGGCAATTGTTACGAACAGGATGGGGAACAGATACTGTCCATCCACATTGAAGCTTGTAAATGCCGGAAGGTGACATTCCGGGTTTGCCACAAAGACACCGACAATCGCTGCCAGAATCATAAATACCAGCAGGTAACTGTTCAGGTAATCACGGGGCTGCAAGAGCGCCCACACCGGAACGACCGAAGCAATCAGTATGTACACGAAGATAATGATGTGCCATGTGCTCTGGCTTACATAAATCGGGAAATGCAGTCCCAGCGCAACAGCAACAACCAGAAGCGCAATTGCGATGATAGTGTTCACCCATTTGTTCAGTTTTCCGTATTTCAGCAGCATACCAAGCAGTACCGCCTCCACAATGAAAATCATAGAAGTCGTTGCAACTGCTCCGTTTGCTGTGATTGTTCCAAGTACCTTGCCGGTCTCAGCTTCCACCTGGAAACCGTTGAATGTTCCCGCTACGACATCAGCGAAAGCGGCAACAACCAGGATACAGAACAGCCAGCAGAACAGCAGGAAAAGCTTCTTTCCTGTCTTTCCGATATATTCTTCAATGATATAACCGATGGTACGTCCTTTGTTCTTAACAGAAGCGTACATGGAAGCGAAGTCCTGAACCGCTCCGAAGAA
>OGQQ01001248.1_pt1 | contig 20507 bp, 43 predicted proteins | sample 1553281 | NCBI WGS metagenome assembly OGQQ01 (sample SAMEA2579937, study PRJEB22360) | human gut metagenome | biome: human gut; feature: human-associated habitat; material: faeces | place: Denmark | collected 2008/2010 | reverse complement strand
AAAAACGCCTTTTTTTACTATTTTTTATATTAATAATTAGGCTTTAAATTCAATTTTAAGGCAATTTTATTTTTAGGTATATAATTTTATATATGTATATTTTATGCCTTTTATTTATGGTTTTAATTGATATTATTTAAATATAAAACCACCTCTATATTATTTTTGAAATATATTTTATCCCTTCTCATTTTGTTGTTGTAATAAGCAATCCATACAAATATCTCCGTTCCTCTTTTTTACAGAAAAATTTGCGTTCCAAATTTTCGTACAAAAATCTCCGTTCCCAATTTTTCCGTTCCTCTTTTTAAGCAAATTTCCATATGTAATTTCTATAAATTTTGTTAGAATTATTAATTTCATTATAATGACAACAAGCACTTATTGACCTAGCAGGAATATTTAATGTTTTACTTGCTATATTTATTGCGTTCCACTTTTTTATCAACTCTTTATTTGTATTATATTGTAAAATTTCTTTTTTCTTAGTATTTCTTAGTTCATTTTCAAAAGCCTTATTGTTATTTTCTTCTATTGTACACCATTCTAAATTTTCGACTCTATTATCTGTTTTATTTCCATTTATATGGTTTACTATATCATAATTATTTGGATTGCTTATAAAAGTTTTTGCTACTAATTGATGCACCGAATAGTTTTTTCTTTTCTTATCTTTACTTAAAGGTATTCTCACATATCCATGTATATTAATAAATGGTCTTAATATTCTTCCACTCTTTTTATTCCTTATGTTTCCAATATTACTAACTTGATATATATGTTCATATCCTTCAATATCTTTCCAAATTTCTTTCATTTAGTCACTTCCGTTCTAAATTTTCCCCTATATTTTTTTATACTTTTTCTTAATTTATTATAACATTTATTACATAAATCCCACTGTTTACATTGTTTTTTATTAGTTTTAGTATATAGGGCCGTTCTTTCCTCTGTTTCAACTATTTTGCCACACATATCACATTCGTATAATGTCTTTATTTTTCCTGTTTTGTCTAATTTATTAATCATTTGTATTTCATCTCCTAATCTTTGAAAAATATTATTGCTATTGCTATGCAAATTACACAAGGCACTATTCCCATTCCACCAAAAAATATTGCTAATCCTATTTCTATTGCTTCCATTGTTCATTCACCTAACTTTCTTCCACAAAATGGACAATAATTTATTCTTATTTCTGTAATATCAGTTAGTCCTTCTGCTACTATAGAGTACTCTTTATTATGTCTTTCTATTTTTATTTCTGTTTCGCCATCTTCTGCTAACGTTATCCAATCTCCACTAAATAATTTACAATATTCACACACTTTATTTCCTCCCTTCTAGTAGTTCTTGTAAGGCATCATGCATCCCATATTTTGTTGCAAATAACCTTTCCCATTTTGTTTTTCCACCATATTCTTTATATCTACCATACATATTGTCTACTTTCATTATTTCTAGTTCTTCTTCTAATTCTTCTGTCTTGTCTTTTACTTTTTGAACTGGAATACTATGCTGCATTATAAAATCCAAATGTTTATTATCTTGTATATGGAATTTTTTTAATTCTTCATTCTCTTTTTGTAGCTTTTCTATTAGATTTAATAATATTTCAAATATTCCGTAATCTTCTGGTAGCAGACTTATCATTATCTTTTTAATTTCCGATTTGTATGGTACTTTTTCTATTTTGCATTTCTTTTCTAGATTATTTAATGCTTTTAATAAACCAATAGCTTTCTTTTCTTTCTCGTTCATTTATTCCTCACTTTCCAGCAATTCTTGTAATCTCTTTTTTATATCTAAAGATTTTGTGTTCATTGCTTTTAATCTTACTATTTGATAATCATTTTTTCGATAACTTGCATAAATATTTGTATTTTTTGATATTATTTCTTTAGTCTTTTTTATATCATAATCAATTCTGTCTATTATGTCTTTTAATTTTTGCTTTGTAATACAATCTTCGTTTGCTGTATAATATTGCTCAATAATTTCTTTCATACTAGCTTTTGTATATTCTTCTTTTCCTATTATTTCTAAGTCTTTCTCCATAATTTTATTTTTTAATTCTTCATTCTCTTTTAATACTCTTCTTAAGCATTCTGCTGTATATGCTCTATGTGTTATTGTTATTTCTTCTATTTCACATATTAATCTTTCAGTTTCTTGTTTTGCTGTTTTATAACTTATACTATTTTCTTTCACTTAAAACACCTCTTTTTTGCATATCTAATATAATTTCCTTCTTGTATATAATTTTAAATGTTGTATATACAATATCAGTTCTAAACCATGACATTTTATTGCATAGCCATTCTAAAAAATCTGACAAATAATCTAATATTACAAATGGAAATAATAATATGTAAGTAATAATATATAAAGCATTCATTGTCTTTTTATGTTTATCAGCCATCTTGCTTGTTATTTTTAAATCTTTTATTTTCATATTTTATTTACTCCTCTCATCTTCCTTATAGTGAAATGCTATTGCTTTTCCTTTTAATACTTCTATTGCACTTTTAATTCTAAATTTTAAACTATCTTTTCCAACTGGTTTTGCTATATACCACATATTCCCTATTTTAACTTGTGTGTTATAATCAATTTTATCTATTAATCTGCTCATATCTTATTTACTCCTTTACTACTAAGTCTGCTTTGATTAAATCATATAACAACTCATATGCTTTATCTGTTGTCTTATAATCAAAGTTCAAATAAATTTGTCCTTTTTTCATATAGTCAACATCGTCTCTCCAATTTATGTATATTGCTTCATCTGGCAATTGTATAATTTTACCGTAATTGTCATCTTCATAAGGCGTTCGATAATCCTCACAATAAACCATATTATATTTTTTTGCTAGTTCTTTTAAATCTACATCATCTCTTATTTTTAACATATCTACTTGTCCTCCATTTTCTCTATTGATATTTTTAGTTTTGTACCTCGCATAATATTTAAAAGCTTTTTGGATTTTTCATCCCCAAAAATTATGGGTTTCAATGGTATAAAAATCAATTTCCATAGTTGTGGCAATCCACTTTCGTCAAGTCTTTTAAATTCTATATTATTTGGCATATAAACTTCTAGCTGTAGTTTATTATTTTCTTCCATACTACTTTTCCTCCTCTACTTTATATTCAATGCTTTGCATTTGCTCATGGGTTACAATAGTTTTTATGTCTTTATTCTCTATTGTTTCTCCTGGTATTAAATATTTTTTATCTGTAAGAATTAATTTTGGATAATCTGGAAAACCTTCAAACATAGCAATATGTTTTATTTCTCTTCCATTTACATAGTCGCCTACTTCTACTAAATCAATGATGTTTTTGCTATGCTTTACTATTTGATGATAGAATTTATCAAGTAAAAAACTATAATCATCTAAATCTATAATTTTAAAAATTTCTCCGTTTTTAGTTCTGTAGTATTCACTAACTTCATATTCATCTTCCATTTTCTACTTTCCTCTCTCCGACATTTGTGTCGGTGACTTTATTTTCAAAATATTGTTTTACACATTCTTTACAATCTCTGTTTCCACCAACAGCTGGGCAATCAAAATTTCTAAAAATACAATATTCTTCTGTTGGTAATGGTTCATTGCCTATCGCTATTGCCATTTCATCTATCATCTTATCTTTCTTTTCACACTCTAGTACATGTAACATATCATTTGTTGCTAACATGTTTTGATATTGTTCTAGTTGTTTGTCTTTCTTTTCTAATAGATTTAAGACCGTTTTAACTGCATAATTGTATGTATGTAAATCTATTGAATATATTGTGTTTATATCTAAATCTGTATTTTTTAATATTTCTATACTATCTTTTTCTTCTTCATTCATTGTTTAGTCCTTCACCTCAATTCTATTTAATCTTATTTCAGCACTATGAAATCCTGCATTAAAATTTGTTTCTCCTTCTTTAAGAAGATAATTAAATAACTCATCTGATGTATTAAATAATTTTCTAGTTATATTTGATTTATCTTTGTAATCTTTTTCGTACAGATATTTATATGACATTTCTATTTCCTCTTTTCTAATAGTTTTTTAAAAATTCTTTTAGTCTATTTCTTAAACCCCAATTATTTTGTTCTAAAATTTTATTTAATTCATCATCTGTTATTTTTACACAATCCCATTCTGTTTCATCAAAATCATAACAACTACAATGTCCTCCTTCTGCTAAAACATATTCACCATATTCTGTATCTGGCATATTCTCTAGTAATAATAATCTTATCATTTCATAATCTCTTTCACTTGTTGTTGCAAATAATATATTATGCAATTTAATTTTTTTACCTTTTATATTATATTTTTCCATTTCTATTTTCTCTTTTCATTTTTTTATTTAAAAATTTTCTTTGATATTCTTTTATGTTCTTTTGCCTTTGTTTTTCTTTTTCTCTATTTTCTATAAATCCATTATCATTTCCATTCATTTCTATTTCCTCTTTTCTAATAATTCTTCCTCTAATTTATCTATTATATTAAGCTCTGCCTTATATACATTTTCATCATATTTCCAGTCGTTGTAACCCCATACTGTTTTATCTCTAAAATCTTCTATCTTTTCTTCTACTAAAGAAACTGGAATGGTTTCACATTTTGTTTGAGTTTGTTTTACTTCATCTGTTACTATTTCTAATGTATTCCAACTATCATGAGTATTTATTACTCGTGGATTTATACTTTCTAATACTGCAACACTTCCACTTTTCCATTGATGTAATACTATTCCTATTCTCCCATCTCTTTTGTTTCTTACTGACATTCCTACTATTTGTCTTTCTTCTTCTAGCTCTTTATATGCTTTTATTAGATGTTCTATTTTATACGATAATTCTTTATAACTTTTTTCTTCTGATTCATGTTCAAAATTATATGGTGCTCTACAAAAATCTATAAATAATTCAATATCTTTTATATCTTGTTCCATTTTATTAACTCTCCCTTTTCTATCTGCACCGTTCATCATTCTTGTCGCTTTTAATTCTTCATCATCTAAATCCATCTTTTGTTCCTCCTATTTCTTTATAAAATAATCACATTTTGTATCTGTATGTTCAAAGTTACATTGTGATACTAATTCATCTTTATCAAATTCATTATTTATTACATTTCTTTTACAACTGAATCTGTATGGGCAATTTATGCTCACACAAAATGTCATATCATGCGTCATCACTATTCCCCCCAATATTCTTTCTTTAATTTTTTGCCTTAAAATTATACATTGGTTTTATTATTTTTTGTATTTCTACAGTATCTTGAATATTATTTATTATTTCTTGCATAGGTTTATATACAAATGGTGCTTCATCTATTGTTTCTTCTACAACTGATGTTGTATATATATCTTTCATGCTTTCTTTAAATTCTTCAAGTCTAAAAGTTTCTTTTGCTTTTGCTCTTGACATTATTCTGCCTGCCCCATGTGGTGCTGAATTATTCCAATCTTTGTTACCTTTGCCAATTGCTATTATTGAACCATCCCTCATATTCATTGGTATTAATACTCTTTCACCTTTATCGGCTCTTATAGCTCCTTTTCTAACTATGTTATCTTCAAAAGATATATAATTGTGTATAGTTTCAAAATAATAAAAATCTTTTTCTACTATATCTTGTGTATACCAAGCATTAGCTGTAGGTAGGGGTCTTAGTCTTACACTCTTACAACCTTGATAATATGGTAATTCAAAATAATTACATAATATTTCTTTTGCTATGCATAAACGATTATCTCTAGCATATTCTTGACATATTTTCATATCGTGTAAATAATCTTCTCTATATTTTCCTTCTAAATAACATAGTTCTTTAGGCAAATTAGGCTTATTATCTTTATATTGCTTCTCCAGTTTTTTTAATGCCTGTTGTATTTCTGATTTTCTTCCTTGTTCTTTATATTCTTTTATTATTTTTTCTTTTTTCTTAAACATTTCTTCTTTGCCAGAACACAACTCTATTGCTAAATCTTGATAATACTCTGCTACTTGTTTTCCCAGATTTCTTGAACCTGTATGAATTACTAAATATTTATTGGTTTCATCATCTACATCTATTTCTATAAAGTGATTTCCACCTCCCAAAGTTCCTATGCTTTTTTGTATCCTTTTAGTATCCTTCAATTCACGATAACAATTTAATTGTTCTAATTCTAAAAATCTATATTTTGCTTGTTCATAAACATTTCTTCCTGCTGGTATATATTCATTTATAACTCTATCTAGTTTTTCTAAATCTAAATCAATTTTTCCTAATTCTACACATAACATTCCACAACCAATATCTACTCCAACAATATTAGGTATCACTTTGTCTCCTAAATCTGCTGTAAATCCTATTACGCATCCTTTTCCAGCATGAACATCTGGCATTATTCTTATTTTACAGTCTTTAAAAGTTTCTTGTTTTAGCAGTAAGTCTAATTGACTTACCGCCTCATCTTCTATATTGCTTGTAAATATTTTTAAATCTTTCATTATTTTGTATCTCCCTTTTTTATTTAAAATCGTTTACTTTTATTTTTACAATAATTCTATTACCGCTTCTATCAAGCATTTCTACTTTTGGTCTTCCAACTAATCCTTCACTTTTAGCTGTTCCAATTTTTGAATTAGGATTTGTTTTTACATAATCAACCGCTTCTTGTAAAGTTCCTTCTAATATAATTGGTGCAGTATCTATTCCAAAATATTCCGCAATGTTCTCTACACTTTCTCTAGGTTGCCAATTTCCTGCAATTTTCACATCAAATAATATAAAATCTTGTGTATCCTTATATAATCCACCTTTTTGTATTCCTTTTCCATAACCTTCGCCACATAACATTACAGGCATATCACCAAATTTTTGCTCAAATAATTGCTCGTTTTTTTCTCCTGCAAATATTTCTATTAATCTATTAGTTAGTATTGATGGGAGTTGTCCATCATCTGTCCTTCCATAAAATTTCACTTTGTGTCCATCCCAACATACTCTAATATTAGTTCCATCTATTTTTTCAGTAAATTGCCATAAATTATCTTTTAAAAATTCTATTGTTTTATCAGTAAATTCTCCTTCTTGTAATTTTTTTGTTTTTTCATCTCTTTTATATATTGTTTGTATTTTATGATATTCTTCCATTTATTAGTCCTCCTCAAATTTATATTGATTTAATATATTATTTGTTTCTGTATAATCAAAAACTTCATTATTTTTTGTGATAATTTTGTCTTTATAATATTCTATTTCATCTTTTATCTCTTTTATTAAATCAGTATTTTCGAATTTAATTTCATCAAATAATATTTGTTTTATAAAATATGGTTCTTCATTATAATTAAATATAAATCCTCTATATGTATAACCATCATTCTCTGGTCTTTCTACATCAACTTCTTTTATTAATTCACTATCAAATAATTCAAAGAAATTAATATTTTCTTTTTCAGTTTCTACTTGAACTAATTGTGTTCCATCTTCTTTATAAAATGTTATATATGTTTTTTCTTCATTTGTTATAATACAGAAGTATGATATTACATCATCTATATTCATTTCATTTTGTATTTCTTTTGCTGTAAGTTTCAAAATTTCATATATTTTTTTAAAATTATTGTATTCTTTTATCATATCTTCGTATTCTTCTTTGTATTTATATTCTTCCATTATTTTTTACCCCACATTTCTTCAAAATTACTTTCATTTTCAATTTCATCTAAATTTAATGTATCTGTTTGTTCTTCTAGTCTAATGTTGTTGGCATTAAATTCATTATCAATATCCCTTTGAATGTCATCAATATTAAATTCTTCAAATTCTCCAAAGTTTGCATTATATTCTTTTACTGCTTTACTAAATCTATCTTTTGATTTCATTGTTTCTAAATTATTTTGTAAATTTCTTATTGCTGTTTCATATTTTTCTTTTGCTTCTGCAAATCTATCTACTATTAATTGTTGTTTAGAAATTTGTTCGTTTAATACTGATATTCTTTGTTTAGTTGTTATTGTTTCATCATATACTTGCTTTGCTCCTTTTTTGTCATTTTTTTCTTTGCATATAGAAAAACATTTGTCTAGTCTTTTAAAATTACTTTCATTTTTCTTTAATTCTTCTTTATATGTATCTAATGAACCTTTTGCGTTATAATAACTATCGTTAAGTTTCTTTAACGCCTCTTTTTGCCTTCTTAATCCTTCTTCAACTTTTTCAATGTTATCTACTTTTGCAACTTTATTAAATAATCTATCAAATATAATTTTTAATTTTGTTAATTTTTTCATCTTAATTACCTCCTAAAATTCTTCTACTATAATAACAATTATTACTAATATTATTGGAAGTGATATTAAAAATACAAATAATAACCAGTTGTACCATTTCCAACCATCATAAAAAGGTTTATTTTCTTTTTCTTCTGTTTTTGCTTCATCCAATATTTGTTTAGTTTCTTCTTCTGTATAACCTTTTTCTTCTAATGCTTTTGCAATATCTTGTTCACTTATTTTATCTTTGTCTTTGTCCTTGTCTTTAAACATTTCACTTAACATATAATAATTAAATATACTATTATTTAATGAATAGCTTGGTTCTGTTGAATATGTTGTATAATATGTTGGATTATTATTTACTATAGTTGTACTTTCTTTTGGTTTTACAGTTTCGTGTGTTACTGTTGTTCTACCTGTATCGCTTTTGGTTATTGTATAAGTTTTCCCTGTACTAGAACTTGTTGTACTTTTTGTTGTTGATGAACTTGTACTTGATTTTGTACTACTCTTTGGTGTACTTGCTTTAACACTAGAAGATGAACTTGTACTTGAATGTGGTGTTGATGAATGTACTGTTGTACTATGTGTTGTAACATGTGTTGAACTATGCACTGATGTATGTGCTCTTCCATAAGCATTAATTGGTAATATTAAACATATTCCTATAAAAACTACTAATAAACTTGATATTATTCTTTTAAAATTCTTTTTCATTATTTATCCCCCATTTCTTCTAGCATTTGATTTGCTAGATTTAAAACTTTTGTAATTTCTTTATTTTGTTTTCCTATTTTATCTATAAAAATTTCTAATTCTTGTCTTTTATTTGGTATATAATAACCATCATTTTCAAAAATGATTATGTTTTCTTTTTTCAATTCTGCTAATTCTTTTTTAAATTGTGTCTCATTAAATATTTTTGCCTTATACATTAGTTGCTGTCTTGTTTTTCTGTTTTCTTTACCTTGTGGAAAAATATCAATTTTCATTTGTATCTCCTTCCCTGTAAATTCCATTGCTATCTTGATGTAATTCAATTGTTTTTAGGCTTTTCCCTTGATTTACTGCTTGAATTTGTTTTAATATAGTATCCATATTAGTTTCGCTTTTGTGTTCAATAATAACTGGTGCTGATGCCTCAACCATTCCATGTTCTGCTTTACTTCTAAATATTGTTGTTATTTCTTTTATTTCTCCATTTTGTGCTGATGTTAATGTTATATCTGTTATATAATCATCTATCATTTGCATTATTTCTCTTCTTTCTGCATCATCTGATTGCATATAATGGTCATATGTCTTACTACTTATTCCAGCAAAACTACAGAAGTTCTTTTTTGTAGGTAAATATGTTTGGACCTTATTAATTTGTTCGATAAATTGTTTATAATAATCAAACAAAATTCCTAATTCTGTATTACTATATTTAGGTGGAACTCCAATAACTGTTTTTCTACTTAATAAATTTCGTAATTCTATTGTTGATAAAGAGTCGTCAATATGTTTTAGTTTATTAATTAAATTGTATAATTCATCTTCTAATTTTTCTTTCAAATTACTTTGATATTCTTGCTCCACCAATTTTATTTTTGCATTATCAAGTTTTTGTTGTTTTAATGCCATTTCTTCTTTTTTATTTTCAACTGTTTCATTTTTTTGCCTAATTCTTTTTTTAACTATTTTTTCATCTTTTCTTTTATCCCTTATTTATTCCTCCTACTATAATTTTCAGAATATTCTTTTTCTTGTTCTTTTCTCCATTGTTCAACTTGTCTATCACTTAACAAACTAATTTCTCCTTGCTCTTTTGCTTCACTTTGTATATGTCTTCTTTCCCTTTCAACTGCTTTAAAACTATACAATCCATATTCTTTATGATTTTGCATAACTTCATAATATCTGTTTGGTTGAACTTCTGGTCTTATTCGATTTATATAATCAGCATATAAAGCATAATCTGAGTTTCTATCTGCTCTTGAATTAGTCATTAGTAACATTACAACTTCTCTTAACTTATGTGTTGGACTCATTATTTTTTTCCTCTCTTTCTAATAATTTCATAGAACTAAAATATTCATTATACATTTTTATCCATTCGTCTAATCTCATAGTAACTAACCAATCTTTTCTGTTTTTCCTATGAAATACCGTAGGAAATTTATTATCTTTGGTATCTCTTACTGCTTGTTCAATAGCTGTATCAATATTTAGTTTTTCTACTCTTTTACATTCGATATGTATATAGTCTAATCCTAATATATCATCTGCTTCTCCTGTGTTTCCACAAAATTGATTTGTTCTCCTACAGTCATATCCATATTCTTTTAATTTATGTACAAGTTCAAGTTCTCCTTTTTTTCCTTTTTGTTTGCTATTAATTGCCCTTGTTAAATCCTCCTCCAAAAATTTGATTAAGTAAATCATTTATATTATTATCTTTAATTTTCATCAAACAATTTCTGCACTCATAATCAGATATTCTTTTATCAAATACTTTGCAATAAAATTCTTGTTTTCCATTTTGTTTAATAGCGATTACTTCTTTATGTTTGCATCCCATTTTTCTTACCTTCTTTCAACTTTTTATAAAATTCTTTTGTATCTTTTCCAGCAACAAAATTTTTACAATTCATTACTCCTTTAAAACTTTTTTCTTCTAACCTATTGCAACCAAGACAAAAATCACATAATTTATTGTTCATTTTCTTTTACCCTTTGTCTATATTTAAAATTATCTCTATTTTTTATTGTCTCAACTACATAAGCATTTGGATTTTTTGGCATCCCATTAATCATTGTTCTAAGCATTGTCTGTCTCATTTTATGACTTCTTCTTGTTTCTCTTTTTCGCTTTTCTTCAATAATCATATTTACCGCTTCTGTATCTGTTATTTCTTCTAAGTTCTCTAATTTATGTAAAAAATCTTGGTCTTGCCCATCATAAAAACTTTGTTTCTTATTCTCTTTATTAAGCATTTCTATTATTTTAAATCTTACTGCTCCAAGTTCTCTTGATACCTCTATTATGTCTGAAAAATCTTCATTTTCTAGTCTGTTATCTGACCTATCTTTACTTGAATAAACTATTTGAGGTTTATTTTCTTCTTTTGAAACTATTCTTATATCTGTGCCTTTCAATTCTTTTTTTACTTTATTTGCATACCATTTTTTTTGTGCTTCATTCTTTGCTTTTTTTAAACATTCTTCTTTTCTACAATGTACTCTTTCTTTTCCTCTGTTTGAATATTCAAATTCTTCTCCACAATATTTACAAATTCCCTTTCTCATAATATAAATCCTTTCAATATTTCTTCTTCACTAACCGTTTCTGTTAGTTGTATTTCTTCTAAAATCAAATTCATTTCATCTAATATTTTAAATACTTCTGGTAGCCATTTATCCGCTTCTTTTATATGTTCTTTTATGTATTGGCAACCATTGTAATATCTTTTCAATTTTTCGTTATACATTATTTTTAATTCTTTATTTTCCATAACTAACTCCTAAAAAGGCATTTCATCTATTTCTGTTTGTTGTTGAGTTTGATGCCTCATCTTTTCTCTCACTTCTGATGTCATTTGTGATTGCCCTGTAAATGTTTTAGTAATTGAGTCGTATTTTAATCCTACTAATCCGCATCTTATGCCTTTTGTTTTTAGTACTTCTAATATGCTGCTTGTTTGTGTTATGTCATATCCTTCTTCAAACATTTGCTTTTGTAATCTTTTATATTCCGTGCTTTCCTTATCCATTGTATCAACTCTTATAATTGAAATTACATTGTATGCTTTATTGACTAAGTTTGAACTTCCTAAAACATCATAAATAGTTATTCTGGTTTGCATTTTGTCTATTTTTCTTGGATGTGCTACTAAATGAATATGTACATTTTTATTTACTGCAAATGTTCTTAATTTCTCCATTATGTCTTTTTGTTCTCTATATTCATCTGATGAAGTTGTATCTATTTGCATAAAATTGTCTAACATAAATACCCTTACACCATATTTTTGTCTAACTTCTTCCATTGCTCTTATTAAGAAATCTATTGTCCTTTTTGCATTATTGTTATATACAATTAAATTTTCACCATATAATCTGTCTAACTTTGGTATTTGTTCATCCTTTACAAAATAATCAAATACACAAGTTTCTTTTCCTTTTTGTAAAAATTGTTTTGAGTATATATCTTTCTTATCTACAGTTTGTTTATATAAATTATTTTTGAAATCATCCTTTGTTTGTTCTCCATTAAAGTAAAATACTTTTTCTCCTTGCAATATTGTTTGCTTTGTTATCATTGTCATTATAGTTGTTTTACCTGCATTAGTTTGACCTGTCCATATTGTTATACAACCTAGTTCAAATCCTTTTGTTAAATAATCTAAATCTCTTATTCCTGATAACACTCTATCTTTGCATTTTGTGTTATATTCATAGTCTGAAAATTTATAGTACAATGGAGGAGTTAGTTCTTCTTTTTTCTTATTTAATAATTCTGCTTTTTCTTGCTCTGTTAATTTATCAATCTCCACATTTTTGTATCTCCTCTCTACTTTTGTATAATTCTATTTTTTCATCATCTTTTGCATTTATAAAAATATCTATCAAATAATCAACGTATTGTTCTTTTGAATATGCTTCTGCAAGCTCATATTTTGTCAAATTAGGAATTTTGTTCCTCCAGTAATGTAATTTGTCACATAGACTACTTAAAGTGTTTTTATACCAATTCTCAATTGCTTCTTGTATCTTTTTTTCTTCATCTCTTTGTTGTGTTATATATCTTTTCAAATCTGGTGATATTTTTTCATCTTCTGGCAAATGAAAATCTGATGTTAGTATCTTCATTGCATTTATTAAGTCTGTATTATAGTATCTTCCAACAAAATCCATTATATCTCCATGCCAGTTTTCTCCAAAATCATGAAATCCTGCATTATCATCTACCATAAATGATGCTGTTCTTTCATTTCTCCAAGGAGATTTATACCAAAGTTTATCTCTTGTTGTTTTTTCTGGATTTCCTAAATAGAATCTTGCCACCAAAGTTGGTTTTAATAATTCTTTTATTTCTTTAGGATTATTCACTTTCTAATATCTCCTTTATTTTCTTTTCCCAGCCTTCTGGATTTTCTCTGTAATAACTTGCATATTCGTATATCGCTTCATTGAAAAATGTTGAACCCATTTTAATGTACTGTTTTTCTGTTTTGTTTTTCTTTATATTGCATTGATAAATTCTTATTGCATACCACATTTCTGGATTTGTTAGTTTTTCTGTTTTACCAGCATAGGACTTTCCATTTATCCAAGCCTTATAATGATTAAATGCTTGATTTTTACCATCTTTTCTGGGATATATTTTCCATAGTTTGTCAAAATCTTCTGTTAAAGAGGAACATATATTATCTTTATAAGTATTAGATATATTAGTATTTAATTGGGTATGATTTTCCGATATTGGATTATCCGTTATCGGATTTTCTAATAACGGGTTTTCTATAACAATCCATTCGTTTCCTGTAAATTTCCCTTTATCATCTTTTAGTTGTTTCCTTTTTAAATATCCTTGTTCTTCTAATTGTTTTAAGGCTGTTCTAATACTTGTAATTCCATCATTAAAAATTTTTTCTAATCCATTTTCAGAAAATTCCCAATTATCTGGTAAACTTAATAATGTTACTAACAGACCTCTTGCTTTTAAAGATAAGTGTTTATTTTTTAGTATATTATTATCGATTACAGTATATTTATCTTTGCTACTATTTCTAATTATTGCCATGACAACTCACCTCTTAAAAAGGCAAGTCATCATCTGGATAAATATCAGACATTTCATCGCTAGTTGTATTTTCTGTATTGTTATTTGAATATGTTTCTATTACATCAAAATCCATAACCATTATCTTAAATTTTTTTATAGTTTCTCCCTCTTCATTTTGGTATGAATAATGTGTTAAGAAACCTTCTTTGATGTTTATCTTAGTGAAGTTTTCTACTTCTACACCTTTTCTAAATCCTACTGTTATAAAGTTTTTCTCATATGTTCCATCTTCTAATTTATTGCTAGTTGTTGTGTAGTATCCTGTATTGTTTTTATTTTTAAATATTACTTGTTCTCCTGTTATATTTAGCATATTTCCTTCCTCCTACATTAATATCTCTGCTTGTATTGCAGTTTTTACTTTTTCAAAATCTTCTACTTTTATTTTTCTTGGATTATCATAACCAAAATCTTGTGCTATTTTAACAACTACGTCTCCTCTTTGGTTCGCTTCTCTCATAAGTTCATCTAGTTGTTCTTTATTTACTACTTTTGGTTGTTCCACAGGTTTTACAATCGTTTCTGATTGTTTTTTATTTGCTTGGATATTAGTTATATTAGTTTTATTATTTTCTGCCTTAATTTGTCTTTTTGTTCCCCATTTAAACTCAACTTGTTTAGTTTTAGCATCTGCTATTTCTATGTATGTTATTTTTTCTTTTTCATTATCTGTTTCTATATAATTTACGCACCATGATTTAAATTGGTCTTTTAATTTGTAAATATCCTTTCCACTTTTATCCTTTTTGCCAGATGGTACAGTTTCAGCATTTATCCAAATAAATATTTTTGTATATAATTCTCTACCAATTCCAACATTAAAACATGCTCTTTTAAAAGCATCTGATGCTTCACCTTTTTCTTTATCTCCAAAAGCACTTTCTACACCACAATCTTGCTTTTGTATCCACATTCCTGTTTCTTCATCATAAAGCATTATTGAACAATATAGATTGCCTTTGATTTCTGAATAACAATCTGCCCATTTCATCATTCCAAATGTTTCATCTAATATTCTTTTATCGCAACGAGCATCTTTGTATAGTAATAATTGAACCCCTTTAGCTGATACTTGTGCTACTTTACATTCAATTTCATCTGCTTTTAATGCTCTTATTTTTATATTTTTCATTATTTACTCTCCCTTCATATGTTTTGCTTTAGTTGTTTTTGTTTCTTCATCTTCTACTTCTAATTCAGCTAAAAATTTATTAGCTTTGTTTTTACTCATTCCACAATAATGTTGAAAAAATGCTGTTAAGAAGCCTAACCTTTTATTAAATTCATCATCTTCACATCTTTTTACAACTGTCTTTTCTCCATTGTCCCAAATTAGTACTGTTGCACCTTTGTTTATTATATATTTTTTAGGCATTGGAACTGTTACTTTATTTTTACTAAAATCTACTCCGAAAGCTATTCCACAAGATTTTAGAAATTCATCATTTATTAATTTAGTTGTTGATTTAATTATTAATTCTTCTGGTTTTTGAATTATATTTATTGGTTCAAATTCTCCTGACACAGATCTTGCATATAATTTATCAAACATATTTTTTTCATTACCTGTTGGCATTTTAATCTTCCTCCTCTTTGTTTAAATATTTTTCTTTATAATAACTACAGAAATTACAACAACTACAGTAATCTTTGCATTTTTTATCTTCGCCTTCTCTTACTTCAATTTCATAATCGTTGCATATTTCTTCTATTTCTCCAGTCTTTTTATCCATAACTTTGTATTCTAATTGGCTTAAATGTTTTTCTGCTTCTTCTAAATTGTCATAAACCTTTAATGCTCTTTTATTTGTTTTCTTTTTAACTGCATATTTATTGCCTTCGTTAAATCTATTTTCAGGTGAACAAATAGGTAATTCATCATCTGGTACATTTTCATTTTTTGCTATTTCTTTAAATTTGTCTTTTATAAATTTTTCTATTTCTATAAAATCTTCTTCTGTGAAAAAAAATTCTATTACTTTTACTGGGTAGTCTGGATAAGAACTATCTACTTTTGCTTTTGTTTTGTTATGGTCCTTCATAACTGCTACAATTTGTCCTTTTTCTACATCAAATCCCATTTTTTTAAATGCCCAAGCATACATTAATAGTTGTTTTCTATAATCTTCAAAATCGTTATATATTACCTTCCAAGCACTACAAGTTTTATAATCTGTTATCATTTTCTTTTCTGCATTGTATAAATCGGCTTGTCCAGAAAGTTTGTATCCGTTTTCTACTTCTTCTACAAAGTGTTCTTCTTTAAATTCTGTTTCTTCCTCTTTACTATTTTCTAAAATGCTATGTGTTGCTGTCCCTAATATTAGCCATATCATATCTGCTACATCTTGTTCTATTTCATCATTGTGCCTTCTGGTTAATAATATTTCTCTTACATCTTTTAATATGGTTGTTACACTATATTGTTTTTCTTTATATTGATATTCTCTTGTAACTGCATCCACAAAAGGTTGAGGAAGATTTAATTTATTTGTTATTTTCATAACTTTATCTCCTTTAACTTTTAAAGTATTTTTGTGTATTTGACTTTTTTATTTTTTTGTATTACAATTATGTCAAGTTTATTTACTTAAATTTTTATATGAAGGATTAGATATTCGCACTATCTAATTCTTTAATCTTTTTAGCGTATTTTTCTATTGCTAATTGTGTTGTATTTTCAATTCCATTTTTCTTGTATGTATAATTCTTTAGTACACTACCTTTTCCAGTTGTCTTTTGATTGTTAATTTCTTGGATTTGTCTTAGAATTAAAATAAAATCTTCCAAATCTTCTTTGTTATTAGTAGCTTTATTTATAGAATTAGCTAAATTGTTTAAAGATTTGTTAATTTTTTTATTTGAATTTTTCTTGAATATATTAAACATTTTTTCACCTCCTTAATTAAAATAAATTAAGTTTTTTCCTAGTTGTATCTTATTTGTCTTTTTCTGTTTTTTCGTTATTTTCTGTTAAATCTTTGTTAAGTGTTTCTGTTATTGCTGAAATCATTGCAACACTAAATAAATCTTTTGCAACTTTTGATAATTTTTTACTTTTGTTCTCTTTTATTTTTGAATATAATTCGTAACATAGAACAATAATATATAAAATTGTTGCTACTAATAATGTTATACCTATTGCATTAAACATATTTATTCCTCCCTTCTTTGTACTTTTATATATGTTAATTTTCATGATGTACTTTAAAATATTCTTTTAAGGCTTCTTCTTCAACAAAATGTGTTTTGCCTTGCCTTTGTGCTGGAAATTCTGGATTTTTGAATAAATCATCTACTGTTTTTGTTCCCCAATATGGTATTTGTTCTAATATGTCTTTTTTTGTTAAAAGTTTCATGGATTACTCCTTTCTTTTGTTGTATTTTGCAACTTATTTGTAAAAAAAAATTTCTTCTATTTCTTGCATATCTAAATCTAATATTTCTATTAAATCATCTATTTCTTTTAATGTAAATTCTCTATTCCCCTTGATTTTATTGCTTAAAGTATGTGTACAGCAAGACATTATCAAAGATATTTTTTTATAATTTTGTTTTTTTTCTTTTATTTTCTGTTTTAATAAAATACCGTTTAACATTTTTCCTCCTTCCTTTTGTTTCATTTTGCAACTTTAATATATAACATTTATTTGATAATGTCAATAGCATTTTGCAACTTTTTTTACTTTTTTTTAAAATAAGTTGCATTTTGTTTCACTTTATATTATAATATAAAAAGAAAAGGAGGTATTTTATGTCTCAAATAAATTTTGAAAAAGTAGGAAACAGATTATATAAAGCAAGAATTAATTCAGGATACACATTAGAATTTGTTGGTTCAAAAATTGGTGTTCATAAAAGCACTATTTCAAGATGGGAAAAAGGCGAAACAGAAAAAATTAAACTACCAATTATAGAAAGCCTAGCAAAAATTTACAATGTAAATCCTTCTTGGTTAGCAGGAATTAATGATAACCCAACTATACAAAAAAGTTTTAAAGTAGAAAGTAATGTCTTTCCTTCTCCTGATATGGTTGTTAAAATTCCTGTTGTTGGAAAAATATCTGCTGGAATGCCATTATTAGCAGTAGAAAATATTGTTAGTTATGCTTATGCTCCATCTTCACAAATAAAACAAGGCTATACTTATTTTTATTTAACTGTTCAAGGCGATAGTATGAATTTAAAATTCCATGAAGGAGATATTATACTTGTTCAAAAACAATCTGACTTAGAAAATGATGAAATTGGCGTTATATTAATTAATGGTGAAGCAACTGTTAAAAAATATAAAAATGAAAATGGACTAATCATATTACAACCAATGTCTACTAATCCTGAACATCAAGTACAAATATATAATCCAAGAGAAAAAGATATTGAGATTATTGGTAAGGTAATATCTTATCAAGGAAAAGTTTAGAAAGGAGTTGATTAAAATAAAAAAGAAAATCATTATTATTATAATATCTGTTATATTAATTTGTATTTTAGTAGGACTTTTAATTTATAATTGTATTAATAATGCTAAATTAAAAGAAGAATTTAAAACTAGTGGTTTTGCAGATTTTTCAGACTTTAAAAAAGCAAATAATTTAATAAAAGAATATAGTAATGTTGGATTAGATGAAGTAGACTTCTTTAATGATTTAAAAATCGATAGTAAAATTGTTTCACTATTTTCTATAGATGATGTAACTGAGCAAAAATACACTAATAATAAATATTTATATACATTTAAAACAACTGTATATCCCTATACTACTAGAACAGATTATGAAGGCTTAAAAGAATGGCGTAATAATTCAAAAGAATTAACCTTGACTTATGAAGGTAAAAAAATAGAAAACAAATATTTAGACAAAATTGGAAGTGATGATACATTTATGTTCTACGGTTTTGGAACATATAAAGGTGATTACAAGGTGTCTTTAGATTATATTTTTTATAATTTAGTAGATGAATAAAAGAAAGATAATGTGTTGCCCGCTAAAACAAACACATTATCAAATCAAATACACAATACTTCGAAAAGTATCTGTATGTTTATTATACATTATATTTAATAAATATGCAACTCTTTTTGAAGTAAAATCGAAAGGAGTTTTTATTATGAAAAAAGAAAGAACAAACAAAAATGTTAAAGTTAGAGGTAATGGAGAAGGAACAATTTATTTTAGTGAAGCATTAAACAAATATGTTGCACAATATGTAGAGCCCTCTACTGGTAAAAGAAAGACATTAACACAAAGGAAAAATGAAGGAAAAAAAGAATTTAAAGATAGATTTACGAAAATAATGAATGATATTAATCAAGGAATTTATATTGCTACAAACAATGATACTTTTATATCAATATTAGAAAATTATGTTGAACAAAAACATAAAGATGGTATTACTTCTGAAAGGTCTTATGGAAGAGAATTGCTTACCATAAATCAAATAAAAAAAACATGCAATAATTTTATAAACAAACCTATTCAAAAAATTGTTGTAGAAGATATAGAAAAAAGCAAAGAAAATATGAGAGAATACGCCAATTCTGTAATTGACAAAATTTGGTTATGTATTAATAAAACTTTTCAAATTGCATATTCTAGAAGAAAAATATCATATAATATTATGTTGGATGAAACTTTAAAAAAACCTATTTCTAAAAAAGAAACAAAAAAAATAGAGGCTTTGTCAATCGAAGAAGAAAATAAACTTGTCCATATTTTAAATAATGAAGAAATTAACCATAAATATAAAGATATAATTTTACTTCAATTATATACAGGAATGAGAATTGGTGAAGTATTAGCTTTGAGTAATGATTGTATTGATTTAGAAAATAATACTCTCACTGTATATAGAACTTTAACACAAGACTCAAATTATCATTCTAAAATGGGAGAACATACAAAAACTTATAAAAAAAGAATTGGAATTGATAAGGGGAAAAGAACTTTCCCAATGAATAATAATGTAAAAACTATTATAACAAGAATATTGAAAAACAAAACTACTAATATACAGGGACTATTATTCTGGGATTATAAAAAGAATACTTACATCACTCCATCAGAAGTTAATTCTTATTTGCGCAGGATTAATAAAAAATACGATATATGTTTAGACTCTTTGCATTCTCATAGATTAAGACACACTTTTATTACAAGATGTGTAGAATGCGGTATGTTCCCAAAAGTAATTCAAAATTTAGTTGGGCATGTTGAAGGTAGTTCAATTACTAGTGATATATATACTTCTATATCAAATGATTTTATTCAACAAGAATTTAAAAAATTAAATTAAAACCATATTGCATTAATATTGCATTAATTTATAAAATAAAAGCCTTATAAAATATTGATATTTCAATACTTATAAGGTTTTTATATAATGGCAGG